>Ga0210017_1000490_pt1 | contig 33457 bp, 28 predicted proteins | sample CryGeyCG2014_020_FD_183966 | JGI IMG/M metagenome (GOLD analysis project Ga0210017, IMG submission 183966) | Groundwater microbial communities from aquifer - Crystal Geyser CG08_land_8/20/14_0.20 (SPAdes) (version 2) | ecosystem: Environmental > Aquatic > Deep subsurface > Groundwater | place... | reverse complement strand
ACGCACTATTAAAAAACTGAATAACCGACCAAGAAAATGTCTTGGATTTAAAACACCTAATCAGGTATTTTTTGGAGGTGTCAGTTGTTGCACTTAATACTTGAATCCAGGTGTTATAATAATCCGCCAGGTTTTCGATTAGAACTACATCCGGGCGTTTTGCGGCGACCGGCGTGACCGCAATAAAAAACCGCATGCTGACATAAAAACAGAGAATGCCAGCCGCCAGTATTATCGGATTGACATGTCCGTGCCATTCCCATAATTTGGCAACTTTGGGTTCATGCGCCCACCAGACCGACCAGCCGTTATTGATCGCATGTAATACAAACGACGGCCAGATTGAATTCGTCCGCCAAGCCATATATCCCATGAAAAGCCCCATCATGTAAATCTGAACGATCCACCAGGGATTGAAGTGGATCATGGCAAACACCATCGCCGAAATCAGCACCGATTTGGTAATATCGCCCTGACGATACTCCAGAATGCGCTGGAAAAAGCCCCGGAACATCACTTCCTCGATCAGCGGCGTCGCCAGAACTACGATCCCGATTACCAGAAAAGCCGACTGCCAGTTGGTCACCTTCATCATTTCGCCGATCTGAATGATATTTTCAGGCAAAGGCAGAACAATCTGGATGAGACGATCAAGTTCATCGATAATAACAGTCAGTCCGATCGCTACAAAAACAGCGGCCAGCAGTGAACTCGGCGTCACCGCCCTGATCCGTAGCAATTCACCCAGACTGGTTCGCATCCGCTTAGCCCAATAGATAATCGGTATCGGTAAAAACAGTTCCGCAATCAGCAGCAATAACTGTGTATCAAGCTCCTGCTTGGCCTGCATCAGATAAACCAAGATCAGAGCAGTTAGCAGAGAGGCGCACAACAATCCCAAAATCAACATTCCAACGGCACTCTTAATTTTTGGGATAATAATCGGGTTTTTCAGTTTAATCATATTTCTACCATCATTATTCAATGTTAAAAGCATTAGTTGTTTATTCCGGGGCTGAAATTACGCCGGCCAGACTCATGATCCTATCGCGAATAGTTCCTTTGTCGATCACCCGGAAACCGCGCTTAAAAATAGCAATCTGGCCATTGGTATCAATATCTACCAATGTTGGTGTGACTGTGGCATGATATTTTTTTGCTACCTGGCCGTAGCGATCGATCAGCACCGGTAATTTATACTCCATTTTCTGTATATATCTCTTAATGATTTGCGGTTCTTCCCCGATATTTACCAAAAAAATCCGCTTGGCGGCAAGCAATGCAATTAATCATGAAAAAAACTGATCACAAGTGCCTTTTTTCCATTAGTGCTGGCTTTGGGACCTACTTTGCGGCTGAGATAGAAATCCCCGCCGTCCAGAATTCCGGTATAGAAAAACGGGGCTTTCGATCCGGCTAACAGATCGTTAATTACCATTTGGGTCGAATCCGAAGCCATTGTTATTAAGAAAAACACTAAGACATTACCTAAAAAGGTCATCTTCCCATTTCCCTCAATTCTGCCGGATGGTATTTAAAATAACTCCAACGGAAACAGCCAGATTCAGAGATTCGCCGTAGCCATATTTTTTAATGCCAATCACGCCCGCGGAACGTCGTAATACCTCCTGGGGCAGGCCGTGCGATTCGCTTCCGAATGCCAGGATGATTCGGTCACCAGTAATCGCCGGTTTTGCAGTCACACCCGACATATCCGCCGCCCATAATTTTGCGCCATCCCGCTCCATTAATTTTTCAATCCTGTCAAAACTTATATCAGTTACTAAAGTCAGCCGGAAAAGGGCTCCCATGGCACTGCGGACGACCTTTGGGCTGTAAACATCAACCGAACCCGGAGAAATCAGAATGGTTCCGATACCAAACCATAGTGTCGTACGCATGATCGCACCGAGATTGCCGGGATCGTTAATCTGCCAGAGATAAAGCGCCGGATAAGTGCTCTGAACATCTGGATTACTTCGGCCGCTGGGCATTTTGGCGATTGCCAGAACTCCCTCCGGATTTTTCAAACGCTCGACAATACCATGCGCTAGTTTTCCACCCTGAGCGCCATCGACGATCCGGTGATCGAATGTCCCCGAGATCGGCAAAATTGACCGAATAACGATCTGCCCGTCCACGACAACCGGTTTTTTTTCGATCTTACCGATCGACAGAACAGCCGGCAGCTTCCCGATTGGAAACAGCGCAGGCATTCCTGTTGTCAAACCCCACGTTCCGATATTTGTCAACATGATACTTCCGAACGGATCATGCGGAATTTTTAGAAACGGGAACGAGAAACCGAGATCGAAAATCCACCATTTGATGAAAAGAAAAACCGGCCTTCTGAATGGCCATGGAATCTTGGCGACAACATCTTTTGCGGCAAATGCGCCTGCATCTTCACCCTTTCGCTTTTTTTCGATTCGCTCAGCCGCGTAATCGGCGATCTCCGAAACCGAAAGCTCCTGCGTTTTCGGAATAACCAATCCGGTCATCTCTTTTCCTTCTTTGACGGACACGGAAATGCAGACATTTGCGTCTTGTCGATAGACGACTTTTCCACGCCGCACGAAACAGTTGATGTCCGGAATATCTTCGTACAACGCGCGGGAAAGCGCGGCGGCGACAAAGTTAGTGACCGTCAAGCGCTTGCCTTCCGCTTTTCGCTTTTGGATATATCGCATCGTCTCCGTGATGTCGATTTCAAAGGTGCCATAAATCTTGCTATCCGCCGGCGCTTTGTACGCCGCAATCGCAAAATCCCGCCACGTATTTCCTTTTTCTGCTTTTCCCAACTCTTTCTCCGTCAATATTAATGTTACTAATGCTTAATTTAAATCTTTCTTCATAAAAGGCGAACTTTTTCATATTTTTCCATTCGGAATCCATCCGCCCGATCCGAAAACCCGCTTTTTTATCTCCATGTTTATCGTAAATTCTCGAGTGTTCATTGAAACTTTCGTACGGAGAAATCATTATGAAAAAATATCTATTCTTCGCCCTTCTGGTTTGTTTTGCAACCGCACTTCCTCAGGAAAAGCCTACGGTCAAGCCATCCCGATTATTCGAGATGAACAACATGGAAATCGACTCGCTTTTGACGGTCGTCAGTCAGAAAAACCTGACGATCACCGAGCGCATCGCATTCTATTCGGAGCGGTTTATAGAAATGCCGTACAATCTGACCTGCTCCGGCGACGGGCCTTACGCGCTCTACGAGCCGGAACCGTTAGTCAATTTCCGCCAAACGAACTGCATGGTTTTCTGCGAGCACGTTCTCGCACTTTCCATTTCCGACAGCTGGGACAATTTCTTCAACAATCTCCAGCAAATCCGCTACAAAGACGGCATCATCGGCATGAGAACGCGCAACCATTATACGATGACCGACTGGATGCCGGAAAACAGCTGGTTACTGACCGATGTCACGAAGAAAGTCGGCGGCGATCAATGTATCTCGCTCACGCGGACGATCTTGCACCGGAAATTCTTCGAGGGCAAGGGCATCAAAGATATGCGATACGTTCTACCCGACCGCACCCAAACGTTGGACGTCGTTCCCAAACAATCTTTGTTCGACGTGGAAAAGAACACCAAATCGGGCGACATTCTCTCGCTGATTCTGGCGAACAAGACCGACATTTTCTCAGCGCACATGCTGATGATAGTTGAAAAGAACGGACAGAAATTCATCCGCGAATCTTCCAACAGTAAGATGACGACATTCGATACGCCGTACAAAGAATGGGTCGCCAATCTCCAGAGCAAAGAGCGCTATCTCGGACTTTGCTTCATGCGCATCAACGAAGACCTCAATACGCCCGGACGGATCATCCTGCCGTGGGAAATTCCGGGACTGAAGGCAGGGAAATAACCTCGGAGGGCGCAGTCCCGCGTTTGGCGGGATTCAGAACGCAGAGAAAATAACTACGCAAAAGGATGCCATTGCCGCGAGTTTTAACTCGTGGACAGGAATCTGAAAAATAAAATGGGTTTCAGCCCAGCAATGATGGACTAAAGTCCGGGGATATCGTTGTTTTTCGATAATTTTCAGCCAACAGTTCAGTCTATTTAATTGATTGAAATAATCTTTCCAAATAATCAAGTGGAAAGGATTCGGTAAATTTTCAGCAATTCGTCATCGAGCGGTTTTTTCTTCTCCCACGTCTCCGGCAATGAAACGTGAGAAACAGTATTTTTCACCCAACCAACCATAATGTCTGTTTTTCCCGCTTTCAACGCCTGAACCGCATGATAGCCCAGACGGCTAGCCAAAAGCCGGTCTGTTGCCGTTGGACTTCCACCTCTTTGTGTATGTCCCAACACACATACATGACAACTGATGTGGAACTGATTTTGAATTTCTTTGGCAATGTCGTGCGCGTTTCCGAGTTCATCGCCTTCTGCAACAACGATGATACTGCTGGTCTTTCCAGCCTGAGCCCATGTAGTGATCAAACCGCCAAGGTCTTCCATCGTATTCCTCGTCTCGGGAACGAGAATTTCTTCGGCTCCGCCGCAAATCCCAACTTCCAATGCGATGAACCCAGCGTGGCGCCCCATAACTTCGACGATGAACAATCGATTGTGAGAAGCCGCCGTGTCGCGGATTTTATCAATGGAGTCCAACGCCGTGGAAACCGCCGTATCGTAGCCAACGGTCAGGTCGGTGCCGTAAATATCGTTATCGATCGTTCCGGGAATCCCAACGACGTTGACTTTTTGCTCCAGATAAAGTGCGTGCGCGCCGCGGAAACTCCCATCACCTCCAATAACGATCAGTCCATTGATTTCCCATTCCTTCAAAACATCAGCGGCATGTTTCCTACCAGCGGCGTGCTCAAACGATTCACTCCGAGACGTTTTTAGGAATGTTCCGCCTTTTTGAATGATGTTGCTAACCGATCTGCGCGAAAGTGGCATGATGTCACCCGAGATCAGTCCTTCGTATCCGCTGGAAATACCAAAAACTTCAATTCCTTCGACCAGAGAGGTACGTACGACAGCTCTTACAGCCGCGTTCATCCCCGGCGCATCTCCGCCACTTGTTAGAACGGCTATTCTTTTTATTTCTGACATATTCTCCTCGTACAATGCATTTTTCAATATCTTTCCCGAAAAGGTTTCGGCGTCTTTTTTCGAAGATTGATCAAAACCATTGCAAATCTTTTTACTTTTCAAACGAGTTGATAAGTTTTTCGATAGATGGTAAGATCGCCAGTTCCACCTGACCGCGCGGGTTTTTCGCCTGATCCAAAGTCGCTTTGCTTTCGGCTATCCACTCTTTTGTCGCATTTTTTCCTTTATTCACATATTCTATCGCCTCAATTCCAACCTTTGAAATAGACGAAAGATCCCGCGACATCGTCTCGATTTCCTTCAGAACTGGCGATACCCTGATCGTTCTCTCCAACTCATCATGATTGGCTTCCCACGATTGAAGCATGGCAGTCATTTCGGAGATGTTTTCATTCTTTTTAGAATCGATAAACTCGTCGGTCAATTTTCGGAATCGGCGTGCGGTCATCGATTCCGGCCGGGCGGCGTCAACGACGCGCGTGTAAGGCGAGAATGTGGCATACTTGATACCCTGAAAGTGCCGGTTGTAGATTTTCACCGGTTCGACGACATCAACAAAGCGTTTTAAAGCGGAGATATTGTTTCCGTTCGTCAGCCGTCTCAACATATATTCGTAATTTTTAATGTGCTGGAGATCGAGTTCTTCCATCTGACCACTGACAATCTCCATCCGGCGATACATGCTTTCGACGTCTTTGACGCCCTGCGGCGACCAGAATCTTTCAGCGATACAAGCTGTTCGCGGCCAGATTCGCGAATCAATTGTTTCCGGAACGACGTCTTCGCCCCAGCTGGTTGCTTCACCGCCGAGAATGAATTTTTTCTGTTCTTCCGAGAGCGTCGAACCTTCCGGAATTGGGTCGATCAAATAGTGATATTCCGCCGGTTGAATGAGATCGATATAGTAGCCGTTGGACAAAATGCCCATGTAGCCTCTCCGCGCGGCATCGTCGAGCGCTTTGTATCCGCGCCACGAGTGAATGACGATGTTTTTTGGCAATGCGGGCTGAAAGATTTCATCCCAACCGATCATTTTTTTGTTATAGTGTGTGAGAATTTCCAGAACGCGTAGATTGAAGTGTTTCTGAAGCGCAGAATTATCATCAATTCCATTCGCTCTCATAAAGGTTTGAATCTCTGGATTAGCGCTCCATTGCTTGCCATTGTTCTCATCTCCGCCGATATGTATGTACTCATCGGGAAAAAGCGCCGCCATTTCCTTGAAAAACATATCCAGAAATTTATACGTCGATTCCTTGATCGGATTCATCGTCGGATCAAAAACGCCCCAATGCCGCTCAATCTGATAAGGACCGGGCGCACTGGCGAGGAAAGGATAGCCCACCATCCATGCCGTGCAATGCGCTGGAACGTCAAATTCCGGGATGACCCGAATTCCACGTGTATCGGCGTATGCAACAATGTCACGGATTTGCTCCTGTGTGTAAAACATCCCGTCCGAGCACATCGACTGAAGATTGGGTAACGACTTGCTTTCGACGCGAATTCCTTGATCATCAGAAAGATGCCAGTGGAAAACGTTCATTTTCACCGCCGCCATGCCATCCAAATTCCGCTTGATAACATCAACCGGCATGAAATGACGGCTGACATCGATCATTAGTCCGCGCCATGGAAAACGCGGCAAATCATCGATCTCAACAGCCTTGAAAAAGTAACCATTTTCATCTGCAGAAAGTAATTGCAGTAAGGTTTCCAGCCCACGTATTACGCCGAGATCGGTCTCCGCCGAAAGATCGATTTTCTCCGGCGTTACGACTAATTTGTAGGATTCATTTTCGCCAAGTCCTAATTGTCCGATCCGCTTCGTTTTGACAATCATATCCGCCGTATCAGAGCGCGTTTCGGCGGTGATGAAATCCTGCGGAAAGAAAAGTCCCGTGCGATTAGAAAGTCTTCGCAACATCCGCGTCGCATTCAGGTAAATCCGTTGCCCGCCTGCCGGACGGGCAGGCCCGCCGACTCCTTCTAACGCTAACGAAAAATCCGCATTCAGCCGGAATTCACCGGTTTTCACGACGACCTTTTGCGGAAAAGGCATCAGGTTTAAAGAAGATTCCGCAAATGCGGAAAGCGCCAAGCCCGCCATCAATAAACCAAATACTGAACGATGAATGATTTCAATCCTTTTCATAAATCCCTCGTATTATTCATTTAGTTCTCTCGGATATTCTCAGTCTTGAATTTTGTCCATTTTTCACACTGAATCATAATGTCCGCCGATGGCAAAGATATAGATCGTCTGTTCATCAAACGCATATATCAGCCGGTCGCGCGCCGAAATTCTTCTGGACCACAAACCAGACAGATTGTGTTTCAATGGTTCCGGTTTTCCGAGTCCCGATGCTTCGGGATCGCCGCTCCGAAGTTCTTTGAGGATTTTGCAGAGATTTCGATGAAGACGCGGATCTTTCTCCCGCAGGCGTTCATATCGTTCCCATGTGTCACCCTCAAAAACGATCGAGCGCATCCAATTTCTCTTGCGATGGACGGTATCCGGTTGCTTCCTGATGGGTTTTCAGCGATTTTATCACTTGTTTCATCAACGACTGGTTTTGCAGAATAAACAGCGTTTCCTGTTCGCGCTCCCAGTCTTCAGCGCCGATGACGACAAAATCCTTTCCCGCCCGCCGCCTGACAACGAGCGGTTCGTGAATGGTGAGAGCGCTGTCAACAGCGTTCTTGAGATTCGCCCGAAACTGATTGACTGTCATTTCAGCCATACAAACATCCTTCCGTTAAATGAACTGTTAGAAATGTACTGAATTGCAGTACGGTTTACAACAGGAATCTCTTTTCTCTTTTCACTTTTCATTAATACATTCTATCCCACGGCGGTAGTTTGATCGGTTTCTGCGTGAGAACCGCCAAAACTTTTTCCGGCAGGAATCGTTTCAATATGACGATGCGGTACATGTATTGGTCGAACCAGTCGTCTGTCATTGTCAGGCTTCCCTTGTAGGCGGCGTCCTCGCCCCAGCTGTTTTCCAATAGCCATTTCGTCGGCGCACCGGTTGCGGATGTATCGATGCCGATAAGCACCATGCCGTGTGAAGAGGCGCTTTCGTAACTGAGAACCTGATCCTTTTTACTCATATCGAACGAAATGCCGAAAAGTGATTGATAATCAAATGCGTTCGTCGCTAAAATTCCGTGTTCGGAATCGAGCTGCTTGCCGACATCGCATGAAAAATACATCGGCTCATCAGCAAGGATCGACGCTTTCGCCCAACTCTTCATTTCCGAAGACGGAACATTGACGAATGTCCAGTTCTGACCGTCGTACCGATTCCGGTCAAATTCGATCTCGTATAGTTTGTAATATTCCCGCGACGGATCATCCATCAACATGACGTAATCGCCGAGACTTGCCTGAACGACTTCTTTGTAAAACTGAACCGGCGTGAAATTCCCTTTAACGATCAGGCTGTCTTTTTTATCGGCAAACCGCCAAACGAATTCCTTCGGCGGCGTTCCCAGCGAGATCACGAGAATGCGGTAAATTTCACCGAGCATATTTTCTTTCGACTTTTCCAGCGACGCAAACGATTTGCCTTCCTGGTGCTGAGCGCAGAGTTTTATCCCGCCGTCGCGCAATTTCCGGCTGACGAGTTCGTTCATCCGCTTTGTATTTTCGCTATTGTATGTATCGGGCATATTTTCCGACGGAACGATTCCGTATTTTTCGATCAAGCCCGGCGTCATGCTCCAAACCCCGCCATCGCCGATCGGATTCCGGAAAAGCCAATCGACCTTTCGGTCGTCGAGTGGCTTCTCGCGCGTTTGAACGATCGCCGTCAGAAACAGGTTCGCCTTTTCTAACTGGTCGTAGAAAAACAGATAGTTCTGCGAAAACTCGAACGACTTCATGTCATATTTTTTCATTACTTTCGGACGGATAACATTCAGCGAACTGAATAGCCAGCATCGACCGGACGATTTCTGATTGGTGATTCCGGACGTTTTGATTGTGTGCGCAAAATGGTGATCGATCTGACCGATCAGACTTCGGTTCAGCGCAATTTTCTTAATATCATTATTAGAAACCGCATTCTGTGCCGCTTTAATTGTTGCGTCCGCCGAAATGGTTTTCTCGAATTTCGTTAGCATTTCGCTCGTGATCGCTCCGGTTTGAGCCAAACTGATTGATGCAAAAAGTACAATTGCCATTAAATTGAAGACTGATTTTCGGTTTAACATGTCGTATCCTTTTCTATATTCAACTTTTACTTCTTTTTAGATCCGCGTTTTGAATGGTATTTGACATTCTTCTCAAAAACGAGTGAGAATTGCCTTTCATTCTCAAATGTTCCCGCACGTGAAAGAAGTGGATGCGCTTCTTCAGTTTGATTAAGATATTCGGAAACTTTCTTGAGATCAATTCGATTGAGAATATCAATCGTATAGAGGCTTGAAATGGCAACTTTCCATGGAGAAAATGTATAATCGCCAATTCCGAAGACAGAAAACCGGGGACGTTTTCGATAAATGATGCTTTTTCTGCTGTCTAATATTTTTGTGGTTTCTACAAGGTAGTTCCACGTTTTCGGAGCATTCGTCTCGATGACGTTCGTGTCATCTGAAGGTTTTTTTTGCGTCACTATACGAACTTTTCGGGAATTATTCGACCATTGGCAACGTCCGAAGATTTTAGCAACGGGTAAAGATACGTTTCTTCAATCTGGCGGAATTGATGTTTTCCATTCATCAATTGTCCGTTTTCTATCGTAAACGCCATCACTCCTGCGGCGTCGTGCTTAATCCCGGATCGCCATGTATAATAAGGAAAACCGTCGATCCTCTTTAATTTTTCGTATTCGTCGAGATTTGAAATCAATTCCTTCCCCACAATTCCAATCGTCGATATTTTTTCATCGAAAGACAAATCCCGATATACAACCGCTGTATTTACCAATTCGCTAATTCCCGTGTGAATGACAAGCAAACAGGCATCGACTGACGCTCCAAAATGCTGTTTCGCAGCAATAAAGTGTAAAGAACAGCGACCGATGTTTAATCCTTTCATCCATGCATATTTCAGCGTTTTTCTCGCCGTAGCGGTTTTGCAAAGCATCGCAAGACAACCTTCTCGCTGATGTAACACTGAAATGAGTCGTATCAACATCCATTCTGAGATATCAAAGTTGGCTTTACCAGTCTTTGCCGAAAAGCCTTTATTCCCTTGAAAATTGGATTTTTCCGGTAGATTCTCGCCACCCATCAAACTGAGCGCAGAGTTGGTTACCCACGGCGGATTACCAATAACAAGGACTCGTCCTTTTTGTGTTATTAAAAATTCCCGCCAATCAAACTCGAAAAAGTTGCGATGTTCAATTTTGATTCTTGATTTCCCATCGCAATTCGTGGATTTTATTGCTTCGCGAACATAATCTGGATTAATGTCGAATCCAAATATTGCTTTTGCTTCGGGGAAATGTTCTGTCGCCGCAACGATAAAACTTCCGAGACCACAGGTCGGTTCAATAATAACATCCGGCAATTCACCACTCTCTGCAAGAAAATTTGCTATATGCCTCGCTAACGGCAAAGGCGTTTGGAAATCACCGAACTCAATTTTTGAAATTCCACTCAATTGATTATTTCAAATCCGCATATTTTCGCCACAACCGCTCGCTGGCTTTCCGGCTTTCTTCAACGATGATTTCCTTATCCAGTGTTAAAAATGCGCCGTCCTCATAGATCATTCGACCTTTCGCCATCACCATCGTCGCAGGAGCGTCGTACATTCCGTAAAGGATATGTCCAGTCAAATTTCCGGAGTGGATCGGCGTGAGCGGAACATAATCGAACACCGCAATATCGGCATTTGCGCCCGGCTCTAAAACGCCCGGCTTGCCGTCGAAGAATCTTCCGGCGATTCGGCCGTTTATCTCAAATAGCGTTTTCGGTAATGCTGAAAATAACACTCCATCGTCGATTCCGGCCTGCCGATGGGAGAGAAAGCCGCTTCGCAGAGTCAATAGCATATTTGAAGTCATGCCGTCCGTTCCCAGTCCAACATTCACTTTTTCCGGTAATGGAAACGGCAATCTTCCAACAGCGTTGTTCATATTGGATTCCGGGTTGTGAACCAAAACTGCGCCGGATTTTTCGATCAGCATAATTTCCTCCGGCAAAAGATGAATGCCGTGCGCGAGGATCGATTTCTTCGATAGCAAATTGAATTTGTTCAGTCGGTCAACACCCCCTTTATAACCAAGTTTCCGGCAATACTTTGCATCGATTGAATCCTCCCCGCAATGAATATGAATGCCAACTTCAGGGTCGTAATTTTGCTCGATCTCCGTCATCGATTTTTCCGACAACGTGAAATTTGCATGAAGTCCGAGAATTCCTTTCAGCGAATCATCATTTTTATATTTTTCGATAAAATTCAGGTTTTCCTCGATGCCGCGGTGAAAGACGTCTTTGCCGTCGCGGTCGGAGATCTCATAGCACAACGCGGCTCGAATACCACTGCGCTTGATAACCGAACCGATGACCTCAAGACTTCCTCTGACGTCCGTCGGTGATGCATGATGATCAAAAACCGTCGTGACGCCGTACCGAATACAATCCAACAGCGAAGCGAGCGCCGATAATTGGATGATTTCTTTGTCCAGCGCCTTATCCAATCGCCACCAAAAATATTTCAGTCGTTCATGAAAATTCGTCACCGGCGCGGAGGGAACCAATCCCTTGGAAAACGCCGAGTAAAAATGATGGTGCAGATTGATCAGTCCCGGGAAAATGATTTTCCCCTGAGTATTGTATACTTCCATATCAATGTTTTTCGGCGCTTTCTCAAAAACCTCTTCCTCACTGCCGATCAGTTTCACTTTCCCGTCAGCGACGAAGACACAACCATCTTCCCAAACATCTTTTTTCCCGTCAAAAAGCGGGCCGCCGTAAATAATTATCGGTTTGTTCTGTTTGGATTCCGCTTCCTGTCCGTCCTCATTGTCATGATAATGTTCGATATCGTGCATGGCTTATCCTCTTCATTCATGATTAATCTTTTCTTCGAATCCACTTTCCGATCCGATCTTCGGCAACTCCTTCCGATTCGGAGTAAATCCGTCTGCCTCGCAAATAGGTCGCGACGATTTTACCGGCGATTTGCCAATTCTCAAAGGGCGTCAATTTGCCTTTTGACGGAAAATTCCCGCCGTGAATCGTTGTGTCTTGTTGTTCATCAATAACGACAAAGTCTGCATCGGAACCGGCCAGAAACGCACCTTTTTTCGGATAAATTCCAAACCGTTTTGCGGCATTCATCGATGTTAATTCCACCAATTGTGCCAGCGTAATCCGTCCTTTTCGAAAACCTTCCGAATACATGAAGGGCAAAAGCGTTCCGGTTCCCGAAATGCCACCGTAATCCGTCCAGATCGAGCCAGTCTGCTTTTGCTCCGCCGGACACGGCGCGTGATCGCTGGCGGCAAATGCAAGATCACCGTCTGCCAGCGCTTTCCAGAGATTTGCTGAATCATCTTTCGTTTTCACAACCGGCGCAGTTTTCAGAACACTCCCGTTTTCAATTAAATCTTCTTCGGAAAATGACAGGTAATGCGGACAGGTTTCGCCTGAAATATCAATGCCGGCGCGCTTTGCTTCGACGATCAACTTCGTGGCGACGCCAGTCGAAACATGTACAATATGACCCGAAGCATGGTTGTCCGAAACGGCACGAATGAACCGTTCAACAGCAGAAATTTCGGCAACTGCGGGTCGCGACTCGGCGTAGGCTTTCGGGTCGGTTCGTCCAAACTCGATCAGTTCTTTCAATATCGGAAGCACAATTTCAGCGGCTTCGGCGTGGTGACCGATTAGCGCGCCGATCTCGCTGGCGGCTTCGATCACCTGTTCGAGTTCTTCCGGCGACAGATGCGTAAACGTCGCCATTCCCGAAAGCGAATAGGTTTTAAACCCAACGACGCCAGCATTCCAAAGATCGGCCATGTGTTGGCGCCAGCGTTTATCGGCAAGACAATTTCCCGAAACGCCGCCCCAAAGCGCATAATCGACATGCGAATGTCCGCCGATAGCCTGTAATTTTATCTTTAGATTTTCAAGTGTCGTGACTGGCGGCAAGGAAGTACAAGGCATGTCGATTACCGTCGTGATTCCGCCCGTCGCGGCGAATGCCGAACCGTTTTCAAACGTCTCGCGCTCTTCATATCCTGGCGTGTTGAAATGAACATGTGGATCGATACCGCCGGGAAGGACTAAATTGCCGTTTAGATCGATGACCTTTTCGCCGGAAATTGGCGGCAGTGTTTCATCGAATTTTCCGAATTTTCCAGCGTCAACTCGGAAACACGACTTGACTGATTTATTTCCTGTCCCAAAAGGAATTTTACAATTTGTGAATAGAATTGACATTTATCCGCCTAAATCCGCATTCATCCGCGGCTAATTTTTCACTAACTCGTTAAACACCCGAATCCGCTCATCAATCTGCGGCGTCATTCGCCGAATTTTGTCCCAATATTCATCATCGTACCACTGATCATTGAGTTCACGCACATCGCGTCCCTGCTGTTCGATCCACGTATAGTATTTCAGGTTATGGATTCGCCGCCGCTCGACATAACTCAATTCCTGCATGACATCGGTTTTGATTCCCAAAATGTGCCGCGAGAAATCACGCTCTGCCCAAGATTCGGAATAGCCGCCATACTTTTCGACATACTCTTTGACGCGCGAGTCATACATTTCCATCGAATCGGTTAAAACCGTCAGTACAATATCGTTTTCAGTCAATTCATAGTATTTCGCGAATTTGATGGAACTCAGAATATTGGCGATTCCCGAGATACCAACCAAATCCAGCTGTGAGACAATCTTTTCCGAAACGCCGCTCTTGGTTAGATAGGATTTTCCTTCTGGCAAATTGAACAGCGGAAGAATGTTCATTGCATCTTCGTCATCTATGGCGATAATCATATCAGTATTTTTAACATTATGAATCCATGGAACATGCTTGTCCCCGATACCTTCGATTCGGTGCCCGCCGTAGCCATTCAACAAAAGTGTTGGACACTGAAGCGCTTCCGAGACCGCGATTTTTGCGCCGGGGAATACTTTCTTGATATAATCTCCGCTGGCGATTGTTCCCGCTGAGCCGGTCGTCAGAACTACACCTGAAACGCGAGAGCCGGGGCGCGATACCTGCCCAACAACCTCTTCCATCGCCTGTCCTGTAACTTCGTAGTGCCAGAGATAGTTGCCGAATTCGTCAAACTGATTGAAAATCACGATATTGTCGCGGTTCTTTTTCAACTCCCAACATTTATCATAAATCTCTTTCACATTGCTTTCACAGCCGGGCGTCGCGATAATCTCGCCCGCGACGGTTTTCAGCCATTCAAATCGCTCCCTACTCATTCCTTCCGGTAGAATCGCAATAGATTCACAGGCAAGCAATGCGGCGTCGTACGCGCCGCCGCGGCAATAGTTTCCCGTTGATGGCCAGACGGCTTTTTGGCGAGTTGGATCAAACTGCCCCGTGATAAGGCGCGGAACGAGACATCCAAAGGTTGCGCCCACTTTATGCGAACCTGTCGGGAACCATTTGCCAACAAGAGCAATGATGCGCGCCGAAACGCCAGTAAGCTCTTTCGGTAATTCAATGAAATTCACACCTCCGAATAATCCGCCTTTCGGAGTGGGCTGGTTTTTCCACGTGATCCGAAACAGGTTTCGCGGATTAACATCCCAGAGCCCAATTGTCTTCAGATCGTTCAGAATTTCCGCTGGGATTTTTTCAGGATATTTTTGTTGTTCAATTGTCGGAATCACGATGTTGCGTTCGCGGCAACGTTGCGCAGATCGTTTCATTTGTTGTTCATTGATCTTCAGATCTATCATTTTATCTCCAATTTATTATTCATCAAAATCATGCTGATTTTAAGCTTTTTCGGCTGTTGAATGGTCGTGTTAAATAGATGAGCCTTTATGGCTTGTGCTTTATTTCTTGGCTGTTTTTAGCGCCTGAAATATTTTTTCCGCCGTAAGCGGTAGGGCATGAATTCGGACGCCGATCGCATCAAAAATCGCATTGGCAATTGCCGGCGCCGGTCCGTTGATGCCGATTTCCGCCACAGACTTCGCTCCGTATGGTCCTGTTGGCTCATACGTCTGAACTACAATCGTTTTGATATCGGGCAAATCAGCGGCGGAAAATAGTTTGTATCGTCCAAAATTCGGATTCGTCATTTTGCCTTTTTCATTAAAAAGATATTCTTCTGTCAACACCCACGAGATTCCATTGACAATTGCACCTTCAATTTGACCTTCGACCAATTTCGGATTTATCGGTTGACCACAATCGGTTACCGAAACATATTTGACGACACGAATATCACCCGTTTCAGTATCGATCTCGACTTCCGCGAAATGCGCCGCAAACGGCGGCGGAGAAGCGGTCGTGAAATGTGATGCTGACGCTTGAATCTGGAATTGGTTTACTGCGTACATCGCGTAATGACAAATTTCCTGGAATGACAATTCGCCGCCAGGAAACATGACTTTTTTCTCCTTCATTGCCAGAGATTCTACCGGAGAGTGGCTCATCTCAGCGGCAACGTCGAGAATTTGCATTTTAACTTTTTCAGCGCATTTCCGAACTGCCTCGCCAGATAAATAGGTCGTTGACGACGCATAAGCGCCCACATCAAATGGCGTAAAATCGGTATCTGAAGATGCTACAATGATGTCGTCAATTCCAACACTCAGCGCTTCGGCGGCGATTTGGCCCAGAATCGTATCGGAACCGGTGCCGATATCCGTTGCGCCGATCTGAAGGTTGAACGATCCGTCTTCGTTCATTTTAATATAAGCGGCGCCCATATCGACGCGCGGAATCGCCGATCCTTGCATCATGCAAGCCATACCGACGCCACGAACTTTCGCACCATTGCGGATTTTTTTATCTCGCTTCTCTTTCCATCTAATCTCGTGCGCTCCGCGTTCAATACACTCGTCCAACCCGCAGGATTCGATGAATTGTTCGACACCCTCTTTACCCTCGCCGAGCTTCTGGAATATAGGCGAAGTCTCGCCCTTCCGAATCGCATTTTTCCGATATAGATCGAGAACGTCAATGTCGAGTTTCCGCGCCATGATATCCATCATTTGTCCGAGGGGAAAATAGCCCTGCGTTGCGCCATAACCGCGATAGGCTCCGGCGACGGGAAGATTTGTATAGACCGTTATTCCGTTGAAACGTTGATGCGGCGCTTTGTTGACCAACGGAAGCACTTTCGATCCGGCATTCGACAAAACCGTTAACGCGTGCGCTCCGTAAGCGCCTGTATTCATCAGCGCATTTATCGCAATGGCGTGAATCGTCCCATCTTTTTGAACTCCCGCCTGAACATTAACCCGCATCGGATGTCGCGTCCGTGAGGAGATAAAAACCTCTTCCCGCGTTAATACGATTTTCGCTGGCCTGCCGGTTCTTAGCGTGAACATACCGGCAATATATTCGAGAAAAACTTCCTGTTTTCCACCAAATCCGCCGCCGATGCGCGGTTTGATAACATGGATCTGCCGAATCGGAATCTGAAGAAGATGCGAACAAATTCGCCTGGCATGGAACGGAACCTGTGTTGACGTCACGATGACCAAACGGTTGCGTTCATCGAAGTACGAAAGCACCGCATTGGGTTCTAACGCGGCATGTGAACCATAATGAGTATAAAATGTCTCTGAAAAAGTCAGGTCGCTTTCACTCAGGCCTTGTTCCAGATTACCGACGTCGATCAGGATTTTCGCGGCAATGTTTTTTTCAGGGAAATAGGGTGCACCAATGAGATAGCCCTTCCCTTTCTCCAAATGTAATTTTGGCGCATCATCATCCATCGCTTTTTCGAAATCCAACAACGCCGGTAAAATTTCATATTCGACCTTGATCTTGGAAAGGGCTTCTTCGGCAATCTCCGGCGTCTCCGCCAGAACAGCCGCGACACGGTCGCCGACGAATCGCATGGTCGAATCGAACATTAGCGTATCGTAAGGCGACGGTTCCGGATAGCCTTGACCTGCGGTGGTGTGGAAAATCTCCGGAACATTCCCATGATGAATAATATCGATAACACCGTGAACTTTAAGCGTTTCCGATATATCAAGCATTTTAATTTTTGCATGCGCATGCGGCGAATACAACAGTTTGATATGCGCCGTATTTGGAATGGAAAAATCATCCGTAAACTGCGCGCGCCCCGTCGAGAGTGACAGCGCGTCGATCTTGTTGACAGAAGTGCCGACGATAGAAAAGTTCCGAGCCTTTCCACCACTGGCGGATTTCGCGCTTCGCGTATCGACCGATTCTTTTTTACTCATTTGTGTTTAGGTCCTTTAAGATTCGATTGTTTGATGTGCTTAATCAATCCTTCCCCGTTCTTTTCAGATACAAATAACCATTTCATTTTTGATGTCTTGAATTCGGAACTTTGAACTCGGGATCCTGAGCGCTTACACTTTTGGAAGCATTTCTGATGCCTTCGATAATTTTTACATAACCGGTACAACGGCAAAGATGACTGTCGATTGCCATTTTTATTTCTTCGTCTGTCGGATGCGGATTTCGGTTCAATAACGCAACGGCAGATAAAACGATGCCCGGCGTACAAAATCCACACTGAATCGCTCCAGCTTTGACCAATTCCTCCTGAATTGGATGCGGCTTACCTATCGTTCCAACACCTTCAATCGTTGTGACCGATTCGCCCTTGACTGACGCGGTCAAAACCTGGCAGGAATTCACCGGTTCGCCGTTCAATAAAACCATACAGGCGCCGCAATCGCCTGAACCACAACCATACTTGACGCCGGTGTAGCCATTCGCTCTCAACGTCTCGAGCAATGTTTCACCCGGCTGGACTTCAAGCGTTTTATTCATCTGATTAATGATTAATTCAATTTTCATGCGCCTGCTCTCCGATTTGTTCAAATGCCCGTTTCACCATCGTCTTAACCAAATTAACCCGAAATTCCTTCGAAAATGTTGGATTCGCAGATGGCTGAATTTTCATTTCATCGAGAACCGCAGTAATTTTCTTTATGTCAAATAATGAGTCGTTTAATTTTTCCTCAACTTCATGAAACCGTCTGGCTTTCGGAAAAACGTCCCCAACGGCGATGCGGACATTTTTCAGTCGCCCGCTGACAATTCCAGCATAAACCGCCGCATCAGCGATTGCATAATCAAATGTCGTTCTCGCATATCGCGCATAGACGCCGATTCCCGGCGCTTTGGGCAGAAAAACTCCGGTTATCAGTGTCGCGCCATCCAAAGGCTTTGTATCGAGAAAATCCTCGATTTCGATAACTGCCGTGTTTGTTCCTGCTATTGAAATTTCCGCATTTAATGCCAATAACGGCGTCGGAACGTTCGACCATGCCGGCAAAGATGCTAGCGATCCGCCGATCGTAATCAGATTTCTGAGCGAGTTTGATGCGGCAAGCGAGACGGCAACTTTCAACATGTTTCGCCCATCCCTAAAGTCATATTCGCTAATTTTGCTGAATCGGGCGCAAGCCCCAATTGTCGTTTTGCCACCGGTTTCCTCGATGAAATTCAATCCGACGTTTTTTAAACTGATCATGCCGACGGCGCTGACCGTTCCGCCCCGATGAAAACTCGTACCGCCGGCGTACGGAATCACGCGACCTTTTTTCATCAAAGCGAGCGCGCGCTCCACGTTCTCCGGGTAATACCATTCCTGAATATTCTTAATCATGGATTCTTTCTATGAATTGGTAACTACTCATCCAAACCAAATTTCGGTAACTTGACCAATCAATGCAATTTATTGTTTGAAACAAATGGCTGAATCGACCGGCTTGGTTCCAAGACGAACCTCATCGCGAATCTTTTGGACAAATCGGTTATCCGTCTTGGTAGAATTGGCTCTTTCTTATTAAACGTTTTTTGCTTTTTGTTTAATAAGAGGCTTGCTTATTAAACGGTTGATGAATAAAATGCGAAAACGAATGAGAAATACGACGCTTACAATCTGTTTGACAAGCCTTTCCGCAACTGATTTCTCCCCGCTCGCACGATCCCGTCCCGCATTACCATCAGGAATTTGACGTTCTCGTCTGACGAATAATCCGGGTATGTCCACGGCAGGAACTTGAACTTTCCGTGTTCGTAGATCATCGTGACTTCTCCAAAAATGCCATCCGTGACAAAAACACGGTGCGAGAAATTCTTCGTCGAGTATAATACCAACTTCGATGGTTCGAGATAACCGGGATCGAGATCGATCGTTCGCACGAGCCGCCCGGAATCGCTTTTTGCTGTTTCCGTTTCTAACTCGTTCGACCAGATTTTGACTCGCGCAAAATCCTGCAGATCGACAGGTTCTTTCATCACAAAAAACTGTTTCTGTAAATCTTTCCCAAATTCCTTTTCATAGTAATCGGTGAAGTCCGAAACCTTGAAAATCGGTCCGACGCCCATTATCTCGCCGTATTTTTCCCGAATCCGGTTTATTGCTAAATCATATAATTCCCGCTCCGAAAACATCAGTGCGAAAAATGGTTGCGCTGTTGTATTGGATTTAATTGCTCCCATCGTCTAATTCCTCCAATTGTAAATGTGTTTGCTGGCGTGTTCGCTCATTCGTTTCGTTGGTGAATCGAATCAGTCGTTTAAACTCCTCCGCTCTGTTCGGTTCGGTATAGAACGGAAAGACGGAATTGTTCGTCAACAGTGGATCGGTGTCATCGGAAACGAGTCCTTTGCGCCGCGCCTTTTCCCATTCCACTGTCCCTGGGATCGGCGTAAAAAATGCCAATCGCGAAATCGCGCCCTGATCGGCGACAAAGCGAACGCTATCGATCACCTGTTCCAGCGTCTCCTCCGGCAATCCAGCGATCAGATACACTTCGATCCGATTCCGCGGAAATCCGGCGTTTTCCAGAACGCTCATCGTTTGGATGAATACATCATTGTTCACCTTATTCGACGAAGCATGTTGAATCTCCGGAGCGACCGACTCCAGACTGAGCCGAATTGTCTCAAAACCAACCTCTTTCATCAATTCGGCGAGTTCCGGATTGATTTCCCGCGCAAAAAGACCGTTCGGCGTATGAAACCGCGCCCGAACACCATGATCGATAACACCTTTGAGGATCAGTACAATATGCCGGTCGCGATTCGTAAAGAGCGCATCATCATAAAATGCAAAGTCGCGGATATTATAACGGTAATGTGTGTTGACGATTTCGAAAATTACGTCGTCCGGCTTGCGCTGGATGAACCGAGGGTTCAACAGTCTCGACGCACAATAACTGCACCGGTACGGACAGCCGCGCGAGGTCAATACGGCGACTGATTCCAATTTTGAATAAAAATGCCATGGCAATTCGCCGGATTCGTCGAACTCTGGCAGGTGCGAATTGTCCCTTGAAATCCCAAAAAGAGAATCAAGCAAGATCAGCACCTTTTTCTCGCCATAGCCAGCGATAAGATAATCCGGTCGGATTGTCTGCCGTGCGTGTTCAGGTAAGAGCGTCGCATAAATCCCACCGAGAATCAGCGGTGTTACGGGAAATCGTTCCCGCAAAACCTCAGCCGCCATTTTCACACCCGGATACCAGTAAGTCATGTGCGACGTCAGCAAAATGGCGTCGGGCTTTTCGATCGCATCCAACGCCGACTCGAATTGCTCCCGACCTGCACCGTATAAGCCGTAGCGACGCGGAACGGTTGATAAAACCTCCGGCTTGGGCAATATCGTCTTTTGATAATGCCCGCGCCCGTCGCGCGATTTCGCATCGACTGGATCATTCCACTTTAACCTGTCCGTCAGATCGAGAAAGTCTATCTCATAGCCGAATTTCATCAGATATTTGGCGATGGAAAGCAGTCCGACCGGCTTTGCCCAGAGATCAAACGCGGCGAAGTCGGCAATCCAGGGATTTACAAGCAACAAGCGCTGGTGTTTCATAGTAAAAATCTACAAGGAAAAAGCCGGATAAGAAAAGAGGAAAGACAAAAGAACGTGACGGTGTGCGATTTCAATTCTTTTTTCATGTTTTTCGGTCAGGTAGTTTTTATATTTCTTTGTGATTTTACAGAAATTGAAATTTCATCATCTGCAACCCAAAACGCTGATTTCAATATTCCTGATTTTGGTCTTGCTTCTGTCTCTCAGCGCTTACAGCGAATATATTTCCCGACGACGAAGCGTTACTCAGATGATGTCCGTACTCAGTCAGGGGCTGTCGGAAATTATCCGGAAAGCCGCCGTCAACGCGATTTTAAGTTATGATGCGGTCGAAACGGAGTTCGCCAGCCGCCAGATCGAAGCGCTGCACTTTCTCGATCCGACTGATTTTTCTACCAAAGCGCTCAGACGTTTTGCCAACAGGTACGGCTTCGATCGTGTTCAGATAATCGAGTCAAATGGAGGAAGTATTTCTTCAAACCAATCGTCGGCGTTGTCATTCCCACCACCGATTGCGCTCAAACTACTCGGAAGCAACCTATCGGAGATAATTCTTGGCTGGCAATTCGACTCAACATTAACAACCAATTTGTTCGGAGTCGCTGTCAATTCTGGTAATGGATTCGTTGCGGTCGGTTACAGTCGGGCGCGGCACTTACTGGATTTACGCAAAGAAACTGGTCTTGGCTCGCTGATCAATTCCATCACCCAGGATTCCGGTGTTATATATATTGCCATTCAGGATTCGCTGGGAATCCTTGCGGCAACCGAGGCGGTCGATTCGCTCTCGTCCTTTCCTGCAGATCCGTTTATGCAAACAGTGATTCAGGAAAAATCCTTCCGGTGGCGTATCGATAATTTTCATGATGAAAAAATCTTCGAGGGCGTCTTGCCATTCAATGTTCAGGAATTTTCTTACGGCGCTATCCGAATCGGATTGAATTATCGACCCATTCAGAACATCGAAACAGCGGCTTTTCGTCAAGTCTTCATCCGAATCGGTATTCTGTTTATTATTGGATTCATTCTGGCCGTTTATTCCATTTCCTTACAAAATATCTACCTGTTGGAATCGGAAAAGAAACAAATTACCGATGAAGTCTATCGTCTGCAGGCGGACTTGCGACAGCGCGAAAAACTTAGCGCGATGGGAGAACTTGCCGCGGGTGTCGCTCACGAAATCCGAAATCCGTTAAACGCCATTTCGATGACAATCCAACGATTGGCAAAAGAATTTCCGCCAACGAACGGCGATATGGAACAGGTGCAACTTATTCAATCTGTTCGCAAAGAAATTGCCAGAATTGGAGAAATCATTAATCAATTCCTCGCTTTTGCCCGTCCAGCGCCGCTACAAAAATCACGGCAAAATGCAACAGAACTTATCACAAAAGTTGTGAATATTTACCAAGCAACCTGCGATAGTCGGCGCATCAGGCTAATCTGGCAACAGGTTTCACCGATAAAATCATTCCTCGACAGCGACAAAATAACACAATGTCTGATCAACTTGCTCGAAAATGCGATTTCCGCTACCCCTGATGGCGGACGGATAGAAATTATTTTAAAAAAATCCCAGGGAAAGATCATTATTTCCATTCGCGATACGGGATCGGGAATTTCGCCGGAAAATATCTCGAAAATTTTCAACCTCTATTTTACCACCAAACCAAATGGCACTGGATTCGGACTGGCTCAGGCTTACCAAATTATCAGTGAACATGGCGGAAGTATCGGAGTAAAAAGCAAGGAAAACTTGGGGAGCCAGTTTACTATCACAATTCCCAATCAATAGGAGCGACGTATGATGAATTTGAATATAGTAATAATTGACGACGACAAGGCTCAACGGGACATTCTTTCCGGATACCTGAAAAAAATCGGTTGCCATGTTTTTTCCTGTGAATCCGGCAACAACTGCATCCCAATTCTTGAAAATCAGTCGCTTGACGCGGTGATTACCGATTACCGCATGCCCGGCATGAACGGCATGGAAATCCTTCAACGGGTCAAAGAAATAAATCCCGAGATACAAGTAATTATTCTGACGGCTTTCGGTACAATTCAGGATGCCGTATCCGCTATGAAAAGTGGCGCATGGGATTATTTAACCAAGCCCGTTGATCTTGACGAGCTTGATATAAAATTGCAGAAAATCGCCGGTCACAACACGCTTGTCCGTGAAAACCAACTTCTGCGTAGTCAGATCGCTGATAGTTCTCTATCCACAGAATTAATTTATAAAAGCCAGTCGATCGCCGATGTATTAAACGTTGTCGCCCGTATCGGCGACAGCAAGGCAAGCGTTCTGATTCAGGGAGAAAGCGGAACTGGAAAAGAGATGATCGCGCGCACGATTCATCGCGTTTCCTCCCGCCGCGATAAACCGTTTGTAGCCGTCAACTGTGCGGCAATTCCGGAAACACTATTTGAAAGCGAACTGTTCGGACACGAAAAAGGCGCTTTTACAGGCGCTTATGAACGCACAAAAGGAAGAATAGAAATCGCCGAGAACGGCACGCTTTTTCTCGATGAGGTCGCCGACATTCCCTTGAATTTTCAGGTCAAGCTCCTGCGCGTTATTCAGGAGAAGGAATTTCACCGGCTGGGAAGCTCTCAAACGCTGAAAGCCGACGTGCGACTCGTTTCAGCAACGAATAAGGACATTCAAAAAATGGTTGATTCCGGCTCTTTCCGTGCCGATCTGTTTTTCCGCCTGAATGTCATTCCCATTACGATTCCGCCATTAAGGGAACGACGCGAAGATATTCCGCCTTTGGTCACGCATTTCATCCAAAAACACGCCAGCCTGAATCGTCGGCCGATCACCGGCATTTCCGCCGAAGGATTGAATTCTTTAATGCGGTACGATTACCCCGGAAATGTTCGCGAACTGGAAAATATCATCGAACGCGCAGTTATCTTAGCCCGTTCGACGGTTATCACCACTGACGATCTTCCCCTGAAATCACCCGATGAAAACAATGTAACATTGAATGATTCAATGACGAATCAGGTAGAACAATTGGAAAAACGTTTGATTGCCAAGACACTCGATCTGACACATAACGTCGTTCTTCAAGCCGCTAAGTTATTAGGAGTTTCCGAACGGACTCTTCGCTATAAGATCGAGAAATACCAACTGCTTCCCAAGTGATGGCAAGAATGCGCATATATTCGACAATTTTGTCGAATCCCCCACAAAATTGTTGGGAAAAATTGATTTTGGATAACCAATAATGCGCGGTCGAAATAAATCCTTTACCGACGAGAAATCGGCTTTTGAGGCTATCAATTATCAAGTTGGCACGCGAATTGACTTAATAATAGCCGGAATTTGAAATTGAGAACCACAAACAAAAAGGAGAAAAAATGAAAAAACTCAATTTAATCGCAATGCTCGCGCTGAGCGCTCTTGTTATTCTGGTAACCATACCGACACAGATAAACGCTCAAACGCCAACCGGACATGGAAAAAACTTCGTTGATGTCAACGGCGACGGTCACAACGATAATGCTCCCGACGCAGACGGCGACGGAATCCCGAACGGTCAGGACCCTGATTATGTTGCCCTGGGCACTGCTTCCGGTCGTGGAACGAGTCGCAAATTTGTCGATGCAGACGGCGACGGTTTCAACGATAACGCACCCGACATTGATGGCGACGGAATCCCAAATGGTCAAGATTCAGACTACCAGCGTCCGAGCAACGGAACGGGAAAGACTTCAGGAAAAGGACAGCACGGAAATGGCAAATATAGTCCCGCGACTGGCACGACGCCCGGCGCCGGCGCTGGCATGGGCACAAAGAGACAGGCCAGACAAGGTGTAATCAACACTAAATAAAACCCCTGTAGGTCGGCGCTCGGGCGCCGACCTACACTTTTTCAAAAAATGTTGCATCGATCAACCAAAAAGGAGAGAAAAATGAAACCAATGACATTGTTTCTTTGGCTTTTTGTTTTTATATCTACAATACAGGCGCAGGAACGACCCAAACCGCGCGGTTTTATCGATGTAAATCATGATGGAATCAATGATTGGTTTCGGGATGCCAACGGCGATGGCATCAACGATCTGAACAATCAATCTTATCATCATTCATTCCAATTTCTCGACGAAAATAAAGATGGAATCAACAATCTTTTCACAGATGAAGATGGCGATGGCGTCAATGATATCGATGCTCGCTATATCGACACAGACAAGGATGGAAGATGCGAAAACGTCGTCGATTTCAATCACGACTGGATAAATGATATCACGGGTTTGGTTTATAACCGCCGCGAATTAGGCGGACAACGTTACGGTTTCATTTTGGAAGAGAGCGGAAAACGACTCGAAAATTTCTCAGACAAAGATAAAAACGGTCAGGACGATCGCTTGGGCAACGCCGGTGAAATGATACAAGGTCGCATGGATCGCTTCATTGATTCGGATGGCGACGGCGTTTGCGATCAGCGCGGATTTAACCGACATCACAAACAGGGCGGACGGCAGAGGGGTAAAGAATGAATTTAGCCCGCGCATTTCGTATTTCGTACATCGTTCTGATTTCTGTTTCGTTTTCCTTTAGCCAGTGGAATCTCTATTTTGATACAATTGCCGGCCATGACGAAAACCTGATTCACACATACAACAAAATCGAAGACCAGATCATCATGCCTCAAATAGAATTATCTTATACTGGCAACCAATATGATGTTTACTACGACGGATCTTTCACTCAAGTCGTCAAGAATAGTCAATACAATAACGCCATTCACTCTGTGGGCATCGACTTTTTAAAGGATATAGATCACTTGCACCAGACTTTCGGTCTTGACTATGCAATCCGAACTAATCAGGAAGAGTACAATTACTTCGACTTTTGGGAAGTCGATGGATACTACCAGATATCATTGTCTCCCACGGATTGGAGCGCTCTAAAGGCGGGCGTTAACATGAATTACACCCATTTTCCTCAAGAAGAGGCGTGGGATCATTATGAAACAGGATTATCTCTCAACCAGAGATTCTTTTTACCTACGCGAAGCACGCTGATGCTTCGCCTGAATTATTTATACCGCAATTTCTCACCATACCGAACATACTCAGTCACTCAGAGAATCTCTATAGATGAACTTCCAACGCTTTGGCAAATCGTTGGGTCAGTTCGACTCGCACAATCCTTCGGCGAGCACTTCGGCGGCTACACCGAGTATGAATACCGACACAATCCATCAGAAGGAAATCCTTACCAAGCCGATCTGGTCATTTTCAGCCCGATCGACGATTACTTCGGATATTCGGGTTACCGCTGGAATAGTAATTTGAAGTGGAAAATTACCGGTGGGTTCTGGAGTAAAATCGATTTCACGCAATACCAAAATACCTATATAAACCGTCCGATTTATGCATACGACTTCGACGCTAAAATGTGGATTGCAGATACGGACGGAAATTATACTGTCATCGGCAATACGCGGGAAGACCACGGTCACATAACCGAAATATCCGCGGGATATAAACTGAACAACCTTAACGAAAAAGCTTCCTCTTTAGAACTTTCAGGCGCCGTAACTTTTTTCAACAACCGGTCGAACGATAAATATTTCGAGTACACAGACGTTTTATATGGCCTGAGGGTAAGTTATAATTTGCAATGGTAGCGATTTTATATAACACGCCAGATACAACCTCTGAATAATGTTTTCACCCCAAATGAGACGCCGTAAGTTTGGCGCCTTTTTGCTGCTTATCCGACGCAATAATTCTGTTTATATAGTTGGCAAGTTTTCTTAACTTCCGCCGTGAATTTGCATAAGGAGCATTTATGAAAAAGTACTTATCAACATTATTATTAATTGGAATATTTCTGGGATCGGCTCTCGGACAACAGATCGACGTCCTTAAGACGGTAATCGTTTCCGATGGTCAGACTCAGAGATTTACTTCTCCGCAGTTCAGCCCCAATGGCTCGAAAATCTTATTTTCGGAAGCGGGTTTTAAGGGATTATGGCTATATGATGTAAATCTAAAAATCATCGCCCAAATCAACGATTTACCCGGCGCCGGATACGAACCGGTTTTCACCCAAGACAGCAAGCAAATCGTTTTTCGGACGGATAATTACATCAAATACAAACGACATTCCTCGCTGGCGGTTCAGACGATTGCCGACAAACAGATCGACTATATTGCCAAAGACGTGCGCTTCATGTCTCCGGCGTCCGTTCTGGAAAACCAGACCGTGATTTACCGAAAAGACAAAGATATTGCGGCATATAACACAAGCCGGAAAGAAACACTTCAGGCGAAAGCCGCGCTGGAAACTTACGGCTATGTCGAAGACCAGAAAATCGTCCTCGTCGCTAATGGTGTTCGCAATGAGATGACGCCGATGGGCGAAGGCAATTATATCTGGTTCTCTCTATCGCCGGATAAAACGAAAATGCTGTTCACGGTCGCAGGCGGCGGAACATTCATCACTGATCTCGCCGGAAATGTGCTGGTCAAACTCGGTAAAGCTAACGCGCCCAAATGGTCGCCGGATGGCAAATGGATCTTATATATGCTCGATGAAGACGACGGACATACGATGACCACCTCAGACATCTGGGCTGTTACCAGTGACGGCGCACAGAATATTCAATTGACAAAGACTGCCACCGACATCGAAATGTACCCAGCATGGTCGCCTGCGATGGACAAGATCGTCTATGAAACCTTCGGTGGAAAAATCGCCTACATAAACATTGAGATTACAGACTGAGGTTAATCTATGAAAACAACATATAGAATACTCTTCGCTTTTACAATCGCATGGTCGTTTTTAACCGCACAGGATTTAACCGGATATAAATTCTGCATCGATCCCGGACACGGCGGACACGAATCCGACGACCGCAACATGGCTTACGCGAATTTCTGGGAATCCGAAAGCAATCTCAGCAAAGCCTTCCTTCTGGACTCATTGCTGACGCGCATGGGGGCGACGGTCGTCCTGACCCGCCATTACAACGGCGATACGGGAAGCGATAACGATCCAGGTCTATCCGAACGCGCAGCGGTTGCCAATCAATGCGGGGCAGACCATTTTCACTCAATCCACAGCAATGGATACGATGGTAAATCTAATTATACACTGATCCTTTATCCCGGAATCACCGGCGACCCAAGGATAAATGGAATTTCCGGTTATCCTTCCTGCCCGATCGAACTGACAATCGCCAACCAAATGGCAACTGAGATCAATGCGGCCAACCGCACAACATCCAAAACGACAGCCGGAGACTGGACATTTTACGGAACCGGCAGGCCTTATCTCGGCGTGTTCAGTCCGCTCGTCGTACCTGGATCATTGTCCGAAGGTTCGTTCCACGATTATCAGCCGGAAACCTGGCGTCTAAAGAGCAGCGCCTATCATCAGAACGAAGCTTGGGCGATTGCCCGCACTTTTTCATTAGTTTTCGACAGTTCTGATTTTTCCACACACAATTTGTCTGGTATTGTCCGGGATATGTATGAAAAAGTCAATTATACTTACCTCACATCAAATGACGCCTATAAACCAGTCAATAATATCACCATCACGCTGAATCCCAGCGGAAAAGTGTTTCATGGCGACGCGCAGAACAATGGTTACTTTCTATTCGATAGTCTTGAGGCGGGCACTTACGAACTCATCGCTACGGCGGAAGGATATTATCCGGACACGGCTTCTGTGACCATCGGTTCGTCCTTTTTCAATTTCAAAGACTTTAAATTGGTCTCCAATGTCCCGCCCTATATTGTATCATCCACTCCGACGGCAGGATTCGTCGATTTCCCGGCATGGAATCCGATCGTGATAACGTTTAGCCGTCCGATGGATACAACATTGACCAAAGCCGCCGTTTCAATCGTCCCGAGTATTCCTCTCAAATTCGCATGGACTGGAACGACTAAACTCAGTATCACGTCCGATAGTCTGGATTTTCTGACCGCTTATACCATAACGATCAAGAATTCGGCACTGGACATACTCGGGCATTCTTTGGACGGAAACCACGACGGCGTTGGCGGCGACGATTACAGCCTTTCATTTACGACCGGTCAGGAAGATATGGCCGCGCCGAAGATCGTTTCTATCTATCCAATCTATAATGCCGCCGGCATCGATCTTTATCCGATCATCAGCATCTATTTTGATGAGAAATTGGACACCGCATCATTAACTGATGGCTTTTTTCTCCTGTTGGATTATCCCGCAGGCGATACACTTCCCACAACGGTCAAACATTATTATGTCGGAGACCGGAGTGTCGTTCATATGTTCCCCAAAGAGACTTTGAAAGCCAACACAATTTACAAACCTCAGGTCTTATCCGGACTAAAGGATTTATTCGGAAATACTATGCTTTCCAAGAAACTGATGCGGTTCACTACTGGCACAAAAGGCTGGGCAGTTACATCTATCGATAATTTTGAAGCCGGTTTTACCGATAACTGGTGGACGCCTACCATGAGCGGCAGTACGACCGGCGTTCTCGACGATACGTCAACAGTCCGCGCGCTTACCGATTCGATTTACTTTTTCAGCGGGGCTGGACACGCTTCCATGAAACTTAAAGCCGGCTGGGATATGAGCGCCAGCGCTTGGTTGTTAAGGGAATATCTGTCCGGCGGCGCGCCCCGTAATGTAACATTTACAGCCACCAACATTCTGCAAGCCTATGTCTTTGGAGACAATAGTCGCACACTCTTCCGGTTCGCGGTAGACGATGGCAGTGGTTTTTCCGGCCACGAAGTCAGTCCATGGTACACGATCGACTGGATCGGCTGGAAATTAGTCAGCTGGGATATGACGAATGACACAACCGGCACATGGATTGGCAATGGCCCGCTGGACGGTACTCTGCGTTTTGATAGTTTCCAATTGTCCTATAATCCCGACGATGCATCAGCTACGAAAAGCTGTACCATCTACATCGACGAGTTGAGACATGTCAGCGTTCAAACGGTCAGCGCCATCTCCGAATCAACACCGCAGATGACTGAAACCTTTACCCTACATCAGAATTATCCCAATCCGTTCAATCCGACGACCACGATTGCGTTTACGTTACCTCGGGAGTCCAATGTGCGGATCGAGATATTTAACGTGCTTGGAGAAAAGGTGCGCACCCTGACGAACGAACATTACAACTCCGGTTACTGGTCGGTCAACTGGGACGGCACCAACGAAACCGGCTTGCAGGTTCCCACCGGCGTCTATTTTTACCGCATGATCACCAATATGGGCGTTCAGGTCAGGAATATGATGTTGGTAAAATAGAGAACAGAATCTATTCACCGCAGAGAACACAGAGAGATTTTATAGTAGAGTGTCTTGAGCAATAGGGTGTTTTGTTTTCGGGTATGGCGTTTCGGGCAAGTTTACTTATGACAAATAGTTTTGAAGCTGTCTTTCGTTCACTTCATCATAGAAACTTTCGCCTTTATTTCTATGGTCAAAGTATCTCACTGATCGGAACGTGGATACAGCGAATCGCCGTTCCTTGGTTGGTTTATAGTTTAACAGATTCCGCATTCTTGCTGGGCTTAGTTGGTTTTGCCGGTCAAATCCCAACATTTTTATTGACTCCTTTTGCCGGAGTTCTGGTTGACCGATGGAATCGCCGCACCATATTGATTACCACCCAAGTTTTGGCGATGATACAATCTCTACTTTTAGCCTTTCTATTTTTCGATAAATCTCTTGGGGTTTGGCATATTGTTTTTCTGAGTGTATTTCTGGGTTGTATCAACGCTTTCGACATGCCCGTGCGGCAGGCATTTATTGTCGATATGATAGAAAAAAGAGCGGATTTGGGAAATGCCATTGCGCTAAATTCCTCTATGGTAAACAGCGCGAGATGGATTGGACCTTCTATCGCAGGCGTACTCATTTCTCTTACGGGCGAAGGAATCTGTTTTCTTCTGAATGGGATCAGCTACATTTTTGTGATTGTTTTTCTTTTATTGATGAAAATTCCTCCACAAAAAGAAAATTCTCAAAACACGGACGTATTACAGGAGCTAAAAGAAGGGTTCAATTATACATTTGGGTTTACGCCAATTCGGTACATTATCTTTCTGCTTGCGCTAGTCAGTTTAATGGGAATGCCTTATACCGTGTTAATGCCTGTTTTTGCCAAGAACATCCTTCATGGCGGACCGCATACATTCGGTTTTTTGATGGGCGCTTCGGGTATAGGCGCTTTGGTTGGCGCTCTCTATATGGCGTCCAAAAAAGGCGTTTTAGGGCTGGGAAAAAATATCCCCCTGTTCTCGGCTGTTTTTGGCGTCGGACTTATTGCCTTTGCTTTATCTCGTTCTTTTCTATTTTCACTGATATTACTCCTGATAACTGCCTTTGGGATGTTAATACAAATGACGGCAAGCAATACTATTTTACAGACTATTACCGATGACGATAAACGTGGTCGCGTGATGAGTTTTTACACAATGGCTTTTATGGGAACCGTTCCTTTCGGAAGTTTGCTGGCGGGCGCATTGGCAAGTAGCGTTGGCGCGCCCAACACGCTGATAATCGGAGGCGTTACGATCATCATAGGCGCTGTTGTCTTTGCCAGAAAATTGCCTGAGTTAAGAAAGATGGTTCATCCTATTTATATTCGTTTGGGAATCGTCCCGGAAGTCGCTTCGGTCATTCAGACGGCAACAGAATTAACCAGCCCGCCGGAAGAATAGAAAGCGCGGGTTCACACAGAGAGAAGCCCTGAACTCGCGGGATTGAGATCGTTTTTGTTTCAACGAGTTATAAAGAAAAATCCCTGAATCACAATGCTAATTGAGACACAAGCCAGAAAACACGAACAAACGTATTCAGATGAGCATCGGAAACTATTTGGAGCGCACTACACTCCCGATTCTATATTGGATTATATCGTCCGCCGTTCTCTTCGTCCTTTGTTAGTATCTTCCGATAGTCTTCAGGACATCAGGGTATTGGATCTGGCTTGTGGGTCGTGACTTTTCCTACTCAAAGCGTTTGACATCCTAGCTGATTATTGGCGTGATACTTCCGGAAACTTTGGAAGAGAAGAAGCCAAGTACATCATAGAAAACTCACTCTATGGCATCGATATAGACGAACGAGCGGTAATGGAAACAAGAAAGCATCTTCTTGAAAAAGCATCTTTGTCTGAATCTGAAGTCCCTCAGATAACGAGCAATATTATTAGTGGCGATGCTCTTGCCTTAAAAAGCCCTCCCCTTCAGCTTGATCTGGAATACCACGCGAACAATGATACTAAAGTATCCCAATTTGCCAAACATTCGTTTCACTGTATTGTTGGCAATCCACCTTATATCAGAATCCAGAATACTTCTGCGGAAAAACGTGATTACTATACCTCAGCCTATCTGACAGCCTCCGGACGATTTGATATTTCAACCTTATTTATTGAATTGGCTGAACACCTTCTTAAAGATCAAGGTCGATTGGGTTTTATTGTATCAAATAAAATCCTAAGTACGTCGAGTGCAAAGCGATTGAGATCGTTTTTGATAAGCAACTTCGCTATTGAAGAGATTGTTGACCTGTCAGACACCAAGCTCTTTGACGCGGCTGTGCTGCCAATGATTCTCATAACGACACACACGCAGAAAAATAACAATAACATTGCTTATTCCTCAATCACAGAATCAAATAATCATATTGAAAACGCTATTCATACGGATGACATATTGGGATTGATAACAGAATCTCATATCCCATTTGAGGCAAACATCGAAATTACACAACGGATATTCCAAGTCCAGCGTTTCTATACCAATACACCATCAGCTCGGGCAAATGTATGGACATTCCACAACGAGCGAGAGAATAGGCTACTCTCAATGCTGAGACGCAATTCCGCCTGTACATTAGGTGAGATTTCTGAAAAGATAAGCGTTGGTTTGAAAACTACCGCCGATCAGATATTCATTAAGCCTATGACCCAAAATTTCATTAAGCAAAAAGGCTTCGAACCTGATGTTATCTTTCCCTTATTCGAAAGTCATAACATTGGACGTTGGAGATACTCTTGGAATGCGCGGCGTGATTTATATGTCCTATACCCGCATGCCGAGCAAGGTGGCAAAGTCGTCCCCATTAACCTTGAGGCTTATCCTCGTGTTAAAAAGTACCTCGAGGCTAATAAAACGCTATTAGAGGCGAGAACATATCTTGCTAAGAGTGACCGCCGGTGGTATGAAATATGGGTGCATCAATCACCGTCTGATTTTCGCCTGTTTTTTCCAAAGAATAAATTCCGTATCTTTGTTCTTGGGTAAGCTGTTTGTATGAATCCATTTGTGCTCCTCTCGTCCCGACTTATCGGGGCAGGCCAAATGGTACGGCAGCTTGCCCGCTT
>Ga0210017_1000489_pt1 | contig 33466 bp, 26 predicted proteins | sample CryGeyCG2014_020_FD_183966 | JGI IMG/M metagenome (GOLD analysis project Ga0210017, IMG submission 183966) | Groundwater microbial communities from aquifer - Crystal Geyser CG08_land_8/20/14_0.20 (SPAdes) (version 2) | ecosystem: Environmental > Aquatic > Deep subsurface > Groundwater | place... | reverse complement strand
TCGGAATCTTTCAGCGAGTTTGACCTCAGGCGGGTTGCATTACTACTTCTCCCGTAAACGGGATGCCGTCTACGGCTGCAACCGCTGGAAGCGACAAAGAACGGCTTGCTTTCCAAGCAGTATAACGCAGCATGCTAGCTGTTGCAAGATTTTGTTTTCGTTGGTTTAAAATCACCTCCTTCTGGCCCGATAGCGCTTGAAGCGGCGTAACATAGCTTAAGGAACTGTGAGGGTCGTTGTTGTAGATATCAGGGACGCGTTCAAGCCACTGCAGTATATCATCAACCAACTTGAATGACTGCGGAGCATCCCTGTGATATTTGAGCGTTTTGATAAATGCTTCTATCCAGGCTTGATCATCCGGCGTATGAGGCCGTCCGAAGTGGACTGGCGCGCCGAGAAGCTCTTTGATAATCTTTTTTGTATATGATGCTTTCATTGCAGAGCCTCTGTCTGAATGGGCAACGAGTTTTGTAGTCAAATATTCCGGCAGCAAAGCATACGCTTCCTTGACTGATTGCGTAAGATCCGCTGATGATACCCCGTTTATAGAATGCCCTATATGCAACAGGTATCTTTGAGGCAATATCATAACCGGAATAGCCCAAACGATGATGCCTGTATCCGTCATAAACTGCGTGCCGTCATAGCAGAGAAGCGAAAAGCCTTCGTCTAACAGCGAATGAGCGCTGATATAAGGAGTTCTGCGCTGCCAATATCTTCTTGGCTCAACCATGTTTTTTGCTTTCAACACACGATAGACCGTCGATAGCGAAGCAAAGAATTTCTCTGATTCATGCCCATAAACGAAGATATGGCTTACGGGTTTGCCAATAAGCTCGGGTTCCCAGGCAGCGGCTTCAATCGCATCGCGTTCGTGCGCAAGCGTCTTGTTCCAGGCGGTTCGCGGCCGAATCTGCTTCGGGTTTGCCCACCTGCGGAATTTTCTGGGAACAATACTGAATATCCCGCAGGCGCGTTTCTGGGAAAGCCCTTGATTTATAGCATCGTTTATGACAGTAACCACAGTTCTTCTGACCTCTTGTTTATAATGGCCGTCTAACGGCCCTTTGAGCCCTAACTCGTCCTTTTTTTTAACAAGGACAGTTCGTGCCCAACGGCCGCAAGGGCGTCTTTGGTTTCGTTTAGCTCTTTGGATACTTTTTGATACTGTTCTACGGGGATAACCTGTTGCTTTCGTCCTTGTTTGCCGGGATGGGCAAGGGCGTCCATGGCCGCAGCTTTGACTTTCTTGCGTATGGCAACCAGGTCCCATGGCCTTAAGCCGTAGCGTTCCAATATTGGCTTCACCGGAGCGCCTGGCGCGTTGCATTCCAGGTAGATGTTGAAGAGTTGTTCCGGTGTAAGTTTTAATCGTTCTTTCTTTGAGTTTGCGTTCATAATATTTTCCAATGGTGGCCTCCTTTGGGGGTACATTATACTCTTTTTTAGATACATTTACCTTAAAGTTAATTAAACCTTCTGTTTGAGGACACTATCGCTGAAAAAACGGGTTATAAATAAAAAATTGTTTGCCAAAGATCAAAAAACAGGTAGATGGGAACCTATGTTTGAAGTAGGCGTGGATTTCAAGGAAAAATAATATGCTGGCCAAAAAAGCTCTGTTAACTTTCGGCACAAAAGGGTCTTCTTTAATATTTGGCTTTGCGGTGACATTTTTTGTTGCAAGGTCATTGGGGCCGGAGCGTTACGGTATAATGGGTTTTGCGCTGGCATTTACAGGCTTTTTCACCGCGCTGGGAGAGCTGGGTTTTGCATCCGCGCACCTGAAACGTATTTCCGAAAACAAAAACATAGGCAGGTGCATAGGTACATTTTTTTCCATCAGGGGTATATTGATCGCATTGTTGCTTACAGTGTCATTGCTGGTTATTTATTTTATAAAGAAATTCGGCAATGGGTTTGAGACCAAAACGCACGAAATTGTTATCTATATATTTCTGGCATCATTGGTATTCAAAAACATCGTTACTACGATAACATTGACATTCGACGGAAAACTGGAGACTGCAAAATCCCAGTTAGTTGAATTTGTAATGATGTTTACGAATGCTGTGCTGTCGATTTTTATAGCGATAATAATGCCCAGTATTATTTTACTGGCAGGTGCGATTCTGGTTTCCGCTGTAGTGGCTTTGACGGTAGCGCTGTACTTATTCAGGGGGTATCCTGTTGAACGTCCTACCGCGGACTCTGTAAAAAGCTATGTTTCCTTTGCGGCCCCTTTGGCGGCAGTGGCTGTCATAAGGCCTTTTTATTATTATCTGGATACACTTCTTATACAGGCTTTTAACTCTTCAAAGGATGTCGGTTATTATTACGGCGCGCAAAAATTGCCTAACTTTATACTATTAATATCGGACGCCGTTCTTACCATACTTTTGGCCGCTGTGTCACAGTTTTATACCAAAGGAGATATGGGGGCCATGAGGGAGCTTTGTAAAAAAGCAGAGCGTTATCTTTCATTGATAGTCAGCCCCCTGGTTATGTTTTTGATTGTTTTTGCGAAGCCTGTTATTGAAATTTTATTAGGCAGCCAGTATCTTTCATCAGTCCCTATTATGCGGTTTTTATTGTTACAGGCGTTATTCCTTACAATAGGCAGGCCGGCATCTGTGCTTATAGTAGGCATAGGTCGCAACAAGCTTTATGCATTAGAGGCGATTTTGGAGTTTCCTTTAATGATAATATTTTATTTTATACTAATTCCGAAGAGCTTGTTTGGTGTGAAAATGTTTGGATATGGCACGCAGGGCGCCGCTCTTACTTTAATGCTCATGTCTTTTATCGGTTTTACCGCTTCAAAGATTATTGCTTTTAAGTTGGCCGGGGTTAAACTGAACAAAAGGATATTTTTTCATAGTTTAGTTGCCTTGCTGAGCTGTGCCGGGGTTAGCGCTGCGGCAAATGTGTTGTCGTTTAATAGCCTGATGTTTTTACCGTTATTCTTTGTTATTACATGCGTGATTTATTTTGGTGCGCTCTGGTTCACGCGGCAGATAAATATAAGCGATATCGATTTCTTTAACAGAATGTGCAACGTTAAAGATATGAAAAACTATGTAAAAGCTGAATTAAAAATGAGAGGCACGAACTGATTTAGATATGAGTAAGGTTAAACATAATATTTTAACAGAAGAAGAGATTCGTCCTGCCAGTCTAATGCAGCATCAGAATAAGCAGTATATGGCAGATCTTGATAGAATTTTACGGCACAAAAAAGATTTCGTTTATATACCGTGCCCTGCCTGCGGATCTAAAAGTTCGGTCAGGATGTTTAAAAAATATGGTGTATTTTATGTAAGCTGTTCTGCCTGCCAGACAGTTTATGTTAATCCCCGCCCAACACTGAAAATGTTGAGGTTGTATTATTCATCATCTGAAAACTATAGATATTGGAATAAACATATTTTTTCCGCCTCTGAAAACAGCAGGCGCAATAAAATATTTGTCCCAAGAGTAAAATTATTGGCTAAGGCCTGTAAACGGTACAATATTGACGCAGGCGCATTAATGGAGGTGGGTGCTGGGTTTGGTACTTTTTGTGAAGAGGTGAAAAAGCGCAGGCTTTTTGAGCGCGTCATCGCTATTGAACCTACGCCTTCACTAGCCGAATCTTGCAGGCATAAAGGGCTGGAAGTTATTGAAAAGCAGTTTGAACAGGTGAAGTTTAAAAAAAATACGATAGACGTTGTAGCAAGTTTTGAAGTTATCGAGCATCTTTTTTGCCCGCGCGATTTCTTGGTTAAATGCAATTCATTGCTTAAACCGAAAGGGTTGATTATTGTCACCTGTCCCAATTTCAAGGGGTTTGATATAGCTACATTACAATCTTTTTCCAATTCAATAGATATCGAACATCTTAATTACTTTAATCCTGATTCGTTTTCCTGTTTATTCAGCAAATGCGGTTTTGAGACATTGGAGGTATTAACGCCTGGCAAGTTGGATGCGGAATTGGTCAGGAAAAAGGTCATCGACGGTGAATTTAGCCTTTCAGGGCAGCCATTTTTAAAACAGGTTTTGGTAGATGACTGGGAAAGGTTGGGCAGCCTATTTCAGAAATTTTTAGCTGATAATTTACTTTCTTCGCATATGTGGGCAGTTGCGCGTAAACAATAACAAAACCTAAGTTATGAAAAAAATTATTTTTTGCAATACAAGTTCAAAAGAAATGCTTACCGGGCTCCTTGAAAAAAATAAGGGGCATCAGATAATTTTAGTGCAGCTGGATTTATGGCTTAAGGATTTTTCTGCAACAGACAGCGTCATCTTAAAGGAATATAAGGATTATCTTTCTATTGAGGATTGCCTGGGAATAGAGAAAGACGCGCTTGCTTTTTCCAGGAATTGGTATAAAGTGCAGGGCGCGGATTTTACCGTATTTCGCGGTTATTCATTAGGTGAGATGCTTGAGGTAACGGTTTTAGAATTTTTTATCCGTGTCCTGAAAAATATATTGCTTATAAAACGCATAGCGGAGAGCGAGCCCGGAGCAGAGTTTATTATTTTTGACGACAAGAGCCTTTTAAGCAGGTTATTTTTAAATTTTTTGTCGGATAACAGAATTAAGTTTGAAAAGGTGAATATGCCTGCAAGGCCATACGCTTCGGAAAGTTTTGAAACTTACAGGGTTCTTATGCCTGCCGGAAGTATACCAGGCATTATAAAATCAAGTATGCAGAACATATTCTGGGCAGTTGTAAATAATTCCCTGTCGTTAATGGCAAATATTAAGCGAAAGAGTCGCGGTAAATCCAGGTTAAACATATATTTTGACCATTATAAAGGCTATTACACTTTAGTGGAACGGCTGTTTAAGGAATTTGATTACGAGGTTTATCTGCCTCAGCCGGCGATCCGGAATCTTAAGCACATAAATTTTTTGAGGTGCGTATTTAATAACAGGGTCAGATTTTATCCGTTAAGGTATTGTAAAAGCTATTTGTCTGATTCGCTTTTGAAAGAGGCAAAACAATTACCCGATGCCTGCTGGAAAAAATTTATTAGTTCTCCGGGGTTTGATAAGCAGTTTATATGGAAAGGCGTTAATTTTTGGGATGCTATTTCTAATGAGTTGCGGGACAGGTACGTCGCGTTTTTTTCAGAATTGGTATTGGAAATTTCTTATGCCGAATACACCATACAAAAATACAAACTGGACACTTTTCTGATGCCGTGGGATGACGCGCTTTTTCATAAATCATTTACCTCTGTGGCGAAGAGGAAAGGCCTTGCTACAATGCGCTATCAGCATGGAATATCGGTGCGTAACGCGTATTTGCCAATGCCGCGCAGCGATAAAATAGTGGTTTGGGGCAAGGCAGGCACAGATTTTTATTTAGATAGAGGCATATCTTTGGAAAGGATAGTTGTTTCGGGTTATCCTGTGGCGGATTTGTTGATTCGTAATTATTCTAATTTTGACAAGGTTAAATTTTGTAAAAAATGTGGGCTTGATTCTTCAAAAAAAATAGTTTTTTATGCGGATTCGTGCTATGCGGGAAGCACTAATGCTTCGTCTAGTCATTACGATACCAGCCAGGTATTGCTGAAGTTTATAAACGAAGTAAATAAATTGCCTGATACGCAGTTTTTGGTTAAATTTCATCACGGCGATTTTGCGGAAGAAGAAAAAATAGATCTGGTTAGAAAATACAATAAGGCTTTGAATATGCATATTTTTCGGTGGTACAGCGATATATACGAGATCATTGCAAACAGTGATGCGGTTATTGCAGAATATTCAACAGTAGCGCTTGAGGCTATGGTTTTGGATAAGCCGGTAGTTATTTTTGAATTAAGGCATAAAGGCATGGGATATCTTTCTCCTTTCATTGAAGGCATGGGTGTTATTTTGGTAAAAAAAGAGGCCGAAATCATACCTACTATAAGGAGAATATTTACAGATGAAACATTGCTAAATGAATTGGCAGCAGGCAGGAAAAAATTTATGGAGTATGAGGGGCATGTCCAGGCGAATAAGAATTCTTATTGAAACTTTAATATTGCCTATCTTAAGGCGGCGTTTGGGTAAACATAAAAAACCGCTTTCGCCCCCGTTTGATTTTAAACGTATCGCTGTTATGAAGTTTGCAAGCCTTGGCGATTATGTTCTGGCTAATCATGCGATAAAGGCATTAAAATTAAAATACCCGGAAGCCAGGATTACGTTTATATGCGATAACAGAAAAAACTCAAAGATATTTGAAAACTCGCCGTATATAGACAGTTTTGAGTATATAGATGTTTTTGATAAGAGCGGGAATTTCAGGCACCCTTTGAGCCCGGTATTTTTAAAAGATCTTATACTCCTTTATTTTAGAAGCTGGCGAAGGCGGTTTGATGTCCTGGTAAATCTGAATATAGTCGAAAGCACTTTTGTGCTTATTATCAACATGATGGCAGTTTCTGCGGCAAGAGCGAAGATAACAGCAGGGTTGGATACCGACGACAAAGGGTTTTTTTATGATATCAGCATTAGGGACAGTTTTTCCGGTGAAAAAGCGGATTTGTATACTTATCTTGAATTGGTTTCGCTTTTGGGCGCGCGCGAGCGCAGGGAATTGGAAGGTATCCCAACATCCCTTGAGGTAAAAGACAGAGTTGGGTTTTTTTTAAACGATTTTATGCAGGGCCGCAAAAACGCTTTAGTATGTTTGCACTCCGGCAGTAACGTCAGAATCAAAATGTGGCCTGCAGAATCCTTTGCTGAATTAGGCAACAGTTTGATAAAAAATTACAACGTTAAAATTCTGCTGGTTGGCGCTAAATCAGAGATTGGTTTAGGTGAGACGATTGCGGCATTGCTGAAAGAAGATCCTATCAATCTTATAGGTAAAACAACTCTTCAGGAGTTAGCCGCATTAATAAAGAGTTCCTCGCTTTTTATCGGCAATAACAGCGCGCCGATGCAGATAGCTGTTACTGAAGATGTGCCGACAATAGGAATAATCGGGCCCGGCCTGAATAGATACTATTCATATGAAGAAAAGCATTTTCGGTATGTAAAGAGTAATTCTGATTGTTCATTTGTGAAAGATAGGCTGGAGTGCCTGAAAACAGATTGTCCTACACGGGAATGCATGAAGAGTATCCTTGCCGCAAATGTTATGTTAATGGTAGATAATATGCAGGAAGAAGGCGTTATTGATTTAAGGAAAAGCGGGGTGCCGCGCGAATGAAAATTTGTTATACATGCTTATCATCGCCGTGGGATGTTAAGACAGGCGGCGGTCAGATAGTTACACATAAGATCGCTGCTAAAATGGCAGAATTGGGGCATACCGTGCATGTAATTTATACCAGGACAGAGGACATACTGCCGATTCCAGCTGTAAATTACAGCGTTACGTGGGCGCATCACTTTAAGAGGGAGTATTTGAACGTTTTTAGTGTTTTTTTCGCATTAATCAGGCTCTTGCGCAGGGAAAAATTCGATATAATTCACTCTATCGAAGGAGAGGCTGTTTTATTGATTCCGTTTTTAGGCAGGCGCACAGTTTTTCTGACTACAACTCACTGCCCGCTTTTTCCTGATATAGCCGCGCCGTTTTTCTTTTATCATCCTGTGCGTTTTGTCAAGCATGTAAGAAGATATATACGTTATTATTTAATAAAACTGTCAATGCGCTTTTCTAAATATGCGATTGCGGTAAGCGATTTTTCAAAGAATAATGTGGCGCACAGGCTGGGTATTTCTCCTGATAAAATCAAGGTAATATTAAACGGCGTGGGCGTTGAACTTTTAGAATGCGGTTATGATAGAAGAAGGCATACGCAGGATACTGTTATTTATTTTGGGCGCCTTGATGACCAGAAGGGCGTAGACACACTTATTGAGGCCGTGGCCCTTATAGCTAAAAAAAGGCCTGTTAAAACCATTATTGTCGGTACGGGGTGGAAGGAACGCGAATTGAAATCGCTGGCCGGTTCTTTGGGGCTGCAGGATAGCATTGATTTCACAGGCATGGTTTCTCATGATAAAATTTCAGAATATATAATCAAAGCCGATTTATGCGTATTTCCTTCGCGCAGTGATAACTGCCCATTGACGATACTGGAGGCTATGGCTATAGGGATCCCTGTTATATCTACGCCTGTAGGAGGTATCCCTGAATTAATACGCAACGGTTATAGCGGCGTTTTGGTCAAACAGGAAGACCCGCAGAAGCTTTCAGAGGCAATGATCGATTTGCTGGATCATGCCCAGAACCGTGAACTTTTGTCAAATAACGCTAAAAAATACGTATCAGATAATTTAACCTGGGATAAAGTAGCCTTAAAATACAGTGAATTTTATGAATCTTTGCTCAGAAGCTGATAAAAAGAAAATAGTTTTAATCTCGTCTGACAGAAGCCTGGTTGGCATGGGGCCCAAGATTCTTTCATCCTGCCTTATCGAGCAGGGGTTTAAACCAACGATTGTTCTTATGGAAAGCGACGGTGATGATTTCAGGAATTTTTTATGGAAAGACCTGGAGGATATTTGTAACGGCGCGTCACTAATAGGTATTTCTTCCATGACAGCAGGCGTGAAAAAAGCCGTGGAAATCAAAAAACATCTTAAAAACAAATGCAGCGCGCCAATAATTATAGGAGGCATTCATGCGTCACTGTCGCCTGAAAGCTTGATTAACGATTTTGAGATGCTGTGCCACGGAGAGGGAGAAGACCTGATTGTGGATCTTGCCCGGCGCCTGGCCAATAATGAGCCATACGATAATATCCCGGGGTTATGGTTAAATAATAGCGGCAGGATCGTGAAAAATCAAAGCGCGCCTTTGAAACGGGATTTAAACGATTATCCTTTTCCGGATTATGATTTGAGACATCAGTTTATTCTTGAAGAAAACCGCCTTGTGCCGGTAACGCCAAAGCCAACGCATATGCGCCTCGACAGTTTTAGCATAATGGGTTCGCGCGGATGCCCGCATAACTGCACTTACTGCTGCAGCCCTAAAATGATACAGGAATTTCCCTGGCAGAAAAAAGTGAGGCATTATTCCATAGATTATCTGATAAGCCATTTAAAAGAGGTGCGCAGGATTTATCCTGAAGTAAGAAGGTTTTGGATAGAAGACGATACTTTTTTTGCCAAAGGCTTTGACGAGATATTGAATTTTTCACAAAGATATAAAAGCGAGGTTGGCATACCTTTTGAGGTTCTTATTTCACCATGGACATTTTCAAGGGATAAAATAAAAGTCCTGGTAGATGCGGGCATGGATAAGCTGATTATAGGTATACAAAGCGGCAGCGAGAATGTGGCGCGTAATATTTATAACCGTAATATATCAAATGAAAAAATTCTGGAGATTATTAAGTCGCTCCACGAATTTTCCGGAATGGCAGTCTGTTATGATTTTATAGTTATGAATCCCTTTGAAACACAGGAGGATTTAATTTATACTATTCAGCTTATTAAAAGTTTTCCTGCGCCTTTTATCGTTTACAGCAACAGCCTTGCTTTTTATCCAGGCACCAAAATCTATGATATGGCAGTAAAGGCAGGCATAGCCGTAAAAGGCCGCATGGAATATACGGAGATAACCCACGGCTATAAAATTCTAAGAAACGCAAAAATGCGGCATAAAATATTTCATCTGATAATATTGCTTATGGGCGGCAGCGGCAACAACATAAAGATTGGGCAAGTGCGAAGATCTTTTATTTCAGACAGGTTTATTTCTTTTTATAGTTTTTTGAACAAAAGGCTGGGCCTTATAAGTGATTTTATTGTAAGTATGATTGCAGGCGTTTTTTTGTTTGACGCGCGATTTAAGAAAACGCTTAGGAATATTTTGGGGGATAGGACTTATTTAAAGTTAAGAAAACTTTTAAAGCCATGATAAAAAAAGATATTTGTTTAGTTTCGCCTCCTACAAGAGGCAATGTAAAGACAGTGCCTATAGCACTTATATATTTGGCCGGTTGGCTAAGCAAAGAGGGTATAGATGTTGATATAATAGATATAAAAATCAATTCTTATAAAGGGATAGACGCGAAAAATGAATCTGAGATTGTAGATAAAATAATCCGCAATTTGGATTCTCTGAAGCCTCATGTTGTGGGTTTAACTGCTTTTACTTCAGAATATAATAATGTTATTAACCTTGCGAAATCCATAAAAGATAAAATCAACACTAAAATTGTAGTCGGCGGGGTCCATGCCAGCCTGCAGCCCGAGGATTTTATTTATGATAACAGCCCCGTTGACATAGCGGTAATAGGGGAGGGAGAAAGGACCTTAAGCGAGGTAGTCAACAATGTTAAAAATAACCAGGCGCTGGAAACTATAGACGGCATATGTTTTTTAAAAGAAGGAAACGCGCATTGCACAAATCCACGCAAGCTTATAGAGAATCTGGGCGATTTGAGCCTGCCGTTATACAGTAAATTAAACATGGATTATTATTTGAAAGTAGAAAGGCACATAATAAGGTACCTGTACACTTCAGGCGTTCATATATTGACAAGCAGAGGATGCCCGTTTAACTGCACGTTTTGCGCGGCAAAAAACCTGTGGAAGGATCCTGCCTGTAATAGAAGGGTTAGATTTAGAGACATCAACCAGGTTGTTGATGAAATACAATACCTTAAAGATACTTTCAGCATTGATTCGTTTTATATAGCTGATGACACTTTTGCCGTCAACAAAAACAGGGCTATGCAGTTTTGCGACGAAATTTTATCTAGAAATCTAAAATTGATATGGGCAATGGAAACAAGGGTTAATTTGGTTAGCGATGAATTGTTAAAGATGATAAAAAAAGCCGGCTGCATTCAGGTTGAGTTTGGCGTGGAATCCGGGTCGCAGGATGCCTTGGACAGGATGAAGAAAGAAATAAAGGTGGAAGATACTGTCAGGGCTTTTGATATGTGCAAAAAACACAGGTTAAGGACGTTCGCCAATATTATGATTAATACGCCGGGAGAAACGGAAAAAGACCTTAACGATACTATAAAGCTGAAAAAAAGATTAAAGGCAAGCCACGCAGGGATGAACCTGACAATTCCTATAATAGGCACGGATATCTACGAGAAATATGTTTCTCCTAAATTTTCCAGGGATGAGCTCGGTATTTTTTCAGACCCTCATCTTTACACAAAAATTCTGGATCCCAGGTTCAGGCTGGCAAAACACGGTATTGATCTGAATAAAATGTATTACAGGCTTAACGTATGCAATTATTTAAATTCTTTTTTTGAATTTACATTTAACGCAAAATATATAAAATCTATTTTAAACAGCAGAAGAAAACATCAATTTGCCGGTTCTGTTTTGAAGAATCTTTATAAACAGATAAATTCATACGCAAGGTTTATCTTTGGATTTTTAAGATGAAGAATTCCTGTCCAATATGCCATTCTGATAGTTATAAAAATCACTTAGAACACGGTGAGGTAAACTATATCAGGTGCAAGGTATGTGATATGGTTTATTTAAAAGACATGCCTTCGAATGAAACCCTGGCCAGGTTCTATTCTAAAGACTTTTTTAACAGCCAGACAGATGATTTCATAAAAAATTCAACGCAAATCAGAAAAGAACGCCTGGCGTCTATAGAGGCGCTAATTCCAGGCAAGGGCAGGCTTTTGGATATAGGCTGCGGCCAGGGGTATTTTTTAAAAGAAGCCAAAGATAAAGGATGGGATGCGTACGGCCTTGATATTTCTGATTATGCGGCAAGGCATTCCAAAAAAGTCGCGGGCGTTGATATATTTTTAGGCCATATCCATGACGCGCGGTATGAAGATTCTTTTTTTGACGTAGTTACGCTTTGGGATGTTTTAGAGCACACCAAAGATCACATTAAGATATTAAATGAGGTCCGGCGCGTGCTGAAAAAGGGAGGCATTGTCGTGGCTTCTACTCCAAACGCAGGAAGCATGGATGCCATTTGCCATAAATACAAATGGCCGTATTTTGATTTTGAAAAATGCGGGCATATCCTGCAGTTTACGCCCAAAACCCTGAAGAGATCATTTAAGAAGTGCGAATTTCATATTGAAAATATTTCCACCAGGGGTTCTTTGGATATCAGATATGTGCCATCTTTATGGGGTGTTAATTTATCTAACCAATTCATACTTCATTTATTGGATGGCCTTAGCGGTTTTTTGGCTAAATTTACTGTGCCTTTAAAATTTGGAAACATCATAATATTATATGCCACCAAGCGTTAGAATATTACATTTGATTGAAACCCTGAAATTAGGCGGCACTGAAAAAGCGCTTTATACGGTTTTGAGCGCGATGGATAAGCATAAAAGATTTGAGTCGATGGTATGCTGTCTTTTTGAGGACGGCCCGATTGCATCCCGCTTGGAACAGCTGAAAATACCTGTATACAATTTACATATGAAAAGCCCATACGATTGGCGAAAAGGCGTTTTCAGGCTGGCTGAAATTATAAAGGAAAACAAAATTGATATCGTCCACACGCATCTATTTTATGCGAATGTTTACGGCAGGATTGCGGGGTGTTTATCAGGCGTTAAGACGATAATCACTACTTTGCATAATCCCGATTATACATACGAAGACAACGGCAGGTTTTCTTTTAAGGCGCGCAAACTGATAGATAAGTATACCGGCAGGATGTTTAACAGGCGGTTTATAGCCGTATCTCAATCGGTAAAAGATGACTATCAAAAACACATGGGGCTTAAAGATATAGATGTCTTATATAACAGTATTGATTTTAAAGAACTGAAAATAAATCCTTCTTTGGATATTCAGGCTGAACGTAAGGCCATGGGCCTTGAAAAAGAAGATTTTGTTTTATTGAATATCGGCAGGCTTCACAATCAAAAAGGCCAGATATACCTGCTTGAGGCCATGAAGATATTGACCAAGGAAAATGCGCGGTTTAAACTGCTTATCGTTGGCGCAGGGCCTCTCAGGCAAAGATTATCGGATGAAATTGCAAAAAACGGGCTTACTAAAAATGTTTTTCTTCTGGGCGAGAGGGAAGATATAGTTAAATTGTTTCAATTGTCGGATGTGTTTGTTTTTCCTTCTATATATGAGGCATTCGGAGTGGTTGCGGCTGAGGCAATGGCCATGGAAAAGATAGTCGTAGTTTCAGATATAGATGGGTTAAGAGAGGTGGTGGGCCCGGCAGGCGTATACGTAAAATGCAGGGATAGCAGGGGTATAGCGGATTCGGTAAGGAAAATTTTTAACAGGCCGGCGGATTATAATGAAATGAAAAAAGAAGCCGGCCGCCGCGCGCTTGATTTATTCAGCGTGGAAAATAATGCGGGGAAACTGGAAAAAGTTTATCTGGAATGCTCCGGGTAATTCATTATGATGCCGATTAAAATTCTATTTATAAATACATTTGACTATCAGCAGCAGATGAAGCTCTGCAAATATCCGTCGCTTGGGTTGGGCTATATCGTCAGCTTCTTAAGGAAAAACGCAGGCCAGCTTAATATAGAGTGCAGGATTATAGATGAGGATATTGAAAGCCAGATAGATTCTTTTAAGCCGGATATTGTAGGAATATCAACGATATCGCAGAATTTTAATTTGGCAATGAGTCATGCGCGCCTGGCAAAAGAAAAAGGCTGTAAGGTAATTATGGGCGGCATACATATTTCTTCGCTGCCTCACTTATTGCCGTCAGAAGCAGATGTTGGCGTTCTCGGGGAAGGCGAGGAAACATTTTTTGACCTGGTAAAGCTTTATTTTGAGAATCGCGATCTGCCTGTTAATGTATTATCAGGAGTAAAAGGTATTATATTCCGGGATAAAGGCCGTTTGGTTCAAACTGTCTCAAGGCCTTTGATTAATAATCTGGATGATCTGCCTATGCCTGCAAGGGATCTTATGGATATTGGGCCTACAACCTATGTGTTTAGTTCGCGCGGCTGCCCTTATGACTGTGTATTTTGCGCTTCTACGCGCTTTTTTAACCGCGTCAGATTTTTTTCCGCAGAATATGTTGTTTCTGAAATAGAGGAACTGGTTAAAAATTACCCTGTTAAAGAGATATTTTTTATGGATGATTTGTTTATTGCGGATAAAAAAAGAGTTTTTAAAATCAAAGAGCTTATAAAATCAAAGGGGCTGGATAAAAAAGTAGAATTTGGCGCTTCAATAAGGACAAACTTGCTTACTGAGGACATTGTGTCAGCACTTAAAGAAATGGGAATAAAGTTTGTGACTTGCGGTTTGGAATCAGGCAATCCGGAGTCGTTGAAATATTTAAAGGGCGCGACTGTGAGCGTAGAGAATAACCGCCGGGCAGTCAGGCTGTGTAATAACGCCGGCATACGCGTTGTGGGCAGTTTTGTAATAGGCCATCCTACTGAGACAAAACGCGCGATGATGGATACGTATAATTTTATAAAGAAAAATAAGCTGCATTATGCCGATGTCTATGTGCTGACACCATTTCCGGGGACGCCTATCTGGGATTATGCCAAAAAAAGAGGCCTGGTTTCAGACGAAATGGACTGGTCGCGCCTTAAGATGGATTTCAGGGAAAACTTTGAAAAAGCCATAATATTATCAGAGCGCCTTTCGCGCGCACAGCTTAGGAGCATGCACCGCAAATTTTACAGGATGCTTGAGATGAGAAGATTTATACAGCGCATCAGGGAAAAACTGGCAATAATACTGCAAGCGAGGGGAAAATAAAATGGAACAAAATAACATTGAAGTATCGGTGGTGATGCCGTGTTTAAATGAAGAGAAAACCGTAGGCATATGCGTCAGGAAGGCAAGTCAGGCCCTGGAAAAGCTTGGGATCAGCGGAGAGGTTATTGTTGCTGATAATGGGTCAAGCGATAATTCTATTGAGATGGCCAGGAAGGAAGGCGCCAGAATAGTTAATCAGCCGATAAAAGGGTATGGCAGCGCATACCTGAAGGGTATAGAAGAGGCAAAAGGCAAATTTATAATAATAGGCGATTCTGATGATACCTATAATTTTTCGGAAATCGGAAAATTCGTAGAAAAGCTGCGCAACGGGTTTGAATTTGTAAGCGGCAGCCGGTTTAAGGGGCATATAGCAAAAGGCGCTATGCCGTGGCTGCATCAGTATATAGGCAACCCGGGGCTGACATGGCTTATAGGTTTTGTGTTTAAAGCGCGTTTTTCCGATGTATATTGCGGTTTTAAGGCGTTTACAAAAGAGGCTTATAAAAAAATTAATCCCTTAAGCAGAGGTATGGAATTTTGCCTGGAGCTGGTCATAAAGTCATCTTTACTTAATTTAAAACGCGCGGAAATACCCATTACCCTGGATGCCAGGCAGGGCGAATCCAAGCTAAGGACTTTTCTTGACGGGTGGCGCAGCTTGAGGTTTATACTTTTATTCTGTCCCAATTATCTTTTTTTGCTGCCTGGGTTGGCGCTTTTTATTTTAGGCGTTTCCATTTTTGGGTTAAGCGACAATTTTAAATTGATAAGCCTGGGTGGCCTGGGGATAATTTTGGGATTTCAGATATTGATTTTATGGCTTTTTGCCAGCGAATATTCCTTTACAGAGGGCTATACGCTTAAGACAGCGTTTTTTAAGCGGTTTTACAGATATTGTAAATTAGAGCAGGGAATCCTGCTGGGTTTTCTGTTGTTTGCGGCAGGGATAGGCTTGAATTTTAGCAAGGCATATGAATATGCCGATGCCAAGCTTTTTCTATCCAGCTTTATATTGATGGTGTTTGGCATACAGGTAGTGATGGCGTCGTTTTTTATAAGCCTGATAGGTCTTAAGGACAAAAATGCAGACAAATAAGGATATAGCCTGGATGTTGAAAGATCTGTATGATAGGCGCGATACTATACCTGCTGATATTTTTAACAAGACATTTCATGATAAAGTGGCTTTGTGTATACCTATAGAAAAACAAATAGCTGATTATTATGCATCTGACGGAGAATGTTCCAGGCACAGGGTAGACAGGATTCTCGCTGCCGCAGTCCTTAAAAAAGGAGAGCGCGTTCTGGACTTAGGGTGCGGCATAGGGACGTTTACTTTTAACTGCGCAAAGCATACCGGTTTATGTATAGGGCTTGATTATTCGCTGGAGTCGCTTAAGGTGGCAAAAAAAATAAATCAACAATTTCCGGATAGTTCAAACGGGCGCAGGTATTTTGTATGCGCCGATGCCGCGTCATTGCCTTTCAGGGAAGGTTCTTTTGATAAAATTATATCAGCCGATTTTTTAGAGCATTTGACCAAAAATCAGAAGAAAAGCATAAGGCAGGGAATTGGTTATGTATTAAAGCAGGCAGGGGTATTTGTAGCATACACGCCGAATAAAATTTTTGTTATAAATCAGAAGCTTAACGAGGCATTAAGGAAGATATTTTTTAATGACAAAGTATCTATGGAAACTGTTTTTTTGACCGCAAGCCATATCGGCGAGATTACGCCTTTTCAAGCAAGAAAATTGTGCCGGGATATCGGGTTTCGCAAAATAAACTTTTTTTACAAAAATGACGAATTTTATCTTCCTTTCGGCAACAGGTTTATCAGCAGATTGAATTTTTTGCGGGTTTCTTTTGAGTCCGCGATCTTGAAAATTCCGTTTTTACGGGATATTTTATCAGCCAATATTCTGGTTGTTGCAAGTAATAAAAGGAAATATGTCAAACATTAAACCCAGAAATCTTTTATTTTTAATATTTTTAGCGGCGTTGATACTGCGCCTTGGGTATGTAATATATCTGCCCCAGGTTCCCATAACAACCGATGCCATAGATTATGATAATCTGGCTAGCCAGATTGCCGACGGAAAGGGTTTTTCCCATCCGGACGGGTCTTTGACTGCGCACAGGCCGCCGCTGTACCCGTTTACGTTGGCTTTTTTTTATTATTCCTTCGGTCATAACTATCTTATTATAAGGATTTTTCAGGCGATTATAGGCGCTTTCTGCTGTATTTTGATATATGTAATAACGAAGCAGTTAATAGATCATAAAATCGCATTGCGCGCATCGGTGTTATCGGTTTTGCACCCGGCGCTCATTTTTTACAGCGGCCTTATTTTAACCGAAACAATCTCCGGTTTTCTGGTTTTAACGGCGCTTTATTTTCTGGTTACTGCCTTGCGCAAAGATGCGTTGATTTTTTACATTTTGTTCGGCATATTTCTCGGGCTGCTGGTTTTGTGCCGCCAGGAAATGCTGCTGTTGGTAGTTATTTTTCCTCTTCTTTTGGCGCTGGCTTACCGTTATAAGAAAAAGATAGGCCTGTATAGTTTAATAGCCGCCATAGCTGCGGTTTTGGTTATCTTTCCCTGGACAATGCGTAACCACTTCAGATTTAAATCAGTTGTGCCTGTGGCTACAGGCACAGGCAGCACTTTTTGGAAAGATTCCCATCCTGCCCGTTTTCTGGAATGGGATAATCTGTCAGAATATGAACCGGTTAAAAGCCTGGTAAAGGATTTAGACCTAAATAAAGCCGAATCCCATATATTTTTGGATAAGGCGCTTTTTAAAGAGGGGTTAAGAAATGTAAGCCAACACCCTTTTATATATATGCGATTGTGCGCGGAACATCTGGGCAGGTTTTTAATAGGCAGCTATTCAAGCGCATTTTATATGACCAGGGACAGTTTTGCCGGAGTAATTTCAAAAAAAGAGTTTGGGGTATTGGCAGTAAAGATTCTGCTTTTGATTATAAGCCTGTTTTTGCTGGCGCTGGCAGGTGTGGGGATGTTTGTATCGCGCGCCAAGCTGAAGACCCTGCTTCCTGTTCTTTTGCCTATTTTTTATGTTGCGGGCATACATACGATATTTTTTGGAGAGGTGAGGTACCAGGTTCCGATTATGCCTTTGATTTTGATTTTTTCAGCAGTAGGCGTAAACATTTTAAACCCGGCCAGGATTATCAGTCAATTTATGAAGTTTTATGAATGCGAGCTGAAGGGCAGTAAAAAATACCATGTTATTAAAAGTATCGCCAAGTCATGGGAGCCGGCATTAATGCTGTCAAATAAGCGCATATACAACAGGAAGATGAATCTGCCGTTTAAGTTTATCGGTTTCATGCTTAGCAGGGAATGCCAGGCTAACTGCATTTTTTGCCCTGTGCCGTATAAAAAAGATTTATCAGGTAAGGAAAGATTTATGCCAATGAGAGTTGTAAAGAAGGTGGTTGATGAGTTGGCAGGCCACGAATTTTCAGGCAGCATTAATTTCGGAGAAAACGGGGACGCGCTGCTAAACCCGGATTTTAAAAATATTATTGAATATACGCGCGAGAGGCTGCCTTTGGCAAAGCTTGTGCTTTATACCAATATGATGAATGTAGACAGGGATGTTTCAGAATTCCTGATTAAGCACAACCTGTCAAAGCTGACCCTGAATATAGACGGCGCCTCAGAAGAGACATACAGGCACAGTAAGCCCGGGCTTAATTTCAACAAGGTAAAGGTAAATCTGCACGATTTTATATCTGCAAGGAATAAAGCAGGCAGCAGCTGCCAGGTATGCATAGAAATACTTTCTCCGAAAAGATATATGAATTTAAGAAAAAATAAAAAAATTAACGCGCCGTACGATTCCCCTCAGGTTATTCAATATTGGAAGGATTTTCTATCGGCCTATGATTGTATCGACGAAATCATATGGTTTTACAGCTGGAACAACCAGGCAAAAGAAAAGAGGCGCATAAGCTGCCCTTCAGGTATTCTTGGGGAGGCCTTTTTTGACAAGATGTTTATATCAACAGAAGGTGATGTTTATATCTGCTGTTTGGATTATAACACAAGATTGACATACGGAAATGTATTAAAGAATTCAATTTACGATCTGTGGAAATCCGAAAAAAGGCGCCAAATAATGGACGATATTATTAATAAGCGGTTCAAAAAAATTGGTCAGCCATGCCTTTATTGTAGTGAAAAATTTGATTACTTGGCTTGTTATTTAGATTTTATAAAACACAGATATTTCTAGAAAAATGAATAAAAATCTTGTTTTCCTTATTATTGCCGTGATATCGGCTGCTTTAATGTGTTTGCCGTGGCCTTATATTTTCCCTGTTTTTATTATAATTTTTGGATTTTTTATAGGCGTATTTTTATCCATGCATAAACAGGAAAAATTGAAAGATTACATTTTTTTGTCAGGCGTTTTTATCATGGCATTTTTAACCAGAATAATAGCAGCTTTTTTATTGTATAATTTTGTTTTTTTATTAAACGGAAACGGTTTATTAGGCGACGGCCAGCCCTATGCCGAGAATGGTTACAAAATACTGCGGATGTGGTTAATAGGAATACACGATATTGACTATATCAGTAATTATTTAATAAGCGATATTTCTAATGCCAGCGGAACAGTGGGCAGTTATGATTTCTGGAATGCCATAGTTTACTATTTTGCAGGCGTGAATCCCATGTCTTTGATACTTATCAACTGTTTGGCAGGTTCCCTTACGGCTGTAATTGTGTTTTTCATAACAGAGCAGGTTTTCAGCAAAAAGGCCGCAAGGTATGCCTCTGTTTTAACGGCATTTTGGCCGTCCTTATTTTTCTGGTCTGTGCAAAATCTTAAAGAACCCATCTCCGTATTTTTGATTGTTGTTTTAATATGGAGCGCGCTGCAGTTAAAAATACAGTTCAGATTTTACCTGATTGCCTTGTTTATAGCGTTTAGCTTTGCCGTAAAGGAATTCAGATCGCTGTTATTTTTTGCGTTTTTCGCGATTTCAATTCCGCTGTCTTTTTTACTGTCACTGTGGAAAACCAGAAAGGCGGAATTCATATTTTTTATAATTCTGGTTTTGTTCCTAATTTTTATGTTTTTTACAGTGCTGAAAGCGTACCTGCTAAAGATACTGCCTTTTGGCAGCCTTTCGATGCTGGATTGGATATCTGAGATGCGCAGTTACAGGGCATACGGCGGATCAGCTTTTCTTGAAAATTGGAAATTTACAAATCCGGCGGATGTGGGAGTATTTTTACCAATAGCGCTGTTGATAGCATGGCTGGCTCCTTTTCCGTGGGAGATCTCGAGCATGATTCAAATAATGGCTATGCCGGAAATGCTGTTATATTATATTTTACTGCCTGCCATGTTTTCAGGATGGTATTTTATTATGAAGTATAAGATGAAAGAAGGCGGGGCAATAATTGCATACATATTTGTGATGATGCTGATTTTTGCTTTTATAGAAGGCAACGTAGGGACTTTATTCAGGCACAGGTCAATGGTCCTGCCCTTTATTTTTATATTAATAGGGGCAGGGTTAAGTTTTAAAACAGGAAAAGAGAAAACGCCTTAATGAATGTATCTTTAATATACCCTTTATTATCAAGGTCAAGAAGCCTTATAGATGAAAATAAGCAGTACTGGCCGCCTTTGGGCCTTGCTTATATTGCGGCAGTCCTGGAAAAAAACGGCCATAAGGTCAATATAATTGACAGAGACGCCTTGCTTAGAAAAAACAGCATGGATTTTGACAGGGCTGACAGAGAGACAGAGGCAGCCATAGAAAGCATCAATTCGGATATTGTTGGTATAGGCGGCACGACTCCTACAATATCGGATGTTTTTTATGTTGCCAAAATAGTAAAATCGCATAACCCGAAAAGAATAGTAATTACAGGCGGGCCGCATGTTACAGCAGAGCCTGAATCAACATTGAAGGATTGCGATTATATTGATGGGGTTGTAAGAGGCGAAGGCGAATTTACAATGCTTGATCTGGCAAGCGGCATGCCTTTTGATCTGATATCGGGGTTAACCTACAGAGATAAAGGGCAGATATTCAGTAACGCAGACAGGCCGCTATTTCAGGACATGGATTCTCTGCCTTTGCCTGCAAGGCATTTATTGGATATGAAGTTTTATACCAGGCCAAGCAGGTATATAAGCAGAAACCTTAACCTGCGCTCTACATCCATATTTACTGCCAGGGGGTGCCCTTACCAGTGCAATTTCTGCGCAGGGCCTTTATTTTACGGCAGAAAAGTCCGTTTTCATTCACCCCAGCGCGTTATGCAGGAAATAAGAACGCTTATAGATATGTATGCCATAGAAGGCCTTTATTTTGCGGAGGATATGTTTCTGAGTGATAAGGCGCGCGCGCAAAAATTTATGGAGCTGTTCAAGGAGAACAAGTTTAATAAAAAGATCAAATGGTTTGCCCAGTTAAGGACTAATATTGTTGACAGGGAATTGCTGGATATGATGAAGGATTCCGGATGCGTGCAGGTTGAATACGGCTTTGAATCCGGATCGCAGAGAATACTGGATCTAATGGGAAAAAATGTTAAGGTTGAGAAAAATATACAGGCAGCTAGGATTACCAGAAGCTCAGGCTTAAGATTTCAGGGCAATATTATTACGGGTTACCCCGGGGAGACAGAAGAAGACTTCAATAAAACGTTAAAATTTTTATGGAAAGTCCGCCCTAACACAATAAGCCTTAATCTGTTTATGCCTTTGCCCGGGACTTCGGTTTATAAGATGCTAAAGGAAAAAAGCATGCAGGTTCCAAGCTGGGACGTCATAGGAGATCCTGAGGGCTTCAATTTTAATTATGCCGACATGCCTCATAAAAGATTCGAAAGGCTGTATATGAAAGCAAGGATATCAACCGTGCTGCCTATAAACCTGTTTTATTTCATCAAGTATAATCTTAATAATCCAATAAGGCTTTTTAAAATGCTTGCTACGCAGTTTCGCGGCGTAGCAATAAAATTAGTGCGGGATTTATACAGGTCGTTACATGAATAAAAAGGTCCTTTACATTTCTTATAACGGCCTGCTGGAAAGTATTTTGCCATCACAGGTTACGCCCTATCTTAAAATACTTTCAAAAGACGGGTATAAATTTGTCCTGCTGACGTTTGAAAAGAAGAAAGACCTGGAGAAATATACGCCTGGAGAGCTGAAACGTATAGGCGATGAGCTGAAAAATTACGGGATTACCTGGAAATGGCTTGTTTACCACAAGTATCCCGATAAAATATCCACTTTTTTTGACGTAATAACAGGTTTTTTTGTATCTTTATATCTAGCGGCCAGGCATAGGTTCGGGATTATCCATGTAAGGGGCGTGACGCCTGGAGTTATAGCCTTATTTCTGCCGCGCATATTAGGGTTTAAGTTTATATTTGACACAAGGGGGCTCCTGGCAGAAGAATACGTAGGCGGCGGGCTGTGGAAGGAAGCCGGGGTGTTTTTTAACCTTGTCAAGGCCGCAGAAAAAAAACTGTTCAGTAAAACCGATGCAGTGGTGGTTCTGACAGAAAAGCACAGAAGCAGTATCGCTGATACAGGATACTTTAAAGACAAAAATATCTCCATATCTGTTATACCGTGCTGCGTTGATATGGAAAGATTCGGGGATTATAGCGACATCCGTAAGAAAGATGCGCTTAAAAAATACGGTATAACGGCAGATATGCTGTTTATCTATCCCGGCAAGCTGGGCACTTTTTATTTAATAAAAGAAATGATGGATTTTTTTGAATGCGCATCCGGCAAAAATCAGAATTTAAAATTTTTGATTTTGACGCAGGATGATATAGAGGTGTTAAACAAAAAGAAAATCAGTATAGACAGCCAAAAGGCCTATTTTATCCATCCCTTATATGAGGAGATACCGGTTTTACTGAATTGCGCAGACGCAGGCATATTTTTTATAAATCCGTATAAAAAATTTGGGTCATCCCCTATTAAGCTTGGCGAATTTTTAGCCTGCGGAAAGCCTGTTATTATAAATTCCGGAATCGGAGATACAGAGGAGCTGGTCAGGGATAACCGCGTAGGGGTGGTAATCAAAGACTTCAATAAAAATGAATACATGGATAAGATTAAAGAATTATTTGAATTGTTGCAGGAAGGTAAAACCCTTGCAGGCAGGTGCCGCGCAGTAGCCCGGAAGTATCTGTCGCTGGAAATGGGCGCAGATAGTTATCGCAGGATATACAGCGAGCTCACAAAATGAAAGTATTATTTATAGTGCCATATTCCTCAAAAGGCCCGAGCAATAGATTCAGGGTGGAGCAGTATTTTCCGTATTTAAAAGCGGAAAATATAGATTATGATATCAGCCCGTTTGCTTTTGACAAATTTTATGGAATACTTTACGTAAAGGGCAATTTTTGCAAAAAGACAGATTATTTTATAAAAGCTATCTTGATACGTTTTTTGGATATTATCAGGGCGCACAGGTATGACGTTGTATTTATACACCGTGAAGCCTGCCCGTTCGGACCGCCTGTTTTTGAATGGATTATGCATTTGTTGGGAAAGCCGATAATTTTTGATTTTGACGATGCAATTTTTCTGCCGAACTATAACCCTGTTAACAGGTTTTACAGGTTTTTGAAATTTCCATCTAAGACCAGGGCAATTATAAAAATGTCTTCAGTGGTTATAGTTGCCAACAGGTTTCTGGAGGAATACGCAAGGAAATTTAACAATTCGGTTCACATATTGCCTACGCCAATAGACACTAAAAAGTTTTTTGTATCCGAAAAAAAATCAGAGCGCTTAACCATAGGCTGGATAGGTTCGCCAACAACAGCTTTTTACCTGAAAATAATATTCAATGTTATGGAAAGGCTGAGCGCAAAATATGATTTTATTCTGAAGATTGTAGGGGCAAAGCAAAATATCTCTGTACCTGGCGTAAAAGTTGAAAATTACGATTGGAGCCTGGAAAAAGAAGCCGAAGATTTTCAAAGTATAGACATAGGCATATATCCGTTAATAGATAATCAGTGGGCGTACGGTAAGGCGGGTTTTAAGGCCATTCAGTATATGTCAGTAGGCGTTCCTGTCGTAGCTTCTCCGGTAGGGATGATCAATGAATTCATTTCAGACGAGAAAAATGGTTTTTTGGCTGCCACAGAAGATCAGTGGTTTGAAAAACTATCCAGGCTGATAGAGGATGTGCCTTTGCGAAGGACGACCGGGCTTGCAGGCAGGAAAACAGTTGAGGAAATGTTTTCAGCAGAGATTAACGCAAAAAAATATATAGGTATATTAAAAAATGCTAAAAAATAAAGACATTATCTGCATATCCAGCATAGATTGGGATTTTATATGGCAGGGGCACCAGGAAATAATGAGCAACCTTGCTAAAAACGGCAATAGAGTCCTTTTTATTGAAAATACAGGTGTAAGGGCCCCGGGCATAAAAGATTTTTCCAGGATTAGAAACAGGGTTAAGAATTGGTTTAAAGGGACAAGGGGTATAAATAAGGAGGCGCATAACCTGTATATATTTTCGCCGTTGGTTTTTCCGTTTCCTTATCTCAGGGCTGTAAGATGGATAAACAGGCGTTTAATCCTTTCCGCATTGGAAAAGTGGATGAAGGCGATGAATTTCAGCGATCCTGTCGTATGGACATTTTTGCCGACCCCTTTAAGTCTTGATATAGCGGATAATCTGAAGAAAAAAATATTTATTTATTATTGTATTGATAGTTTTGCCGTCAGTTCAGCTTCAGCTAAAAAGATAAAGCGCTCAGAAGAGAGATTGTTAAAAAAAGCGGATTTGGTTTTTGTGACCTCTGCGGAATTGTACAACTACTGTTCTAAATATAACAGCAAGGTGTATAGTTTCCCTTTTGCCGTAAATTTTGACAAGTTCCAGAAGGCCCTGTTTGGGCAGGATCCGATGCCGGAGGAGCTGGTTGGTATTAAAAAGCCGATAGTCGGCTATATAGGCGGTGTGCACAAATGGATCGACCAGCGCCTGGTGAAAGGCCTGGCAGAGGCGCACCCGGAATATTCTTTTGTTTTTATAGGGCCTGTGCAGACTGATATAACCCTGTTTTCGCTTTTCAAGAATGTTTATTTCCTGGGCAAAAAAGACCACCAGAAACTGCCGCTATTCATCAAATATTTTGATACATGCATTATCCCGTACGCTATCACTGATTATACGAAAAACGTCTATCCGACAAAATTAAATGAATATTTGGCAATGGGTAAGGCGGTTGTATCCACATCCCTGCCTGAGGTTATATCGTTTAACAGGACTTACAATAATGTTGTGTATGTAGCAGATGACAGCGCGAAATTTGATAAATATCTTACGCAAACGGTTAATGAAAATAAAGATTCTTTAGCAGGGGTTAGAATAGAAGTTGCCAGCCAGAACAGCTGGGCGGCGCGCATAGAGAATATGAGTAGTTTGATAGAGGCTGAAATTGAGAGAAAAACAACGGATATGGAAGCCATGTGGAAGGAAAACCTGGTTAATTTTTACAGGGTTGCCAGAAGAAAGGTATTTCGTTTCGGCGCTGTTTGCGCGCTGGTTTATTTTTTACTGTTTACAACGCCCTTTATCTGGTTTTTGGCAAGCCCTTTAAGAATTTCTGAAATGCCGCAAAAGGCTGACGCGATAGTGGTATTTGGAGGCGGGGTCGGAGAAACAGGTAGCCCCGGTAAGAGTACTATTGAGAGGGCCAGATATGCCGTTGAATTGCGCAACAAAGGGTACGCGAATAAGCTGATATTTTCATCAGGATACACGTATATATACAACGATGCCCAGAACATGAAACTTTTCGCTCTCTCTATGGGTGTGCCGGCAGAGGATATTATTTTAGAGGAAAAGGCAAACAGCACTTATGAAAACGTTATATTTTCAAAAAATATCCTGAACAAGAATAACTATAAAACCGTTTTACTTGTCACGTCGCCTTATAATATGAGAAGGGCAAAGGCGGTATTTGATAAATCAGGCCGCGGTGTCAGGGTGGTGTATGCCCCTGTCAGTAACAGCCAGTTTTATGACAGGTCCAGAGGTGTAAGGCTGGAGCAGATAAAAGCCATTATGCATGAATATTTAGGCATAGCCTATTACCTGGTGAAAGGTTATATTTGATAATGAGGTTTTAATCAAATGAAAATCAGTAAAATACTGTTTTTATTCTATATTATATTGCTGCCTGTCATGAAGGTCCCTGAACTGCCTTTTATCGGGAGCAAGATACAATATTGCGATGTATTATTTGTCGTATTTTTGTTATTTTTTATATACGAACACATAAAAGCAAAAGATAAAATGAGCGTGCCGTTTTTGCTGCCCGCGGCTTTTTTATTGTTCTCATTTTTTATTTCCTTGGTTTTTAACGGGTTTGATTCCAGGGAAATTATAGAATACGCGGCAACAGTGTATTTAGTAGCGCTGTATTTTTCCGCCGTATTATTAATAAAAGAAGATGAATATCTGTGCAGGTGTATCCGTGTGTGGGTGTTGGTAAGCAGCGTCGTGTGCGTCATAGGGATTTTGGGCTATATAGCAGGTTTATTTTCAGGTTCTTTGAATATCCTGACGCCGCAAATACAGTCTGTTGACAAAATATCAAGCATTCCCCATCAGGCGCAATTTTATCTCAGGGCAAGCTCTACGCTTAAAAATCCTAATATGTTTGCCGCATATTTTATAACAAGCATAACGTTTATTTTTATGATAATAAAAAGCAGGATGGCGCGGGCCAAGGATTATGGTTTTTATATTTTTGTATTATCGCTGCATCTATTTACAGCCTTGCTGACTAAAAGCAGGATCCTCGGGCCCGTATTTTTATTAGCCGCCTCGAGCTTATTTATTTTATATCCGGGGAAAAAATATATTTTGCTGAAGATACCGGCGTTATTTTTAGCCTGTATTTTTCTTGTATTATCTTTTATGACCTTGGCTGTCTGGGTGTTTCCGGTAGAGTTTAAGCCGTTTAAAATAAATACACAAAAATCAGAATATCTGATTTTATCGGAGGCGGCTTTAAAGATGTGGAAAGACCATCCTGTTGTCGGCGTGGGCCTTGGCAGGTATAATTATAATCTTGTTAATTATGTGGATTGGGATAAAGCCAAAAAGGTGCTGCCTGACCCCGATAATATTGAATGGAAGACAAAAGATCCACATTCCACATATCTGGGGTGGGCGTCAGAAACAGGCATATTGGGGTTATTTGCCACATTGTTATTTCTATGGCTTAATATAAAAAATGCCTTTTTTAAAAGAGATGCCAGGATTATCGCGTTAGGCGTAATAGCTTTTTTGATAGCCGGTTTCAGCGTTGATATATTGACCATGCGGCATTTTTGGTTTCTTCTGGGAATAGGAGCTGTTATATTTTTTAATAGATCCAGGTGCGGGCGCTTATGACTGTTTCATTGGTAATACCGGCTAAAAATGAAGAAGGCGGCATATCCCGTCTGGTAGAATCAGCAAAAAATTTTGCTGACGAGATTATAGTGGTAGACGGGCATTCAAGCGATAAAACTTCCCAATGCGCTTCTTCTGCGGGGGCCAAAGTTGTTTCTGACAATAAAAAAGGCAAGGGGGATGCGTATAAAGTCGGCATAAAAGAAGCAGCAATGGATATAGTTGTTTTTATGGATGCCGACGGCTCCCATGATCCGTCGCAGATTCCGGCGTTGATAGAGCCAATAGTGAAAAATGAGGCGGATTTGGTGATAGGCTCAAGGCACAAGGGCGGAAGCGATGAATGGAAAGGCGATATTGATACGTATTTGCGCAGCGTTGGCGGGGGGCTTTTAACCTTGATTATCAATTATCTATGGAAGGTAAATCTCACTGAATGCCTGAACGGGTTTAGGGCTGTAAAAAGAGATGTCGGATTGAAACTTGAATTAAGGGCTAATAATTTTGATGTTGAACAGCACATGATAGTGCAGTGCCTTAAGAAGAAATACAGGGTCGCAGAGGTAGCTACTCATGAATATGAAAGAAAATGGGGCGTTTCCAAGTTGCCTACTTACAGAAAGGCATATTTGTTCTTCTGGAGGCTGTTTTTGGATGTTTTTAATTTATAAAACTTTCAGGTAAAATTGAAGATACTACTTTGTACAACGACAAGAGAATATAATCCGTCCTCAATAAAGGCCATTGATGAAATATTTACTGTTTCAGAGCCTTTAGGCATCGCTTATTTAGCGGCGGTCTTAATACAGGCCGGCTATAATGTTGAGGTGCTGGACTGTCTCGCGGAGGGGTATGACAGTGCTGCTTTCAGCGCATTTCTGTTGAAGGAAAAATATGATATTATTGGGATAAGTACATATACGCCTGACTGGTATACGACAAAGAAAAATTTATCATTAATTAAAGAGATACAGCCTGACGCGATAACAGTTATAGGAGGGCCGCATGTAAACAGTATGGTGAATGCTGGCCTGGGCGAATATCTGCTTAATGACAGCAATCTTTTTAATTTTGCAGTTTACGGCGAAGGCGAACACACATTTTTGGACTTGGTGAGGGCGATTATTGAAAAAAGAAATACAGATAACATTGACGGGACACTCTGGAAAAGCCCCGACGGCAAATGCCATATAAATTCACCAAGAAAGCTTATGAAGGACATAGATACGCTGCCTTTTCCAGCGTTGGAATATCTGCCTTTATCCAAATATAAAAGGACGCCTTCAAGTTATAAAAGAACGCCTGTAAGGTCCATATTGACGGCAAGGGGTTGTCCGTATTCGTGTATATTCTGCGACCGCGGGGCTTTCGGGCCTTCTGTGAAATCAAGGTCCATAGAAAACGTAATGCATGAGGTGGACAGGCTGGCAAAAAAATTCAAAACAAAGGAATTAAGGATTTGGGACGATGTTTTTACGATGAATGAAAAAACAACAATTGATTTCTGCGATGAAATCAAAAGATACGGGTTGCTCTGGAGCTGTAACGGCAGGGTCAACACGATTACTGTCAATATGCTGAAGCATATGAAATCCGCGGGCTGCTGGTCAGTGGACTTCGGTATAGAAAGCGGCAACGATAATATACTAAAAGCCATCAGCAAGGGTATTACCGTTAAAACCGCGTCCGAAGCCATAAAAATGGTAAAGAGAGCCGGTATGGAAGTAAGGGCATTTTTTATTTTGGGTTTTCCAGGAGAAACAGAGGAAACAGTCAAAGATACCGTTGATTTCGCGCTTTCAAGCGGTATTGACTACGCGACGTTTTACCTGCCGCAGGCTTACCCCGGGACAAGGCTGTACGAGATAGCCAAAGGCGAAGATGCGCTGGAAGCGGATTATTCAAAATACCTTATTACAGGTAAAGTGGCCTCCTATGTGAATAGAAACATCGGTTTAAATAAGCTCCAATCTTTTCAAAGACAGGCCTATGCGTCTTTTTATAAACGGCCTTCTTATATAGCGGGCAGGATATCGAAAATCAGGACTTTAGAAGACATAAAAAGATACCTTAGCGCGTTATCGATTTTAAAAATCAATTAAAATGAAAAAAATAGTAAAGATTATTTATAACATTATGCCTTTTAAAAAACAGTTGTTTTCGCTGCTCAAAATTTTTTATAAGCCGCCAGAATCTGTTTACAGGCATTTGCATTTTAAAGGCACGTTTAAGGTTGGCCTGGATGGCAAAAGTTTTAAAGTACACCATTTTGGCTATCAGATTGAGAATGATATTTTTTGGTCAGGGCTTAGCGGAAACTGGGAAAAAGAATCAATAAAGTTGTGGATAGCTTTGTCCAGGATATCAAATTGTATCCTGGATGTGGGGGCAAATACAGGGATGTATTCCTTGGTTGCCAAGACTGTTAATCCCGCATCTAAAATCTACGCGTTTGAGCCGATAAAAAGGGTTTGTCAAAGGCTGAAAATGAATTGCCGGTTGAATAATTATGACATTACCTGCGAAGAGCTGGCGCTGTCCAGCTACGACGGGAAAGCGGTTATATACGACAGTAACGCGGATCATGTATATTCTGTAACAGTAAATAAAAATATGATGCCTGCCGGTACAGATGTTGTTGAGTCCGAAATTCAGGTTGCCAGGCTTTCTACATATATTAAGCAGAAAGGCATATCCAAAATAGATTTAATGAAAATAGATGTTGAAATGCATGAGCCCGAGGTTTTAAAAGGCATAGAGGATTACCTGGGCCAGATGCAGCCAACAATGCTAATGGAGATATTAAACAGCGGGGTTGCCGTTAACGTTGAGCAGATATTAAAGGGTAAGGGTTATTCGTATTTCTATATTGATGAAAAAAATGGAACGCTCAAAAATATGAAAAACATTACAACAGACGGTAATCCTTGTAATTATCTGTTATGTAATGATAAAATAGCTTTGGAGGTTTCAAGCCATGGATTATGAAAGAGGCGGAAAGCAAAAAGAGATTTACAGCGTGGATGAGGTCATTGAAAGGAAATGCCCTCTCTGCGGCAGCGCAAACCATTCCAAAGTTTGCAGCGAAAGAGGCGCGATAGGTGTTGCCGTATGCAATGATTGCAAGCTTATCTATACCAATCCGATGGTTAAAGAGCCTGAAAAAAATTACTGGGGCGATGAAAATAAATATTTTGCTGAAGCCAGGCTGATATTTGAAGGCAAGGCGAAAAGCCACAGGGATCCGAATTACCTGACTGATTTAAGGGAAATAGAAAAAATTAAGCCCTCGGGCAATTTTCTGGATATAGGCACAAATATGGGCATGTTTTTAAGAAATACGCGCGGCAGGAAATGGAACGTTTCCGGAGTTGACCCGTCGCCTGCGCTTTCCGCTATGGCGCGCAAGTATTTTGGCCTGGATGTTAAAACATGTTATTTGCATGAGGCTGGATTTAAAGATGAACATTTTGATGTAGTTACAATGACTGATGTTTTTGAACATATATCAGAGCCAAAAAAAATGCTGGCGGATGTAAAAAAGGTGTTAAAAAATGACGGTATACTATTTATAAAGGTGCCGAATGGGAAATATAATATTTTAAAATTCTGGCTGGCAAAGGCAACCGGAAAAACAAAGGACTACGATATATTCGATTCATATGAGCATGTGACGCATTTTACGCACAATACACTGAAAAAAATGCTGGGGGAGTGCGGCTTTAAATTGAAGAAAATATATATCGGCAGGCCTATTCAGCTTCCGGCGTGGCATAAATATGTGGGCCATTATTACCAGTATCCAAGCCCGTGGCCTATGGATGCCAAGAATTATATGCTAAGGAATGTATTTTACTGGTTTTCATTGCTGGAACGCATATTGCGTATCGGAAATATAGGTTTTTTCGCCCCCAATATTATTGTAATAGCGCAAAAAAAGAGTTCATAAAATGTGCGGTATATGCGGCAAAATAAATATAAATAACCCGGCGAGCCCAGTGACGGAAGGCCTTATACGGTCAATGTGCGGCGTGCTCAAGCATAGAGGCCCCGATGATTCGGGGATTTATATAAACGGGGCAGTAGGCCTGGGCCATAGCCGCCTGAGCATAATTGATTTATCGCCTGCCGGCCGTCAGCCGATGAGCAACGAAGACAATACTTTATGGCTGGTCCTGAACGGCGAAATATATAATTTTATTGAGCTGCGAAAAGGCCTTGAAGCTAAGGGGCATAAATTTAAATCGCATACAGACACAGAGGTAATCCTTCATCTTTACGAAGAGAAAGGCGTTGACTGTCTTAAAGATTTGCGCGGCATGTTTGCATTTGCTTTGTGGGATGAAAAAAGAAAATCGTTATTTCTGGCCAGGGATAGGGTAGGGAAAAAACCCTTATGTTACGCAAATGTAAACGGAAGTTTTCTGTTTGCCTCTGAAATGAAATCTATTTTACAGGATCCCGATGTGAAAGCAGATGTAGATTTGCGCATGATACCATATTACCTTACTTATGGTTACACACCTTCGCCATGCACAATGTTTAAAGGCATAAAAAAACTTCAGCCTGCTCATTATTTGTTATATCAAAAAGGAAATATTGAAATAAAGAGGTACTGGCAGTTGGATTTTTCTAAAAAAACAGTGCTTGATGAAAAGGAATGCGCAGCGCAGGTGTTGGTGCACCTTGAGGAAGCAGTTAAGGTAAGGCTTATAAGCGATGTGCCTTTGGGCGCTTTTTTAAGCGGCGGCATAGATTCAAGCGCTGTTGTGGCCATGATGGCAAGGAATATGTCAAAACCGGTTAAGACATTCTCGGTAGGGTTTGAAGAAGCCAGCCATAGCGAGCTTTCTTTCGCCAGAATAGTTGCCAAGGCGTTTGGCACTGACCACCGTGAATATATAGTAAAACCAGACGCCATGCATATACTGCCGAAACTGATATGGCATTATAATGAACCTTACGCTGATTCGTCAGCTTTGCCTTCTTTTTACGTCGCGAAAATGACAAGGCAGGATGTTACCGTTGCCTTGAACGGTGACGGCGGGGATGAAAATTTCGCCGGTTATATAAGGTATATGGCAACCAGGGTTTCTGAAAAAGTGCCTCACGGGATAAGCAAGGCAATGGCTTTTGCCTTTCGTAATGGCCTGAATAATACGATGAGAAGCAACCGTCTTTTTTCAAAAATTATAAGGTTTGCCTCAGTCGCTTCCCAGCCGACAAGAGAAAGATATTATAACTGGATTATAATTTTCAGGGACAGGGAAAAGGAATTTTTATATACAGATAGTTTCAAAAAGATGCTTCAACATGAAAATCCGCCTTTTTCCTATATGAACGGCTTGTTTGAGGCATGCGCAGGCCTGGAAGTGGTGGATTCCCTGCTTTATGCCGATATTAACAGTTATCTTCCTGAAGACCTTTTGGTCAAGATGGATATTGCTTCAATGGCGAATTCACTTGAAGCCAGATCCCCGTTTTTAGACCACAAATTTATGGAATTTTGCGCCTCTGTGCCGTCAGGTCTGAAAATAAAAAGAGGGGTCCTTAAGTATATTTTGAAAAAATCATTAAACGGTATTTTGCCGGATGAAATCCTGCGGCGCGGAAAAATGGGTTTTGGCGTGCCTATTGACAACTGGTTCCGCAAGGAACTTAAAAATTATTGCTACGAAATATTATTGAGCGATAAATGCGTCAGGCGAGGTTTCTTTAGAAAAGAATATGTAAAAAAGATACTGGATGACCAGTCGCAGTATAAGTCAAACAGCGGCGATAAGATCTGGGCCTTGCTGAATCTTGAGCTTTGGCACAGGATTTTTATAGATAAAGAAAATATATTGTAAATATTATGAAAAAAGTCGTAAGAATAATAGCCAGGTTAAATATAGGAGGGCCGGCAATAAATACCGTATTGCTTTCAGCAGGCCTGGACAAGTTTGGTTTTAAGACGTGCCTTGTGGCCGGTACCGTAGGAGTTAATGAAGGCGATATGGAGTACTTTGCCAGGGAACACTGCGTAAAGCCAGTTATTGTCAATGATCTGACAAGGGAAATAAATGTTTTAAAGGATTTAAAGGCATTATGGAAGGTATACAGAATAATACGCAGGGAAAAACCGGATATAGTTCATACGCATACAGCAAAAGCAGGTACTCTGGGTAGACTGGCGGCGATTTTAGCGGGTGTGCCTGTCAAAGTGCATACTTTTCATGGACATATCTTTGATGGTTATTTCAGTGGTTTAGCGACAAAGGTATTTATTGCCATAGAGCGCTTTTTAGGTAGATTTACGGACAAGGTTGTGGTTGTAAGTAATTCAGTGGAAAATG
>Ga0210017_1000485_pt1 | contig 33573 bp, 31 predicted proteins | sample CryGeyCG2014_020_FD_183966 | JGI IMG/M metagenome (GOLD analysis project Ga0210017, IMG submission 183966) | Groundwater microbial communities from aquifer - Crystal Geyser CG08_land_8/20/14_0.20 (SPAdes) (version 2) | ecosystem: Environmental > Aquatic > Deep subsurface > Groundwater | place... | reverse complement strand
TGTCAGGAAAAGTGTCGGGCCTCAAAGCCGGTTCTTTTCTTGTGACCGACGATATATGCAGGGTGGGAGAGAGCGCGGTTCAGATGATGTTCAAATGGCCGGTGCGCAGCGCGCTTCCTTACACTAAAAAAATACAGCCCTCGGAGCCTCTTGTTACGGGCACAAGGGTGATAGATTCCTTTTTCCCCGTCGCCAAAGGAGGCACCGGCTGCATCCCCGGGCCTTTCGGGAGCGGCAAATGCGTTTCAGGAGACAGTCCTGTTTTTCTTGCGGACGGAAAAATTATGAAGATGAAGGACATTTATGAAGAGTTCAGGCATAAAGGCAAAAGGGTAATTAAAGAAGACGAGGATTTTACCGTCATTAACGAGGACCTTTTTGTTTACGGCTGGAAAGACGGAAAAATAGGTAAATTCAGAGCCCGGGCCGTTTACAGGGGGAAATCGGATATTCTTGTCAAGCTCACGACGAGGTCAGGGCGGGAATTTAAGGTTACGCCCGTGCATAAACTTTTCGCGTATTCTGATTTGAACGAAAAGCCTATGGAAGCGGGGAAACTTAAAAAAGGCGATTATCTTATTATGCCCCGCCATTTACCGCAGGGTGAAGAAATAAAAAATGAATTGCCGTGGCGGGAAATATTCGCGGATTTTCGTCTTGCCGAACCCGCGCGCTTAAGGGATTTCCACAGAGTTCTTGAAAAATTAAAGGCGGTTCACGGCTCGCTTAAAAAAATGTCGGTTCTTTTGGATATAAACTACGCCTGTCTGATTGAATATTACGCAGGCCGCAATTTGCCGACACTCAAATTTTTTGACTCCGTTTATAAGTTTGCCGGAATTAAAACGCCCGATGTTTTCTATGTGAAAGGGCAGACAACATCTCCGGCGACGCGCATTCCGCACAGATTAGATGAGAAGTTGTCTTCATTGCTCGCTCTCATCGGCGGCGACGGTCAGGTGAAAGGCAGAAGCGTCAGGTTTTATAACAACGATGCCGGATTGAGAAATCTTTTCAGAGATCTGGTGAGAGAAATATTTGATATTGATTCAAAAGAACACAAAATGCCGACGGTGGAGGTCATCATAACGGAAAGCCCCGTTATAAAAAAGCTCTTGGATTATTTTGGTTTTCCGGAATATAAAAAGTCAAGAAACATAACTTTGCCGAAAGGGCTTTTGGCGGCGTCTGCTAAAACGCTCGCGAAATATTTGGCTTGTTACTTTGTGTGCGACGGCAGTTTTTTCGCGGAGGAGGGGGAAATTGAAATAGCCACTTCAAGCGGAAACATGGCAAGGGATATCGGTTATCTTCTGCTTAAATTGGGGATAGCGGCGAGCTTTAGAAAGAGAAGTACAGGAGGGTTTAAAAGCTTCCGGATTTTCATACGGGGCCGCGCCGAAATAGAAAAATTTTACAGAGAGTGCTGTCTGCCAGGCACGGTTAAGTTCGCGAAAATGAAAGCGTATCTTGAAAGCGGGAAACAGCCCTACAATTCCTGGGATGTAGTGCCTATGAGCAAAGACTTTGTGAACGGAATTTATGATTTTTCCGGCAAACCTTACGCGAAATGGAAGAAGGCGGGAATTGAGATTCACAATTATATCGCCGGTGAAAATATGGGCGTCGGAATGTTCCGGAAACTCGCGGAAGTTTCAGGCAGGAAGGAATTGAGGCACTACGCTTTCAATCATCTGTCATCTGTTTTTATTGATGAGATAACAAGGGCTGAGATAATAAAAAATTCTTCGGGGAGAGTGTATGATATTGAAGTGGAGGACGCTCATAATTTTATAGGCGGCGAAGCTCCCGCTTTTTATTCAAATACGGTTGTTCTTCATCAACTGGCGAAATGGTCTGACGCTGATATAGTGGTTTATGTCGGCTGCGGGGAAAGGGGCAATGAGATGACGGATGTCCTCACTGAATTTCCCGAGCTGCTGGACCCCAAGAGCGGACGGCCTCTTCTTGAGAGGACTGTGCTGATAGCCAACACCTCCAACATGCCCGTCGCGGCCAGAGAGGCCTCTATTTACACGGGCATAACCATCGCCGAATATTTCAGAAACCAGGGGATGGATGTCGCCGTGATGGCGGATTCCACATCCCGCTGGGCGGAGGCCCTGAGAGAAATGTCGGGACGGCTGGAGGAGATGCCGGGTGAGGAGGGTTATCCGGCCTATCTCACTTCAAGGATAGCCGGATTTTATGAGAGAAGCGGCATAGTTGAGGTGGGGACACCTCCGAGGCGCGGCTCCGTGTCTGTGGTCGGGGCGGTCTCGCCTCCCGGCGGAGATCTTTCCGACCCCGTCGTGCAGGCGACTCTCAGGATGGTGAAGGTGTTCTGGAGTCTGGAATCCGCGCTGGCTTATCAGAGGCACTTTCCGGCTATCAACTGGCTGAATTCCTATTCTCTGTATGTGGATGATATCAGCGATTTCTATGAAAAAAATGACATGAAAGAATTTCCCGCGATGAGGAAAAAGGCGCTGAATATACTTCAGGAGGAATCAAGCCTCCAGGAAATTGTCCGCCTTGTCGGCGTGGAATCTATCTCTGACGAGGACAGGCTGACGCTTGAAACCGCCAAGATCATAAGAGAGGATTTTCTCCATCAGCACGCTTTTGACGAGAAGGACGCGTACACCGCTGTCAGCAAGCAGTTCAGGATGTTGGAGATAATCATGATGTACCATGAGCGCGCCGAAAAGGCCGTGAAAAAAGGCGTGCCTATAAAAAAAATAATGGACATTCCCTGTAAGGAAAAGCTCGCCAGGATGAAGCTCATGGACGAGGCGGAATTATCCGGTGTGGAAAAAATCCTTAAGGAAGATTTCGCGTCCCTTTATGGCGCAGACAGAGGAGATGAATAATGAAAGAATATAGAAGTATCAGGAGCATCCAGGGTCCGCTCATCAGGGTGGACGGCGTTACGGATGTCGGTTATTCGGAAGTGGCGAATATCCGTCTTGAGGACGGTTCCATACGCATGGGGAAGGTGCTGGACATATCGAGGGACAGCGCGCTGATACAGCTTTTTGAGGGGACGGAAGGAATAAATATCAACGGCTCCGGCGTGTCCTTTTTAGGAGAAACGCTTCATTTCGGCGTTTCCGAGGAGATACTGGGCCGGGTTTTTAACGGCGTGGGCAAAGTCATTGACGATGGCGGGGAGATCATAGCGGATAAAAAACTGGATATAGACGGTTTCCCGATCAACCCTTATGCCAGAGATTATCCTGAGGAATTTATTGAAACCGGCGTGTCCGCTATCGATGCCATGACAACACTTGTCAGGGGTCAGAAACTCCCCATATTTTCGGCTTCCGGCCTGCCTCACAACGAACTCGCCGCCCAGATTGCCCGTCAGGCGCGGGTCGTGGGCAAGGATGAGAAGTTCGCGGTCATTTTCGCGGCCATGGGCATCACTTTTGAGGAAGCCCGTTTTTTTCAGCAGGATTTCGCGCGCACGGGAGCTCTTGAAAGGAGTGTGCTTTTTATAAACCTCGCCGACGATCCCGCGATAGAAAGGATTGCCACTCCCAGGGTGGCGCTCACGGCTGCCGAATACCTGGCCTTTGAAAAAGACATGCATGTGCTGGTGATACTCACGGATATGACAAATTACTGTGACGCTTTGCGGGAAATATCGGCCGCGCGGAAAGAGATTCCCGGACGGCGCGGATATCCCGGATATATGTATACGGACCTGGCCTCTATCTTTGAGAGGGCGGGGAGAATAAAGGGTAAAAAGGGCTCCATCACGCAGATACCCATTCTGACGATGCCTGAGGACGATAAGACTCATCCCATACCGGATCTGACCGGATACATCACGGAGGGCCAGGTGATAATATCCAGGGTGCTGAACAAGAAAGGTATATATCCGCCCATAGATGTTCTTCCGTCGCTGTCAAGGCTCAAGGAAAAAGGAATAGGTGAGGGTAAAACCCGGGAGGATCACGGCAATGTGACGGCTCAGCTCTTCGCAAGTTACGCCCGCGGTAAAGAGGCCAAGGAACTGGCGCTTATACTGGGTGAGGCCTCGCTGACGGAGGATGATGTGAAGTTTGCCGCGTTCTCCGATGAGTTTGAGCAGAGATTTGTCGCTCAGTCCGTGAATGAATCACGGAATCTCGCCCAGACACTGGATCTGGGATGGGAGCTTTTGAAAAAGATTCCGCGCAAGGAGCTCAAGAGGGTGAAAGACGAAGAAATTAAAAAATATATGAAGGACTGACGGACTGATTTATGAGACTTAATGTAAATCCCACGCGCATGGAAATGCAGAGACTGAAGAAGTCTCTTGTGCTCGCCCGGCGCGGCTGGAAAATGCTCAAGGATAAACAGGATGAGCTGATGAGGATCTTCCTTGAAAAAAAAGATATTTTCTTCAGGCTTTACAGAAAATGTAATGAGGATATGAGGGAAATCCTGTCGCTTGCCATAGCCGGCGGGGCATTTCTTTCCGAAGAGAGGGCGGCTCGTCTGGCCGCTCTTTCCGAAGCCGGTCTTATTCTTGAATCCGGAGTGAAGCATATCTTCAGTTTGAAGGTGCCGGACTTTAAGGTGAAATACTCGGGAAAAGCGATAACATATAAACCCGCCGAGAGCGTTATTTACTGGGATAAGGCGGTGACGAAGGCCGCGGAACTGCTTCCGGAGATTATCGCCGCCGGAGCGCTGCTTTTTGAGATACAGGCGCTCTGTATGGAAATAGCCTCGACCAGACGCAGGGTGAATTCTCTGGAATACATAATGATACCCAACATCAGCGAAACCGTTAAGTATATCAATTTCAAACTTGAAGAGATGGAAAGGGCCAACACCGTGCGGCTCATGAAAATAAAAGAAATTGTAAGGAGTCATTAGCAAGATGCCGAAGGAATATTGCTTGACTCCGCCGAGATGCGAGCGGAGCGAGCCAATTGTAAGGAGTCATTAGCAAGATGCCGAAGGAATATTGCTTGACTCCGCCGAGATGCGAGCGGAGCGAGCCAATTGTAAGGAGTCATTAGCAAGATGCCGAAGGAATATTGCTTGACTCCGCCGAGATGCGAGCGGAGCGAGCCAATTGTAAGGAGTCATTGATGAAAGCCGCAAAATCATCGTCAATCGCGGATAAGGCTGTGCTGATACCGGCGGCTGACAATGCCGGCCGCTTCGGCGAATTATTGAAAGTCGTCGAGGGACTGCATGAGTATAATGTCCTGACATACGCGGTTAACCGAGACCAGGAACTTTATGATCTCATAGTGCGGAAAGCCACGAATATCATGAACACTCATATAGGTTCGCTGATGCTCTTTGACGAGAAGATGATGAAATTAAAAATCGTCGCCTCATGCGGCCTGCCGGCAAAAGTTGTTAAAAGCAGCTCCCTCAAGTCGGGGGAGGGTATCGCTGGAAAAGTTTTCCAGAGCCGCCAGCCGATTTTCTGCGAGGATATTGAATTTGATGAAAGGTTCAAGAGAAAGAGCCGTGTCAAATACAGCTCAAAAAGTTTTGTGGCGGTGCCGCTTAAGGTGAAAGGGCGCGTGGTGGGCGTGCTCAATGTGAATAACAGAAAATCCCGGCAGCCTTTCACGGCGGAAGGTATGAAAATCCTGACTCTGATAGCGGATGAAGCGGCGATGACTATAGAAAACAGGAGACTTCTGCGCAGGGTGGAAAAGGCGTATATGGATACCATTGCGACACTGGCCAAAATGCTGGATGAAAGAATGCCTTCCACAAAGGGTCATTCCAAGAGGGTGGCGGAGCTTTCTTCGGAGCTGGCAAAACGCATGGGACTGCCTGAAGAGAGGATACAGCTCATAAAAAGGGCCGCCTTAATCCATGACATAGGGAAGATAGGGATACAGGATAATGTTCTGCTCAAGCCGCGCGCGCTGAATGCCGTGGAAAGAAAAATAATACAGAGCCATCCGCGCATCGGCAGCGAGATTGTGGACAGAGTGGAATTTTTCAACATTTTTGTGCCGATCATAGCTTTTCACCACGAGTGGTTTAACGGGGAAGGCTATCCCATGGGGCTTTCCGGACCGCAGATTCCTTTAGGAGCCAGAATCGTAGCGGTGTGCGACGCGTGGGACGCCATGATATCCGAAAGGGCATACAGAGACCCGCTGACAAAACCGGAAGCGGTCGCCGAACTCATCCGCGCAAGCGGCACACAGTTTGATCCCGAGGTTGTCAAAGAATTCCTGAAAATGATCAAAAAGAAACCGCGGCAGAAGCCTGCTAAATCTCTTTATGAATGAACTGAATGTGGTGGCCACCCCGATAGGCAATCTCTCTGATATGACTGTACGCGCGGGGGATCTGCTGAAAAGAGCGGACGCCATCATATGCGAAAGTTCTGAGAAAACGAAAAAACTTCTATTCTCCCTCGGTATCAAAGGCAAGCCTCTGATAAATTATCCCTCTGATAATGAGGGCCGCGTCAGCGCCGTTTTTAATTCTGTCTCGTCCAGAGATGTCTGCGTTCTGGTTTCATCCGCGGGAACGCCCGGTGTTTCGGATCCCGGGCATCTTATTGTAAGAGAGGCCCTGCGCCGCGGGATTCCGGTTTTTCCCATACCCGGCGCGCACGCGCCGGGAGTCTGTCTGAGTGTTTGCCCGTTTAAGATAAAAGAGTATATTTTCGCGGGTTTTCTTCCGCGGGGCTTTTCGGCGGCCGCCGCGGAGCTCAAAAGATATTTTTCGCTGAATATTCCCGTCGTCGCTTTCGCGACAAAGAGAAACATAGAGAGGGTGGCGAAAATTCTGCGGGAATATTTTCCGCGCACTTCTGTTTTTGCGGGGCGGGAAATGACCAAAAAATTTGAAGAATACGGACTCTTTGACGACGCCGAGGCCTTTGCTGTGTGGGCGGCGCTCAAGAAACGCGGTGAATTCACGCTCGTCATGAAGCATCATCCGGAAGCAGACCGGAGTGAGGAAAAGCAATGAAGCGCAAATCAGGTTTTTTCAGAAAATTTTTCCTCGTGATGATCCTGATCAGCGTCATTCCCCTGTTTTTTATGGGTCTTCGCGCCGTAATAATAAACACAAAACTTTCGGGCAATGTGGAGAAGATCTCCTCAAATTCTCTTGAAACAGCGATCCTGGACAAGCAGAACCGCCTTTCGGAATGGATGGCCGGTTCGATAGATGATTATTTCTCGGGTTTGCTCCGCAATGTGCCGAGGATGGCGGAAAACATATCCGCTAAGAATATGAACTCCGAACAGAGGCGCCGGATTATGATAATGGAATATAACACGGGCAGAGAATTCCTTGCCCTGGCAATTCTGGAAAATCCCCGTAAAGCGCGTATGAGAATACCGGATGACTGGAAACACAACGCTGATTCTGTGGCCAAGCTTGCCGCTGGAAATCCCAAGTTCGCTTTCAGCGAAGTTTATTTCATAGGCGAGGCCCCTGTCATAGACTTCATATACCGCTTGGTCGGCGGGGAGTATCTCTACATTGCCATAAGTCTTGAATCAATATTGAGCAAAATCAAAGGCACTCCTTCCCAGATAGGAGAAGAAGTGTTCGTCGTTTCCTCCAAGGGCGAAATTATACTCCACCCAGACCCGGATAAGATGTCGGACAGGAAAGATATATCGTATATACCTTTGATAAGCGAGTTTCTGGCTTCCCGCTCGCCGCTCAGCAAGGGGGATTTTAACGGCATCAAAAACATTCCCATGATAGGGTCAATAAGTCCGGTGAGGCTGCTCGGCTGGGGCGTGGTGGTCTGGCAGACCAAGACGACGGCTTATGCTCAGGTGGGAATGGTGAAAAATGAAATCAAAACAACCAGCCGCCAGCTCATCAGGCAGACATATACACAGATATTCGTCATATCTCTGGCGGCCTTCTGGATAGCTTTCGCTCTGGCAAAAAGCATATCCCGTCCTGTCATGGAATTGAGCCGGGGCGCCGAGCGGGTGGCCGCCAGGGATTTTAGCGCCAGTGTCAAGGTCGGCAGCAATGACGAAATAGGGGCCCTCGCGGAAATCTTCAACCAGATGATGGACGAGCTTAAAAAATATGACAGGATGCAGGCCGACAAACTCGATGCCCTGGTTTACTCGATCAAGGACGGGCTAATTATGGTGGACCACAACGGCAAGATTGTTATGGCCAACGAAAAGAGCAGATCGATACTCAACACACCTGACTTTTTACCGGGCGAGGATCTGCTTGAAGCTGTCAGCAGATCCTCAGACACTTTCCAACCGGCCGCGAATGCCGCGGAAATCATATCGGCGCTTTTGAAAGAAGGCGAAGAAAACACAAAGGCCGAAATAGATATGTCTTATGAAGACATGCCGAAATTCTATGAGGTGAGCAGGTATGCCGTGCTCACGAGGGATAAAATCAACCTGGGCAGCATTATAACGCTGCGCGATGTGACGCTGGAGAAAGAGCTGGCTAAAATGAAAGACGACTTTCTGCATTCTATAACGCATGACCTGAGGAGCCCTATGACTTCTATACGGGGTTTCCTGGAACTCCTTCTCGACGGCAGCGCCGGTGAAATAAGCGAGGAACAGAAAAGTTTTCTTAAGATAATGGATGAATCCAGCGAAAAGCTCCTCGGAATGATCAACAATCTTCTGGATGTGTCAAAGCTGGAGGCAGGTAAAATGGTGTTGAATCTCAAGGAGACAGATCTGTCTAAAATAGCCTCCACAATCGTGGATTTCTTCTACCCCCAGGCTAAAAGCCTTAAAATAGCTCTCAGTTTCCGCTGCGCCAAAGACCCCGGGAAGATCAATGTTGATGAAAATCTGATAGAAAGGGTAATCACAAATCTTGTCTCAAACGCAATGAAGTTTACACCGGCCGGAGGTTCTGTGACGGTGGAGATAGTGGACGACGCTCCGACGGCCGGCTTTTTGACCGTATCTGTCAAAGACAACGGTAAAGGCATACCCGAGGGCGAGGTGGACCGCGTCTTTGAAAAATTCCATCAGGTTGCAGACAGCACTCTGAAAAAAACAGGCACGGGCCTCGGCCTGACGGTTTGCAAGTATATCGTCGAGGCGCATTTGGGCGTTATAGGGGCGAAATCAGTTTTCGGAAAAGGTTCGCAGTTCCATTTTCATATACCGAAAGATCTGATAAAAGAAAACGGCGAGCTGCGCCGGAAAAGTGACACGCTTTAAATTCTTTAAAAAAGCGGCCTGTCTTTTAGCACTTTTTGCAGCCGCCGTTGTCCTGCCCGGCCTGGCCGCGGACGATGACAGTGATGACGGAGGCCTTCAGATGATCAGGGTGATTCCCGGGGACACTCTCCACGCCATAGCAAAGTTGTATCTTAAGGACCCCGACAGATGGCCGGAACTCCTGAAATACAATGTGATAGCCTCGGGTAATCCCGATGTAATCCATGTGGGAGACAAGCTCCTTGTGCCGGTAAAGGAAATTAAGAAATCCATGCGCGCGGCTTTCCTTATAGAGAAGATAGAAGATGTGAGTTTTCGCGCGCGGGGAGAGGCGCTTTTCAGGGATGCCGCTCTCAATCAAAAGATATTTTATGAGGATACCCTCCGCACTTTTGCTAATTCACACGCCAAGGTGTTATTTCCGACAAAAGAGGTGACAAGGGTCTCCCCCAACAGCCTTGTCGTCATAAAACCCAGAGAACTTAACCAGGAGGTCAATCTGCTCAGGGGAGAAGTGTTCTTTAGAAAGGCCAAGATACAGACCCCCTCGGCTGTTTTGACACCGCAGGAGGAAGGGCTTTACAGAGCTGTGGTCGGAGAGGACAAGAGCACCGATATAGAGGTGTTTGAGGGAAAGGTGGATGTCGTTTCCCCCGACGGGAAAGGGAAGGTAGAGCTGGACAAAGGCTTTTCTTCAAAAATCCAGATGGGAAAGCTGCCGCTGATGCCCGAGGCGATTATAATGCCCGATGCCGGGCGGCTAAAGGCGCTCAGGGACGATATCACTCTCCCCGCCGATTTTCAGATCAGCGTCGCCGATATAGAAACTGTTGGGGTGTTTAATCCCGAAGCGGATGATTTTGTCCAGGAGGTGACGAAGCGGGACAGGATCCGGAAGAAAATAAACGCCGTGGAGATAGCCCTTGATGAATATTTCTCGCAGATAATCCTGAAGCTGAAGCCGCTTGATGTGCAGAAAACGATCAGCAAGCTCGCTGACGGTAAATATTATTACCGTGTTGAATACGCGGGCGGCGACGGCGCGGGCTATTCAAAAGTCAAGGGCTTTGAGTTGAATCGTGAGGCGCGTGAGATGAGCGTGATAATACTTTATCCGCCCGCCAGCCTGAAAATCGACGATGAATTCATTGAGGTGAGGGGGTCCGCCAGCCGCGACATATCAAAACTTGTCATAGACACGGCGCAGGTGGATTTGGGCGATGACGGTTCATTTTCCCAGATAGTGTATCTCCCCATGGGGCCGCATGAGATGGAGATAGTGTTTCAGGACAGGCTGGGCAACACAAAAAAGATGGCGAGGCGTGTTGTCCGCGTCCCCGGAAAACCCGGCTTCTGGCAGAAAATTCTTGGAGGGCATCAGAAGTGATGAAGGTGATACTGGCCGACGAGGATATAGACCGGAGATTCGCCGTAAAGCTCCTGTTAAGGAATTACGACTGCGTTATCAGAGAAGCCAGGAATTACGATATTCTGCAGCTTCTTATAAAAGAGGATAAGCCGGACATCTGCGTAATAAATTATCTTCTGGACGGCAGCAGGGGCATGAATATCTATGATATGTGCAGAGAGCTCACGGAGGGATTCGATGCGCCGGTGCTTGTGCTCCTGCCGGATAATATCAGCTCTGAGCATGAAATATCCCGTGTGCGTTTTTTGTCCGCTCAGGGAGCTTTGCCCGCCTCATCGGAGATTCTGTCGGAAACTATAAAAGATCTGACCGGCAGCTCTCCCGAGCTTAAACAAAAAGCTTTATCCGGGGACCGTAAGAAGCTCCGTAAAATATTAATAGCTGACGATGAAACGGCAATCCGGAAACTGCTGGGCGTGCTGCTCAGGGCCTATGAGATAGAAGAAGCCGCGGACGGACTGGAGCTGGAGAAGAAGGCGGTTTTGTTCCGCCCGGATCTGATAATAACGGATGTGATAATGCCCGGCCTTTCCGGCTGGAAAGCCGTGCGCCGCATACGGGAGAAAGAGGGCTTCAAGGATATTCCGGTAATCTTCGCTTCCGGATATGTGAAGGATAAGGAAATATATGAAATGCACCGTCCTGAAGGCCCCAGCGAATTCCTGCTCAAGCCGTTTAATAAAGACAGCCTTTTTCAGGTGGTGAAAAAGTTTTTTGTACTGGATTGATATGATTTGCGCTTGTGTGGGCGGGCGATAAAATAGTATAATCGCAACCGTGAGACATGGCGTCTTTTTTAAAAGATAGTGACAGGGCCTGTAGCTCAGTTGGTTAGAGCATCGGTCTCATAAACCGGTGGTCGAAGGTTCAAGTCCTTCCGGGCCCAAAAATATCCGCGCCGGGGGCGTCGAATGGCGGGCGGTTAGCTCAGTTGGTTAGAGCGTTCGGTTCACATCCGAGAGGTCATAGGTTCGAATCCTATACCGCCCAATATAGGACGCGGATATAGAGCTAAGCGAGCCAACTGCTTGGCTCGCGTTAGGATTCGAAGGCCGGAGCGATGCGCGAGTTTGCCGAAGGCAAGGCGAGCGCCGCGAGGCGCGGCCTGCGAGAAATTTCCGTCAGGAAATTTACTTGTAGGCGAATCCTATACCGCCCAATATAGGACGCGGATATAGAGCTAAGCGAGCCAACTGCTTGGCTCGCGTTAGGATTCGAAGGCCGGAGCGATGCGCGAGTTTGCCGAAGGCAAGGCGAGCGCCGCGAGGCGCGGCCTGCGAGAAATTTCCGTCAGGAAATTTACTTGTAGGCGAATCCTATACCGCCCAATATAGGACGCGGATATAGAGCTAAGCGAGCGCAGCGATGAGGAGAAAATGTCCAGAATTATAGAAAAACTTATGGGGCTTCAGGCGAAAGACAGCGAACTGGATTCCGTCACTGCCTGGATAGCGGCTATTCCGGAAGAAATAAATAACGGTAAAAAAGAAATAGACGCTTTGAATGAGAGTTTAAAGGCGGCTGATGAAGAATATAAAAAACAGGCCGTGGCTCAGCAGGAGCTGGAAAACGACATTCGTAAATTCAACGAAGAAATTAAAAAATCCCAGTCGGAGCTTTACGCCGTCAAGACAAATGATCTGTATACGACGATTCTGGAGGGGATAAAGAATAAAAAAAATCAGGTGTCGGACGCGGAAACCTCTCTTCTGGAATTGATGGATAAGGTTGAGGAGGAAAAAAAATCAGTCTCGGCCTTGAAAGAAAATGCCGCAAAGCAAATAGCCGAAATGAAGTCCCGATGCCAGGCGCTGAACACGGAAAAAGACGCCTTGTCGGCCAGTCTGGAGAGCAAAAAAAAAGCTCGCGATGAAAGCGCGGAAAGCATGAAATCCGACAGCTCTCTGGCTAAAGCCCTTGAGCAGTATGAGAGGATAAGAAAATCAAAAGGCGGGATTGCCGTCGTCAAAGTTAAAGATGGCAATGCCTGCGGTGGCTGTAACATAGCTTTGACAAGACAGCAGATCATAGAGGTTTCCTCCGCCGACATAGTGGTTTGCGAGAATTGCGGCCGTATGTTGTGCGCGTGAGGAAGGCTTCGCGCCCGTGAAATCGGATTTACCAAAAGACGGCGAGATTTTAGCATTTCTCGCTGAAGAACAGAGCTTTACGAAACTTTATAAAAAATACAAGGGCTTAAAGCCGTCCCGGGTGAAAAAATTACTTAGGGGGACGGTTCCTATTGCCGCAATAGGAACCGTCCCCCTTTCATCCGCTGTTGTTGAATGCTTCGTGGACGGAGCGGCGAAGCCAAACCCCGGCCCTGCCGGCGCGGGCGCTGTTTTGCTCAGGGGTTCCGAGATCATATCGGAACTGTCAGAGTATCTGGGTGTAAAGACAAACAATCAGGCGGAATATTCCGCCTTGATTCTCGCTCTTGAGGAAGCGGCGAAGATCAAAGACAAATTCGCTTCGCTATGTGTTTATTCCGATTCGCTTCTTATGGTGAATCAGATCAACGGCCTTTGGAGGGTAAAGGACCGGGAAATAGCAGAACTTCTTTCAGAGGTCAGGGGTAAAATAAAAATAATCAAATTGAAAAAAAACGCGGCGGTGTCGTTCAAACACATAGACCGTTCAAAAAACAAGACGGCGGATGCTCTTTCCGTTCTTGCAATCAAGAGCAAAAACTGATACAATTGTTCTCATGCTTAGGCATCAGGATAGGCCGGCATCCGGTGTTAAATCACAGTATTGGGATGTGTCGCTGGCTATTTTTTGCGTAATTTTTGGAAGTTTCGAAAGGCGGGCGCCAACCTACCTTCAGAGAATTGTATCGGGGTTAGAAAACCCCTCCTTCGGGAGGCACAAATGATAAGACTTGGAAGGAATTTTACGAATTTATTTATTGTGGATGTTTTGCCGGAAGAAACAAGGAATAAGATTCTTAGCGGCGAAATTTCTATGTTTTCCATGAACGCCCTCGGCCTTGTTGAATTCAAGAAAAATGTTCTCAAACAGCTGGATATGGCTAAAGCCCAGGGACTTAATCATATAGAACTGGATGCGGATATTCCCAATCCCTATATAACAATGTCTAAAGAAGACCGTATGGCCATAAGGAAAAAAGCTGAAGAGAGCGATATAACACTTTCAGTACATCTTCCGTATTCTCCGCCGGGCATAGGCAGCGCTGTTGTCTGCATACAGAAGGAAGACAGGAAGAAGTCTGTTGAACTGCATAAACTTTATATAGATTTTGCCCGAGATATAGGAGCTAAACATCTCAATATGCATCCCGGCACGGCGCCTTTTTATCTGAACGGTCCTATATGGATGGAGAAGTTTGAGACGGCTATTGTAGAAAGCGTTGTGGAACTTGCCGAATATGCGAAAGGCATCAATTTTCATATTGAGAATAATGTATCTTTTGATACTTTATATGTAGAACCTGAAGACGGTATCAGGCTTGTTCAGAAGTGCCGGGACAAAGGCGCTGAAGTCTATTATAACCTGGACATAGGCCATTGGTTCACCCGCGCTCTGGCTCCGGGAGGCAACGCCAAGCCCGTGCCTGAGAATCCAGAACAGGTCATGAAAAAGATTCCCAAGGATATGGTGAAAGAACTCCATCTTAATGATTTTGTTCCTAAGACTTTTACATTCCACCCTCCGCTTCACAAGACCGAAGGTCCTTTACAGAAAGCCAACCTTATAGAATACGGCAAGATTGTCAAGACGCTGGAACCGGAAGTGATAATACTTGAGACCGCAGCCAAGGTGAAGGAATATCTTGCGATACGCAACGAGCTGGTGAAAGAAGAACTGGAATATGTGAGGGAGTGCCTTGCTCTATGAAAAAAGACTATATTTTTCTTCTGGGCCGGCCCGGCTGCGGCAAGTCTTTTGTGTATGAGACGATAATAAAGAAGCTCAAGGAAACGGAGCAAATTGAAAAAGTGGAAAGGGTGGACGATTTCCCCATTCTCAAAGAGCTCCTTGATAAAGACACGGAATTTAAAAGGCATCTCAGAAAAGAGGGCGGTTTCGAGGTGACGGATTTCACCATCGTGGACGAGGTGCTCAGCACCATAGACAGCCGTCTTGAAGATGTAAAATCAGGAAACGATCTTGTCTTTATAGAATTCGCCAGAGATAACTATATCTCGGCTCTTAAAAATTTCAGGTCTGAGACTTTCGCAAGGGCCATGATAGTCTATATTTACTGTCCCTACGATCTGTGCCTGGAGCGGAACAGAAAAAGATTTGAACAGCAGAAGAATAACGCGCTTGATGATCACATAGTCCCGACGGATCTGATGGAAAGTTATTACAAAAATGACGATATTGAAAAAATATTTCTCACCGACCGCCCGGCCCTGGCAAAGGTCCTGCCGGGTGATTTTTTTGTTCTGGACAATTCTTCCGAGGGGCTGGACGCGTTATTGGGCCAGTTTGACGCGCTGATAAAGGAGTTAAGATGACATATGCTGAATTTGTAAAGGCCGAGGCCGGAGCGCTGAATTTTGAGAAAGTTTCCGCGAAGATAGAAGACGCCCGCGGCAAAAAAGCTCTTGTTTACTGTCATGATGATCCGGACGGCATCACTTCCGGCATTATTCTCAAGCGGCTTCTTGAGAAAAAAGACATCTCTGTTACGGTAAAGGTGCCCACGACCATGGAGCTTGAGGAATCGCGCCTGAAGAAAGACATTGTAAATCATAAACCCGATATCATCTTTGTCGCGGATAAAGCCACGATGGGTTATTATGACGCCTACGCTGATATTCACGACAACATAATCATCCTGGATCATCACCCTCTTTTAGGCGAAGAGCTCAAAAGGGTGACGGTTGTTAATCCCGTGCTCGGCGCGTATCAAAGGTGTTCGGGCAGTTCCGTCGCCCACATGCTCGCTTCTTTTTGCGGCGCTGTTGACCGGAGTGACGATATCGCCGCGCTGATAGGTCTGAAGGGCGACTGGGCCATTGAGCCGGCCACCGAAGACATATCAGATTATGTGAAACCATTTTATGACGGCGTTAAAGAAAAATACGCGTGGCTGCTCAATAAGATAGATTCCCGCCCGACGATGTTTGAGGTGAAGCAGAGGGCGAAAACAACTCTTCTGAACCAGGCCGCGGAAATAATCTTCGCTCTTGGCGGCGGCGGCTTCCAGTATTTTTACAATGACAGGGATAAGGAGCTCGCCGATGTGGCAAGCGGCCGGTTCGCCTTTGATAACCTTGAGGAATGGCTTAAGAACCCTCAGCCCTTCTCATCTGAAGGGGCATTCATCGGCGCGTTTCCCGACGCGTCCCGCGCGAAAAAAATATTTGAATATTATCTTTCGGACTGGGAAAAAACAGCTTCTCTCATGCACAAGGCGGATATTGTAAAAACGGTTGACGCCACGGACATATATCTTTTCAAGGGCGAAAATGTGAAACTCATGCCCATGGTGGGCAGTGTCGTTTTATATGAACTTCCGTCGGATAAGGAAGATGTGATGTTTATAATGTTTTCAGACATGGGCGGGAAAGGCGTTCATTTTTCCTTCCGTTCCAGGACTGGGAAATTGCACTGCGGCAATTTCGCGCACGCCCTGGCCCTGGCTTTTCAAAACGCCATAGGGAAGGAATACGCTTCCGGCGGCGGGCATCCTTTTGCCGCTGAATGCAGGACAAAGAAAGAATTTCCCGTGAAAGAGATCATGTGTATTTTTGAGGAAAAGCTTTCGGCTTTATAACGGAGGAACAAGATGGAAAAAGTGAAGATAGCGGTAATAGGCGGAAGCGGCCTTTATGATCTTGAGGGGATAGTTAATGTGGAGGAGGTGGAAGTATCCACTCCTTACGGCAGGCCTTCTGACAGCATAATCTGCGGGGAACTGGACGGTGTGAGAGTGGCTTTTCTCCCGCGTCACGGCCGCGGCCACAGAATACTGCCCAGCGAGGTGAATTCGCGGGCCAATATATATGCCCTGAAGTCCATAGGCGTTGAGAGGATCATCTCAGTCAGCGCCTGCGGTTCTCTGAAGGAAGAGAATCATCCCACGGATATAGTTGTGCCGGATCAGATATTTGATAACACAAAACAGCGCGGCCGCTCCACTTTCTTCGGTGAGGGCGTTGTCGCGCATGTCCCGCTGGCAGAGCCTTTCTGCGGCGAGCTTTCGGAGATACTGTATAAAACGGTGAAAGAGACGGGAGCCCGGGCGCACAAAGGCGGCACCTTCGTCGTTATAGAAGGCCCGCGCTTTTCGACCAAAGCCGAATCGCTGTTCTACCGTTCCATGGGAGCCGCCGTCGTCGGTATGACGGCAATGCCCGAGGCTTTTCTCGCCCGCGAGGCGGAGATCTGCTACGCCACCATGGCGCATGTGACGGATTACGATGTGTGGAAAGAGGGCGAAGAGGTAAATACCGAGAAAGTCATGGCCAATTTCAATAAAAATATAGCCAAGGCCAAGCAGATACTGAAAAACATCATCCCCCGTCTTGCGTTTGAAAGATCCTGCCTCTGCGCTGAGGCTCTTCGCGGCGCCGTGATGACGGATAAAAAACATATAAGCCCCGCCATGAGAAAGAAACTCGGCGTTATAATGGATAAATATATGCCGGAGGAAAAATGAAAGAGCACATTGTTATCGTGGGTTCGGTCGCGCTGGATTCCATTACAACGCCTTTCGGTAAAATAAACAGGGGCGTGGGCGGTTCGTCGGTTTATTCTTCGCTGGCCGCTTCCTTTTTCTCGCCGGTTGCCATCATAGGCGTTGTCGGCGCTGATTTTCCCGGGGGTTTTCTCGCAAAGCTGAATAAAAAAGGGATAAACACCGACGGAATCAAAAGGGAGCCGGGCAAGACTTTTTTCTGGAGAGGCAAATATTCATGGGACATCTCAACGGCCATAAGCCTTGACACGCAGTTGAATGTTTTTGAAAAATTCGACCCCTCGGTACCGGAGTATTTAAGGGCGTCAAAGCATTTATTTCTTGCCAACATAGACCCCGTGCTGCAGAAAAAAGTCCTGAAGCAGATGAAGCCCCGGAAATCAGGCGGATTCACGGCGCTGGATACGATGAATTTCTGGATAGAGAGCAAAAAAAAGCACATCGGCGCTCTTTTGCCCGGCCTTGGCGCCCTCCTTATCAACGAGGCCGAGATAAGGCAGTACACGGGAGAGCACAGTATAATAAAGGCGGCCAGGCAGCTGCTGAAAAAAGGCGTCAAAACGGTTGTTGTTAAAAAGGGTGAGTATGGCGTCGGATGTTTCAGTCAAAAAGGAATGTTTTTTCTTCCCGCTTATCCCCTTGAAGATGCCGTTGATCCCACGGGAGCCGGAGACAGTTTCGCCGGAGCTTTTATGGGCTATCTTGCCTCGTCTGGTAAAATCACATGGAAGAGCATTAAAAAAGCGGCCGCCTACGGCACGGTTATCTCGTCCTTTACGGTTTCGGGATTCGGCGTCAATGGGCTTATAGACCTTAAAAAGAGTGATGTGGATAAAAGGTACAGAGAGTTTGTTGAACTGGTGCATTTTGAAGAAGTCAGGCGAATAGGAGGATAGATGAGGTTAGGAAGAAATTTTACAAACATGCTGGAGACAACTTTTTTGACTGATGAGGAAAAAAAAGACTTAAAGGCGGGCAAGCTAACGGTGCCGGATATGGATGCCACGGTGCAGATAAAGGCCAAAAAGGACATAAAGGGTCAGATAGATGTCATAAGGGAAATAGGGTTAAATCACATAGAGCTCGACGGCGGCGTGCCGAATCCGTTTCTGGCAATGGCCGATGATGAAATAGAGGGGATTAAAAAATACGCCGAAGAGAAAGGCGTGTCTATTTCGGTGCATCTTCCCTACACTTTTGTCGCTCAGAGCGTTGTGACATTTCAGGAAGAAGACCGTCTGGCGGCCTGCGCTCTCATGAAAAGATACGTTGACTTCGCGAAAAAGATAGGAGCGAGGCTGGTTAATATGCATCCGGGGAGTGTGCCTTTTTACCAGGCGGCGGGAAGGTATCTTGATATCGCGAATAAAAGCGTGAGAACGAGCTCGAGGGAACTTGCCCAATACTGCAAAGAGAAAGGCCTGCTGATGCATGTGGAGAACAACACGGCCTTTGATACCATCGGCGTTGAGCAGGATGATATGCTCAAGCTCATGAAAGATGTGCGCTCCGGCGGGCTGGATGTCAAATACTGTTTTGACATAGGGCACTGGTTTACAAGGGCTCTGCCGATGTTCGGGAAAAAAGAACTCGCTGATCCGGTGGAGAGCATCATAGAAGGTATCCCCGCAGAGATGCTTTACGAGGTGCATCTGAACGATTTCTGGATCAATCCCGATCCCAAAGGTCAGCCCCCTTTTAAGTTCCATCCTCCGCTGCACAGGGAGCAGGGCTTCTTGAAAAGAAAGAATCTGGAGAATATGAATAAACTCTTCAAGGAAAAGGCTGTGGAGATAGTTGTGGTTGAGACGGCGGTGCGTGACATGAACGATCTGCTCAACGGTATAGCTGTCCTTAAGGAAGAGTCGGCGTATCTAGCGGAGATTTTTGTATGAAAAATATATTTTTACTTGGAAGGCCCGGTTGCGGTAAGAGCATAGTTTACAGGACCATAACGGATATCCTGAAGAAGAGCGGAAAGGCTGTGAATTTTGAGAGGATAGACGATTTTCCCATACTCATGGAACTTCATGATGGCGATGTCGCTTCCGGCAGGACGGACAGGTTCATGCCCACCGACGACGGCGGGTTTAAGATCATGGACCCGGGTATATGGGACGCGATGCTGGCGGGCCTCAATAGGAAAGCTTTGGCGTATAAAGACAAAGACGGCGTGCTGGCGATAGAATTCTCCAGGCCTGACAACGCCCGCTCGCTCGGTATTTTTTCTGATGAAATACTGAAAAACGCGACGGCCCTCTACATAGACGCTTCTTTTGAGACCTGCGTCTCCCGCAATGAGGAAAGGACCAAGAGGGCTGAGGCTGAGGGCATTGACGCTCATTTTGTTTCCAGAAAGGAGATGGAAGAGACATATCCGAATGATGACGGCGCCGAGCTGCCCGCGACGGCCCCCGTGAAGGTCATCGTTATAAAAAACGATGACGGTGTCACGCCGGAAGATATAGAGAAACAGCTTCTTTCGGTGGTGGACGAATTCTGAATATGAAAGTTTCAGGCGAGTCGTTAAAAAAACTTCCCAAAGTTGATCTGCACTGTCATCTTGACGGGTCTATAAGGCCCCGGACGATATTTGATATAATGAAATCCGCGGGCTGTGATCTCCCCTGCAAGGAGCCCGAAGGGATAGCGAACTATGTGCAGGTGGATTCGACCTGCTGTTCTCTGACGGATTTCCTTAACAAATTTGAGTTTTTCTACCCTTATCTCAAGACACCGGAATCTATGGAGAGAATATCCTATGAACTTTGCGATGACGCCGCAAAGGAAAATATCCGCTACATGGAAATCCGTTTCGCGCCCTGCCTGCAGGCCGCCGAAAAAGTGACGCAGGAGGACATCCTTGTGAGCGTTCTCGCGGGTCTGAAAAAAGGCGAAAGAGATTTTGATATTAAAACAGGAGCCATTCTCTGCGCATACCGCGGCACGGAGCGGGAAGCTTGGGAAAAAACATACGCTCTTGCCGAAAAATATATGGGCCGAGGCCTGTGCGGTCTGGATCTGGCCGGCGACGAAAGCCGCTTCCCCGGGGCTCCGTTCGCTCTTATTTTTGACCGCGCCAAAAGCGCGGGGATTCCCGTTACAATTCACGCCGGCGAAGCCGCAGGCTGGGAATCGGTCAAAGAGGCGGTTGATGTGCTCCATGCCTCACGCATAGGCCACGGCGTGAGGATCGCCGAGAATGAGGTGTTCGTTGAGCGGATCAGGGATGCCGGCATCGTGTTTGAGATATGCGTCACAAGCAATGTGCACACGGGGGTGTGCCCGGATTATAAATCCCACCCCATAGCCGACTTCTACAAAAAAGGAATCAAAACCACCATAAATACCGATGACAGGGGCGTATCAAACATAAACCTTACGCATGAATGGGATGTTGTTCAGACGAAGTGCGGCCTTGAGATAGACGATGTGCTGGACATGAATATCTTTTCCGTTGACGCGGCATTTTGTTCCCCTGCCGAGAAAAAGACATTAAAAGACAGAATACAGACAGAAACCCGAAAAATAATGTCTGGTTTATCCATCTGAGAGGCAGGCTGAAGTCTGCAGGGAGGTTTTATGAAATGCTCTGTTGACAGAATCGAGGAAGGGATAGCGGTTATTCTTGTCCGAGGCGGCGGCAGGATGGAGATTCCCGCGAAAAATTTCCCTTTTAAGATCAGGGAAGGCGATTTTTTTGATGTTGCTTTTACGCCGGACAGCGAAGAAAAAGAACGCGTGAAAAAAAACATTTCTGATATAAGAAAACGACTGCTGAAAAGATCTAAAAAACAATGACAATGCCGCGGGGTTTGGTGTTCGCGGCGCTTTTTATTCTATCTTCCTGCGCGCCCCGCGCCTATGCGCCGCGTCCGGCGTCAAACAGGAATTATCTTCCGCATCTCAAAGAAATTATAAAAGGCGCTAAAGAAAAACTGTATATAAGCCAGCTCTATTTTCACATGGATGAAACCACGCGCCCGCTGGTTTTTCTGTTAAACGAGGCAGTTGACCGCGGCGTTGAGGTGAGATGCCTTTTTGAAAATTCCGTGTCATACAACGCCGAGGCCCTGCCTTTGCTTAAAAGAATAGGCATTGAAGCGAGGCTCGATAGCGGGGATATTTTTTCACACTCTAAATTTGTGGTTGCCGACGGAGAAAAAGTTATTGTCGGCTCCACCAATCTGAGCTCTGCTTCCATTGAGCGGAATAATGAGACAAATGTGTTTATCAGAGATAAGAAGATAGGCCGGTGGTTTGAGGAATACTTCACAGCGATGTGGAATAACGGAGGGCCGCCGTCCGGCTTGACTTCGGGTATCGTGACGACTGTGGAGAACTCATTCGCCGACGAGGCGCTCATCTCAATGTTTGAAGGCGCCAAGGAAAGAATAGCTCTCCTGATATACGGTATAAAAATTTATCCCGGCGAAACTGAAAATCCTGTCATGAAAGTTCTGGATGCGCTTTTTGCCGCGTCCGAGAGGGGAGTAAAGACAGAGGCGGTGATGGAGAAAAGTGATTATAATGAAACGCTCAATCAAATGACCGATGCGGCGGCGGAATATTTCAGGAGCCGCGGCGTTGATGTATCTTTTGACAGCGAAAAAATAATCACGCACGCAAAGCTTGCCGTCGCCGATGACAGTGTAATGGTAGGCTCTTCCAACTGGGGCTACGGCGGTTTTGAGCTTTACCGCGAGGCCAATATCGTTATAAAAGACGAGGCGCTCGCGAAATATTTTTACGAATATTTCCTGATGGTAAAAGAGCAGGGCGCGGCAAAATAAATTTAGAGGGTTTACTGTTGACGGATTTTTTATATAATAGGCGCTACGGTAAACATTCTGGCGACCCCGTTGCCGCTCGCGATGAATAAAGAGCGGCGACTGAGCCCGAAGGCTAGGCGAAGGCTCCACCGCAAGATGTGAGCGCCCCGGTAGCTCAACTGGATAGAGCGTGTGGCTTCGAACCACAAGGCTAGGAGTTCGAGTCTTCTCCGGGGCAAAGAAAGAATAATACCGGGTCGTTAGCTCAGCTGGTAGAGCAGGGGCCTCTTAAGCCCAAGGTCATAGGTTCGATCCCTATACGACCCATTTTGATTCGCCATCCCATCGGCGATTGACGGTTTAGAATATTAGGGGCAGTAGTTCAGTTGGGAGAACGCCACGTTCGCAACGTGGAGGTCGCGGGTTCAACTCCCGCCTGCTCCAATAAACCTCTCCTCAGCTCAATAAAATACCTTAGCTCAGTAAAATGCCGTTAAACACCTGCCAGATCTTATGAATTATCTTCAGGCTTTATTTGTTTTCGTTGTTTTCGCTGTCTTTTTTCGTCGTTCTTTTTTTTCTTTAACTGTTCTTTGATATACTTTTGATATCCGTAATTAGGTTTCAAAACTTTTTATGAAATCTTTTTAACGTGAACCGCTTTCAAACCTCTCTCACCGTCTTCAGAATCGAATTCCACTTTGTCTCCGTCCAGCAGTGGGCCGGATTCAATGTCGTTTTTGTGGACAAAGAGATCCTTGCTCTTGTCGTCCGGTTCAATAAAACCGAAATTCTTTCTCTCGTTGTAAAACTTAACTGTACCTTTCATAATCATAGCCTCCTAAATGGCTCTACATTGAAAAAAACTCCAAATCGCTTTTTTCATCAATTGAAATAATCATACAATATTTACAGCTTATGTCAAATGGGGTGAAGATTTTTTGTGTTGAGTTTTGCCGGAGGTGGGATTTCTTCTCACCCGACGCTCTCGCGTCTCCTTCGAAGCCGGCCGCTCTCGCTTGCCGTTCGCTTCGCTCACTGTCATCCGCCGGATGCGCTCGAGTCGGCTTCAAATCCCTATTGAGTTTTGCCGGAGGTGGGATTTCTTCTCACCCGACGCTCTCGCGTCTCCTTCGAAGCCGGCCGCTCTCGCTTGCCGTTCGCTTCGCTCACTGTCATCCGCCGGATGCGCTCGAGTCGGCTTCAAATCCCTATTGAGTTTTGCCGGAGGTGGGATTTCTTCTCACCCGACGCTCTCGCGTCTCCTTCGAAGCCGGCCGCTCTCGCTTGCCGTTCGCTTCGCTCACTGTCATCCGCCGGATGCGCTCGAGTCGGCTTCAAATCCCTATTGAGTTTTGCCGGAGGTGGGATTTGAACCCACACAAGCTAGTGCTCACTGCGCCCTGAACGCAGCGCGTCTGCCAGTTCCGCCACTCCGGCTGTATTTGCTATAATAATCCAATATGGAAGCGAAGTCAATAAAGATCAGAAACAGAAAGGCGAATTTTAATTATCAAATCTTTGATAAATACGAGGCCGGCATAGAACTGAAAGGCTGTGAGGTCAAGTCCCTGCGGTTGGGAAACACAAACCTTGAAGGCGCCTATGTGAAACTCCTCGGAGAGGAAGCCTTTATAGTGGGAATGCATATCAACCCTTATGAGTATTCGGGCCCTGACCGTCCGGATGCGGATAGAGAGCGGCGTTTGCTTCTGCACAAAAGAGAGATTAAACGTATGGCTGAGAAACAGGCCCTTCAAAACTTGACAGTTGTTCCTCTTAGTTTGTATTTTAAGCGGGGACTGGTTAAGTTAGAGATAGCGCTTGCCAAGGGCAAAAAGCTCTATGATAAGCGAGAGACCCTGAAGAAAAAGACGATTTTGAAGGAAATCGGGGGTGAACGGTCTCGACGGTGACAGTGTCCTTTTCAGGCAGCAGGCTGCGGATGGTCGTGGGCCGCATATAAATCCGACCGCTTTAAACTGCCAATAACATGGCAATGGCAACCTGCTAAAGGTTACCCGGCGCCCCCGGCATGTTCGCCGGCCGGGGTGAGGCCGTCATCAGGCGGGCTGGCGCGGAAGAGCGTTTCCCTTTTTCGCGTGAGAAAACAGGAAACTGCCCCGGCCGTATTTCGTCTGCGGAAGACGGCCACGGGGGAGACCTAAAACGCGGACTAAGCCTGTAGATACCCGGAAGGTGCTTTATCGGACGCGGGTTCGACTCCCGCCACCTCCAATAGTTTTAGTTAAATGTGGCGCTGAAAGTCCGCCTGTCGGCGGGCGAGCCATAGTTTGCCCCGCGGTTTTTTGAGTGTTGAGTGTTTGTATGCGCGCGTGCGCGCGAAGAAAAGATTAGGAGGATACAAAGATGCCTGTATTTGTCAGTGACGCTAAACTCGGAGCGGAGAAACGGAAGGTTGTTGAAACAGCGCTAAAAATTCTGGCTGAACTCGTAAAGGCGGACGGCTGCTCCTTTATGATGAAGCACGATGACTCGGATGAGATAGAAATTGTCACATCGGGAGAAGAGAGCGCCGAAGTCGCGGGCAAGAAACTGGGAATCCGCGTAAAGGTCGGGGAGAGGATAGCGGGGCGGTCGGCCGCTGAAAAAAAACCTTTCCTTATAGTTGGAGACATTTCTCACAATAAGAATTTCACGCATCTCAAAAAATACGAGGAAATATCGTCAGGCTTGAGTGTGCCGGGAATCAAAAACGGCAAAGTTGTCGGCGTTATCAACGCTAAAAAATCCACATCAAAAGACATTCTGACACAGGATAATCTGAGCACCGCAAAAATCATAGCGGATATCATCGCCGCGGAATTCTAAACATGGCAGTGATGAAATTGCGTTTACTGCCGGCAATCCTGGCTTTTTTTCTTCTTGCGCAGTTTGCTCCGGCAAACCAGGGCGAGGACATACAGACCAAGATTGCCATAGAAAAAAATCTGGAGGAGAGGCTCTACAGAATTCTGACCGAAATCATAGGAACGGATAAACTCATTATTGTTATAGACGCGCAACTTGTCGGCACGGATGACGGCAAGGATGCCGAAGACGAGTTTGTGCTGCCGGGCGTGCCCCTTCAGGAAAAACTGGGACTTGGCCTTGCGGGCATGCAGCTCGGCGACACGGCCAAAAAAATAAAAAAACTTTCTGCCCAGATTATTGTGGATAACAGCCTCCCGGAAAGCATGATTAAAGTGGTCAAAGAGGTATCCTCCGGAGTGCTGGGTATGGATGAGGCCAGGGGAGATATCCTCAGTATAGAGAGAATAGATTTCAAGAGAAATCCTTTCAGCTGGTCGGATATCATTTATCCTCCGCACCTCTGGGGTTTACTGTTTACGGCTTTCCTCGGGGCATCGCTTGTGGCTTTTTTTATATTTGTCACTAAAACCTTCCCCGCTTCTGCCGAAGCCGTGTCACAGGCGGTCAGGGCCGCGGGCGAAAAAAGCGTGTCCGGATCATCCGGCGCTTTTTCTTCCGCGCTCACGACGGCGGAAGCTTTTTCGCCCTCTGCCGGAGGCCGCGAATCAGGGGAGGCAAAAGGCCATTTTTCTTTTGTGACGCCGGACATGGCGGATAAACTTTTATTTTTGCTTAAAAATGAAAAAGCGGAGAATATCGCGATACTTCTGAATTATGCCCCTGAACTTTCGGGCGTGATTCTTTCAGGGCTTGATAAAAAACTCGCCGGAGAGGCTCTCGCGCGGCTGACCGATACCCGCTCTCTTCCGGGCGAAGAGGTGTCCGCATGGGAGAACAAGTTAAAGCAAAAACTTGATTTCTTTGTTGGCGGGAAAGAAGTTGTCGCGGATATACTGGAAAATCTTTCCGATGATGAAATGGATGAATACATCGCTTTTATCTCCGAGAAAGACCGCGCTTTCTCCGAAGAACTGAAGAAATCAGTTTTCCGGCCATCGCAGCTTGCCGGGATGAGCGCGGAACAGCTGCTGCTCATCTGCCAGCATTTCAATCCCGTTTCTTTCGCAGATGTTCTGAGGACTCTTCCGGAGGATGTGAGGAAGCAGGTTCTTGATAAATTCCCCGCGGGTATTTCATCGCGGCTGAATGAGGAAATAGAACTCGGCTCCGGAGCGGGCAGGGAGAAACTTATATCTGAAAAGAAGTCTCTTTCCCGCCTGGTGTTGCGCCTCAGGAGAGACGGTTTGCTGAAAACGAAATCAACGGAGGCTTAAAGAATTATGGATCTAATGACAGTTCTGGGCCTTGCTATCGGCGGCGGCGCCATATATATCGTCATGCTTCACGGAGAGGTTGTCTATCTGCTGTTCAACCTGGACGCCGCCATCCTTGTTTTCGGCGGCACGCTGGGTTCTACGATGATCGCGTTTCCCTTCAAAACCATTATACAGCTCCCCCGCGCGGTCAGGCTGATTTTTTTCCCGCCGCCTAAAATTGACATTGCCGGCCTTATAAGCGATATGGCGCTTCTTTCAGCGGAAGCTAAAAAAGGCGGAATCATGTCTATCTCGGACGGAAAGCTCAGGACCAAAGACCATTTCCTGTCGGAGAACATCAAGAAAATAGCGGACGGCATAGAAAAGGATATTATAGTGGAGAACATGAGGCAGGAAATTTTTTCCGTGGCGCAGAGGCATGAGCGGGCCTCTGGTGTTCTTCAGGCCATGGCCACTTTTTCCCCGATTTTCGGCCTTCTTGGCACTCTCATCGGTGTGATTCAGGTGCTCAAAAATCTTCAGGATCCCCAGAGTATGGGGGCCTCAATGGCCATCGCCGTGACAACGACTTTTTACGGCATCTTCGGCGCGAATTTTCTTTTTCTCCCGGCCTCACTGAAACTGGGCGAGCACTCAAGAGAGGAAATCCTTGCCAAGGAGCTCGTCGCCGAGGGTCTGGAATCCGTCCTGAACGGCGAGGTGCCGTCCATAACCACGCGCCGTCTTGACGCTTTCCTCTCAAAGCAGATCCGCGCAAAACAGCAATGACAGGGAAAACCGGAACCGTCCCCGTTTTCTTCATCGGGACGGATTATCGGGCGAGGCGCTGTATTAGGAACCGTCCCTGATAAGACATGATATTCCGATCGATCAAACAAGCTGAGAAAGAACCAATATGGCTGACCGTTTTCTGCGATATGACGACCAACCTTATGCTTTTTTTTCTGCTGCTTTACGGTTTCACAAGACTTTCAAAGAGCCGCCAGCAGGAAATGTATGCCGCGCTCAGCTCGGCGGGAAACAGGGAAAAACTCCTTCAGCGCAAGGCCGACGGGGTGCTGAAAAAATTCGCTGAGGATGAAACGAACTCAAGTCTCAAGCACATGATGAGTCAGGGGGATCTGAACAAATACTCTAACCTTGAAACTTCCGAGAGCCAGATAAGGCTTGTTTTGAACACGCCGGTGCTTTTTGATTCCGGCCGCGCCGAGGTGAAGCCCGAAACAAAGGCACTTTTAAGGGGCATAGCCAGGACACTTTCAATGACATCTCACAGAGTGGTGGTGGAGGGCCACACAGATAATGTGCCGATAAAGAGCCGGGAATTCCGCTCAAACTGGGAGCTTTCCGCCCGCAGAGCGGTTAATGTGATCAGTTATTTTGTCGGACTGGGCCTTCCGGCTGAAAGATTTATAGCCGCCGGTTACGGCGAATACTTCCCGCGTTATTCCAATGATGATTTTGATCAGAGGCAGAAAAACCGGCGGATAGAAATAGTTCTTCTCAAGGAGGATATAGAGTGAGCTATTTCAGCGCAGGCCGCAGGCGGGGTGACAGAATAACAGGGAATAAAAAAAAGTTTGACCCTTCTTCGTGGAAGACGCCCTACGGCACAATGATGCTTCTCTGCATGATATTCTTCATGATTCTTTACACCATATCGTTGAAGTCGGGCGTTGAATACGAAGGCGTAATAGCAAAGCTTCAGTCGGGCGTGTCGCGCGAAAAACATCCCGTCGGAGATGTGGAAACGGCAGAAAGAATGGAAGAGATATTCGGCTCCGAAAAAGGCGTCATCCAGATGGACGCGAGGAAAATAAAGATAATGCTGGACAGTCCCGTGCTTTTTGACTCGGGCTCCGCGGAATTGAAAGCGTCAAGCCTCGATGTGCTCTTTAAAGTCGCCCGGGTGCTCAGGGAAACCCGCAACAAGGTGAATGTCGCGGGCCACACGGATGATCTGCCGTTCCGGGCGCTGCCCGGAGGTAATTTTGAGCTCTCAACTCTCAGGGCTTTCAATGTGATAAGGTATTTCATAGATATTGAGAAAATACCACCGTCAAGGTTTTCCGCCTACGGCTTCGGAGAGCACAGCCCTGTCGCGCCGAACACCGACGCCGCCGGACGCAGCCGCAACAGGCGCATAGAGATCAGCATTCTGCGCGAAACGGCCGGAAAAGAAGGGGCGAAGACTTAAGATGAGAATTTTCCGCATTTCCATCGCTGTCTTTCTGGCGGCTATTTCCTTATGTCCCGCCGCGGATGATGTGACGGGACTCTATAATTTAGCAGTCAAAAATTTCAGCGCCGGCAAATACAGCGACGCTATCAGGTGCTGGCAGAGGATACTTGAGATAGATCCCGAACAGGTGCCGCCTCATAAAATGATAGAATTTACCAGGAATAAGATAACACAGGAACTCACGCCGCGCGTTGAGGCTTTTGAAAAAAATATGCAGAGCGGTAAATGGTTCATTGCCCACGACGCCGCGGGCAAAGCGCTGGATATTGATCCCACCTATCCCGGTATGGCTGATAAAAAAGATAAGCTTCAGGAGATATCCGCTATTATTGAAGATTGTTCGGGTTCCGGCGCTGTCCAGGAGTTGCTTAGAAAAAGCGTTCATGCGTATTTTGATGAAAATACAGGGCTGATGTTTGACGCGGCCATATACGCGGGGCAGTTGAATAAAGACGGCTCTCTCGGCAGGAAGATTTCATCACTGCTCGCGTACATGGAAGAGAAATACCCCGAAGCAAGATCCCGTGTCAAACTCATAGAGGGCATGGATCTTATGAAGCAGCTGCTTCAGAGCTCGCTTGATTCCATTTACAAGGCCGATTACACGGGCGCTATCACTTTTTGCGACAGGATACTCGCGCTCGACGAGAAGAACACTCTCGCTCTTATGAGGAAAGGCTCGGCGTATTACGCGTTAAATAATTTGCCGGAGGCCCGGAAAAACTGGCAGTTAGCGCTTAAAACAGATCCCGGCAACAGAGATGTTAAAAAATTCCTGAACCTGCTGGATAGAAAAACGAAACGAGGCGGCTGAAACAATTAAGGGAGGCGCTGTAATGAGTGATTTTAAAATGATTACCTGCATAGTTGAGAGGGGCAAGGCCGACAAGATTATAGAAAAAATATCATCCGCCACGGGCTTCGGAGTGACAAGTTATTACGCGCGCGGCACCGGCGTGAGGCAGAAAATAGGCTTTATCGGACGGCTCATAGAACCGGAAAAAGAAGTTTTCACAACGGTTGTGCCGTCGGAAAAAGCGGATGAAGTGTTTAGTAAAATCGTGGAACTGGCGCATCTCAAAGAACCGGGAAAGGGTTTTGCGTTCGTGCAGGATGTGGAGAACGCGGTGGGATTTTATCAAAGAGACTGACTGTGAAGACGCTCTTTTTTATAGCTGTCGCCGCAGGGGCGCTCTATCTTTCTAAAAGCGTGAGCATCAAGCCCTATGTGCCTGAATCGGCGAAGCAGCTCGGCGCCTCGCTGGGAGAATTTAAAGAAAAATACTCGGGGCTCTCCCCCGAGCAGCAGAAGAGTTTAGAAGACCTTGCCGGCAGCCGCGACAGCGGGCTTTCATCGGAAGAACGGCAGCTCATGGCGGAGATTCATAAAACCATGCAGACTGAGAGAAAAGCTCCCGTCATAGAAAAATTCAATAAAATGTTTTCGCCCGAGGGCGAGGAAAAGGAAATAGTGCGGAAGAAGACTCTTTCGGAGTACGCTTATGTGTTTCAACTGCGGCTTCTGAAGATACACAGAGCTCTGCGGCCTCATTACTACCGGGGCTCGGTATTTATATTCCTTTTTTCGCTGGCCTTCGCGAAAAATGTTTCCTGTTATAGGGCCGTCAGATTTTTTTCGGCAGGCGGTTTCGCGCTATCACGCTGTCTTTTATTCCTTTTGTCTGTATCCGCCGTCATTTTTTATTTGAGCCTGAGGAGGAATGTCTGGCAGGAGTGCGGCGGCGATGTGTTCCCTCCGCTGGCGGTGCTTCTGGCCTCGTCGTCCGCGGCCCTGAAATTGTATGACAGCAATTTCCCGGTTTACAGCAGACTGATGGGGAGTTTTTTTCTGCCGGGTATCTCCTTTCTGCTGATTGCCTCCGGATTATGATACTTCTTGGATTCTTGGAGGGTTGATGAATGTGAAAAAAATATTATTCGTAGTGTTTTCGGCGTTTTCGTTTTTGATTGCCGGAGCGGCTTCTCCTTTAAACGCCCAGGCGCCGGCCGAGCTCCAGCTTGCCGTCGCCGCTCCCGATCCGGCCAAGGCGGGCGACGAGCTCACTTTTCAGGTGATCATACTGAACAAGGAGACATCCGCCTGGTCAAGAGCGGACATCAACTGTGTGATAGAGCTTTTTGATTCAGAGGGTACGTACATAGGGAAAACGCAGGGTTTCAAGCTTCCCGCGGATGTGCCCCGCGGCGGCTCATCCCTGATACTCGCGTCGCACCAGATACCTTTTTCGTATTCCGGCCGCTATCAGTTCAGGGTGATGCTCTATAAGAAAGGGCAGAATATACTCACAAGCGCTTTGTATGATTTCAGCGTCAAGGCCGCCGCTGTTGAGCAAAAAAAGTATAAGCCGCTTTTCATGAACGGTAACCTGTCGTTCCTCTATAAGAACAGCCGGCGCGCGGATTATCAGGGTTCTTTTTCCGCCAATCTTCTCGGGAAATTATATGACAGCACGCTGATCTTTAATTCAAACGCTTATTCTTCAGAAGAAGACAGATTAGACATTGATTCCGTTTATATGTCTCTGTTCGCGAGAAACTACAAGATTTCAATCGGTGATGTGATGCCTGAATTCTCGCCGCTGTCTCTTTATTCCCTCTCCGGTCGCGGCCTTGTCATTGATTATATGACATCAGCCGCGGATTTTTCCGGAGTTTATATGAGGACGCAGGAAGCGGCGGAGGGAGACGCGATTTCCAGCGGCCTTTACGCCAGATATACGGGGGGCATTAACGCGTCACTGAAGCTTCCTGCAGGTTTCGGTTTAAAGTTCTCCGGCGTGCAAAGTTATGATTCGGAAAGTTCCATCAGTGATCCCGGCCCGGACAACACCGCCATCTCCAATGAAGTCATCAGTTCCGAGCTCCGCTGGTCAGGCGGGTTTATGGATGTGAAAGGAGAGGTCGCGTCCAGTTCTCGCCTGGAAAAAGACTATGACGCCGCCGGCGGCTCGTATGAGAACGCTGTTTCAACCGGCGGTTCCGCCTACAGGTTTGAAACCCGTTTTTTTACAAGGAAGTTCAATCTGACGGGGAAATATCAGAAAGCCGAGGCGGATTTTTTGAGTCTCTCAAGCCCCGGTCTTTATCCCGACAGGCAGATGACAGAATTATCCGGGGGATACTCTCCCTTCCAATTCTTAAGATTTTCCGGCGCTCTTCAATCGTCCGAAGACAATCTGGATAATGACGCCGACAGAGACACCACGAAACAGAGTATCTCAAATTACGGTTTTCAGCTCAATGTGAGAAATCTTCCGGGACTCAGCGTTTCATCCACGCTGAATAAAGTGGAAGGCAGTTCCGTCACCATATTGAGCAATGAGACAAAAGGCCTGAATGTGGGCATCAGTTACCGCATAAGGGGACAGATGTTCTCGGCGGGTATTTCTAACTCGGCTTTCAGAAATTTCGCCTCAACGGCAACGGGCCATAATCTGGACACGGGGGTTTTTTCTTTTTCTTATTCCGGCGCCCTCGGTTCTTTTCTGTCTTTTGACGCCGGTTACACGAGCAATGAAACCAAAAATCTTTACGATCTGTCAGTTGACGAGACGACATCTCTTTCGCTGGGAGCGAATGTCAAGTTCACAAAAAGGCTGAACCTCTTTTTATACGGTTCAAAAACCGCCAGAGAAAAACTCGCGGACAATGTGAAAACAGACACGCAGAACTACTCGGCGGAAATCACCTACGCCGCGCGGAAAAATCTTTCCGTCACCACAGGACTCAGCGTTGAAAAGAATGATGACGCGGAAGATTATAATTCAACGGGCTATCTTTTCCGCCTCCATTACAGTTTTTAGGCGTTTTTGAGTTTGGTGATATAAATCACCTTGACTTTTTGCGGGGCAAGAGTTAGCATTACGATATGAATAAAACCAAAACCAGAAAAGTGCTGATTGTGGACGATGACCCGGGTATCAGAACCATGAACGGTTTTACGCTCATGCATGAGGGCTGGGATGTTTTTTATGAATCGGAGGGCCCGTCGGCGCTGGCCAGACTTTATCAGGAGGATTTTGACCTGGTGCTTCTGGATTTGCGTCTGCCCTATCTGAGCGGCGACCATCTGATGAAACTGCTGAAGGACAAAGACCGGATTCCGGCAAAGGTCCTGATTATATCGGGGCTTCCGGGAGAAGTGGTGGCGTCAACGGCCGAGCGTTATGGCGCCGCCGGCTTTCTGAAAAAACCCTACACGCCGCAGGAACTTTTAAAAAAAATATCGGAGATACTGGAGGGTTTCAGTCCCCGGGGCGCGAAGCAAATTTAACGGCGGCAACGGCGATATGCCCGCGCCAAAAGTTTTGTGACAAAAAGCACGTTGACAAAAGCCGCGGGTCATTGTAGAATTAAGCGAGCAAAGAGCTGATGTGTTATGGGGGTATTTATGAGAGTCACGAAATTGGGAAGTGGGGAGAGGGATTTAGCTTGAATAAGTCTGCTCGAAAAAATTTGTTCGGGATTTTGTCGGCAGTGGCGTTAGTCGCTCTTCTGTCTGCGCGGGCTTTTTCGGCGGTAAGCACCTACACTTTTGAAACTGGCGGCGGTACTGACAAATGGCTGTATGAAGCCGCTTCCGAAAATAGCCCCGCGAACTCGGGCCCGGACATAACGGGGCAGGTCGCGTCATCAAGTTATACTGAAATAGCCGCCTCCGACGGCCAGTACATATCTTCTTCGACGACCGCCGGGATTTATTTGTTTTTGAACTCCAAGTTTAGCATACAGGAAGCGACGGAGACCATCTCGCAAATAACCGTGGAATATGAGGGCTATAACACCGCCGGGACAAGCACGGGAACACGGCTGCATATATGGGACTTTGCTTCTTCGGGCTGGGTTCTGCTTAAACAAAATATAAGCGAGTCCGAAGTTGTTCTGAGCAGCGCCATCGTTAATAATCTTGGCAGACACATAGACGGAAACGGTTTTCTTTACATCACGGGTTCCTGCAAGGGCGTATCAGTAGGTAGTGTTCCGTCGGTTTTATATTCGGACTTTATCAGGGTTGTTGTCACCTATTCGGGCGACGACACAACCCCGCCGGGGCAGGTGACG
>Ga0210017_1000484_pt1 | contig 33610 bp, 28 predicted proteins | sample CryGeyCG2014_020_FD_183966 | JGI IMG/M metagenome (GOLD analysis project Ga0210017, IMG submission 183966) | Groundwater microbial communities from aquifer - Crystal Geyser CG08_land_8/20/14_0.20 (SPAdes) (version 2) | ecosystem: Environmental > Aquatic > Deep subsurface > Groundwater | place... | reverse complement strand
ATACTGGACATTCCAACCTTCAAGGCTGAAAAAAAATATTTTTTCCCAGATGGTATTTGTAGGAATGGATTCTTTACTTATTATCGGGGTCACGTCTTTACTTATAGGCATGGTAACTGCCTGGCAGACAGGAATTGCCATAGAGCAGTTCGGTGCCAAAACCTATATCGGCGGAATTGTGGCAGTAGCCATTGCCAGGGAGATGGCGCCGCTTATGGTCGGCCTGATGTGCGCCGGCAGGGTCGGTTCGTCCTTCGCGGCTGAGATAGGCTCAATGAAGGTGACCGAACAGATAGACGCGCTTAAAACGCTTGCGGTTGAGCCTGTTCAGTACCTTGTTGTCCCCAGGTTCCTCGCCTGCCTTGTAATGATGCCTGTGCTGGTTATTTTCGCTAACGTGATAGGGTTGTTCGGCGGCTGGCTTGTCGCGACCAGGAACCTTGGTGTGGATTCAGCCATATACATAAACCACGTGCTGTCGTTTACTAAGTTCAAGGACCTTTATGCGGGCCTGACAAAAGCAGCCGTATACGGGATAATTACGTCCATTTTCAGCTGTTACAGGGGCCTTGAGGTGAGAGGCGGGTCCGAAGATATAAGCCGCGCTACGACTTTTGCCGTGGTATTTTCATGCCTTGCAATACTGGTTGCCGATTATTTCTTCTCGGTACTTTTCAACCTGATGTGATCTTCGAAATGATAAAAATCCAGAACCTGTATAAAAAATTCGGCGGGCATGAAGTGCTCAGCGGCCTTGACCTGGAGGTAAAATCCGGGGAGCTGATGGTAATAATCGGGCCAAGCGGCTGCGGCAAGAGCGTGCTGCTGAAACACATAATAGGCCTGGTCAGCCCGGATTCTGGCGCGATCTTTATCGACGGCATCGATATAACGAACCTCAGCGAAGCGAAGCTGAAAAAAATAAGGTTCTTGTTCGGCATGGTGTTCCAGGGCGGGGCTCTTTTTGATTCGCTTACGGTTGAGGAAAACGTCGCGTTCGGCCTGAGGCTGCACACGGATAAAAGCGAAGAGGAGATCAGGCGGATAGTAAAGGAAAAACTGGGGCTTGTAGGGCTTGAGAACATAGAAGACCGCAGGATAGACGAACTTTCCGGTGGGATGAGGAAGAGGGTTGCCCTTGCCCGCGCCATTGTAATGAACCCCAGGATAATTCTTTATGACGAACCTACTACGGGCGTGGACGTGGCAATGATAGACAACGTCAACCGCCTGATCAGGGATCTGCAGGACAGGCTTAAGGTCACCTCGGTCGTGGTAACGCATGACCTTGAAAATGCGTATAAGGTTGCGGACAGGATAGCGGTTTTTCACTCCGGCAGGATCGCGCGGATAGAAACAGTCGAGAAAATGAGGGAAATGGAAGAAGAAATATTGCAAAAATACATGGGGAAATCGGCTTTATGAGGTGAGATATGAAGGATAAAAATCCTGAACTGAAAGCAGGCATACTGATATTCGCGGGCATCGCGGTTCTTTTCACGTTCACGTTCATGATCGGCAGGTTCAATTTTTTCAAGAAGGGCTTCGAGATAAAAGCGAAGTTCAACTTCGTGGAAGGAGTTGAGGTCGGTTCACCGGTCAGGTACAGCGGAGTTAAAGTGGGAGCTGTCACAGCCATTCAGATAGACCCGGATAATCTTGTCTGCCTTTCGATCTGGTTCCAGGATGGCGCCAGGGTCAAGGACGATTCAAAGTTCTACATAAACACGCTGGGTTTCATGGGAGAGAAATATATCGAGATAGACCCCGGTGTTTCAACCGCATACCTTAAGAAAGGATCTGTGGTCATGGGTGAACAGTCAAGGCGCCTGGAAGAGCTGATAAGGCAGGGCACTGAGATAGCTTCTGACGCCGGCAGTATAGTTTCATCTATCAGGGGAGTAACGGATAAGTTGTCCCTGGATCAGCTGGAGGCAGCCATAGCAGACCTAAAGTCGATCATGGCGGAGCTGAACGCAAGCGGTACAAAGATACTAAGCAACCTGAAGAAGACCACCGGGGACCTGAACGACATTACGTCCTCAAAAAAAGAGGACGTTCAGATAGCTATTTCAAAACTGAAGGAATCATCGATAAAACTGGATAAGAGCATCACAACTCTGAGCGTTATTTTGGACAGGATAGAAAAGGGAGAAGGCACGGTAGGGGTCCTGGTCAGCGACAAGAAGGTGGCTGAAGATTTCAAGGAAATAGTGACGAACCTTAAGGCGTTCAGCAAGGATATAAAGGACAACCCCCAGTGGCTTTTGATGGGCAAGCCGGGCAAGAAATAGTAACAGTTGAAGGTTAAAAGTTGAAGGTTAAAAGTTAAATCTGTGGTAATCCGTGTAAATCTGTGGTTAAAAGAGATTAATATGCTGAAGGGGAAGGAAATAATTCTGGGCGTAACCGGAAGCATTGCCTGCTACAAGGCAGTGGAGGTAGTCAGCCGCCTGAGGAAGCTGGGCGCGAACGTCAATGTCGTTATGACAGACAGCGCTAAGCAGTTTGTCGCTCCCCTGACGTTCCAAACCATATCCTGCAACCCGGTCCATACAGGCGTCTTCGATATAAAAGAGTATAATATAGAACATGTTTCCCTTGCAAAAAAAGCGGAGCTTATTGTCATTGCGCCGGCAACTGCCAATGTCATTTCAAAGATGGCTTCAGGGATCGCTGACGACCTGCTGACCGCGACCGTGCTTGCGGCGCGCTCAAAAATACTCGTAGTTCCGGCAATGAACGAAGGCATGTTCAGGAACCCCATCCTGCAGGAAAATATCAGGAAACTGCGCAGGCACGGATTCCTTTTCGCCGGACCTTCTAAAGGCGGTCTTGCGTGCGGCGAGGAAGGCGAGGGGCGGATGATAGAGCCTTCTGAAATAGTCGATGAAGTCGTAAAGCTTATAGGCGCCAGGCAGGACCTGAAAGGCAAAAAAGTTATCGTTACGGCAGGGCCCACAAGGGAATTCATAGATCCGGTAAGGTTTATTTCGAATCCTTCCAGCGGGAAGATGGGTTTTGCGCTTGCAGAAGAGGCAAGAGACCGGGGGGCAGAAGTCGTGCTCATATCAGGTCCCGTAGGTATCAAAGCCCCGCAGGGCGTCAGGTATATCCCGGTCACGTCTGCAGAACAAATGAGAAATGCAGTAAACAATGCCTTTAATGTCTGCAATGCCGTCATAATGTCTGCGGCGGTTTCAGACTGGGAATCTTCAGGCTGTGCAGCGGACAAAATAAAGGCGCGTGAAGGACCTTTGGAGCTGAAACTCAATAGAACGCCTGATATAATTGCGGGGCTGGGCAGGAAAAAAGGCAAAAGGGTGCTTGTAGGTTTCGCCCTTGAAACAAACGGGCTTATAAAAAACGCCAAGATCAAACTGAAGGAAAAGAACCTTGATCTGGTTGTTGCCAACAGGGCAAGCAACGGTTACCCGTTCGGCAGCGATACCAACAGGGTTGTGATCATCGAGCGCAGCGGCAAAACCACGGAACTGCCTGAGCTGCCCAAGTCCGAAATCGCCAGGAAGATAATAGATAAGATCGTGAACATATTTACCACGAAAGTACGAAATTAACCACAGAGAGCACAGAGAAATTTTCTACTTTTGCAAATAACTAACAACTGCTTTTTAACCACGGATTAACACAGATTATCACGGATTTTAATTTTATAAACTATGTAAACTCTATAAACTTTGTAAACTTGTAAACTACGTTTATAGCGATAAGCCATAAACGATATGCGATAAGCGATTTGTAAGTGCGGGGGTATAAGAACCTTCCCGATTAGCATCGGGAAGAACCTTGTTGCTTGATAATTAAACGTCGGTGGCGTGCCGCAATATGTCCGGGTGCGAGAATGGGGGTATAGCTCAGCTGGTAGAGCGATTCGTTCGCAACGAATAGGTCAGCGGTTCGAATCCGCTTACCTCCAATTTTTTCGCTTTGCGAAAAAATTAGAGTCCCGATGCAACATCGGGACGGTCCATTGCTCAATTTTCTGTATCTAAAAGAGGTATCTATGAAACGCGTAGCTGTTTATCCGGGGGCGTTTGACCCGCCCACCTACGGGCACCTGGACGTGATCAAAAGAGCCCGGCACCTTTTTGACAGAGTCGTGGTGGCTGTGCTGGAAAATCCCGGCAAGCGCTGCCTTTTCAGTGTTGATGAGCGCATGAAAGCCCTCGGGGAGATCACAAAGGGCATGAAGGGCGTGGAGATAAGCAGGTTCAAGGGACTTCTGGTAAACTATGTGAAGATGAGAAATGCATGCGCCGTCGTAAGGGGATTGCGGGCAGTGTCAGATTACGAATACGAGCTGCAGATGGCGCAGATGAACCGGGAGCTAAGCACCAGGATCGAAACAGTGTTTTTAATGACCAGCACTCCTTATTCCTATCTTAGTTCAAGTATTGTCAAGGAGATAGCGGGGTTTGGCGGAGACGTGAGCAAGTTCGTCCCTCCCGCAGTGGAGCGCATGCTCAAGAAGAAATATGCTGTCGGCAAGAGCCGTCTCTGATTTAATTATGAATTATGAGTTATGAATTATGATTGAAGGAAATTGAAATAGTTTTTATCCGCAGCCATCCGTTAAAATCCGCTTAATCGTATTAATTGGAAGGAGAAAAATGAGAAGAAACCAGTGGAGGATCATACTGATAGTCGGAGTCGTGGCGGTTTCGGTGTGGGCTATATACCCGCCGCAGGAAAAAATACACCTGGGCCTTGACCTTCTGGGAGGAATGCACCTGATCCTTGAAGTGGACACTTCAAAGCTTCAGGAGGGCGTTACAGCCTACGAAGCGGTTGACCGGGCTCTTATGGTCATAAGGAACCGCATAGACCAGTTCGGAGTAGTGGACCCGCTCGTGCAAAGGCAGGGGGACAACTGGATAGTAGTCCAGCTGCCAGGGGTCAAGGACCCACAGAGAGCGCTGGACATAATAGGGAAAACCGCGCTTCTTGAATTCAAGCTGCTGGATGAAGAGGGAGACCTTGATTCGGCTCTCAAGAACCCGGAGGGCATGCCTGAGGAAGATGAGGTGCTTTACGACAGGGAAGGCAAGGCGTTCCTGATCAAGAAAGAGACGCTCCTCACAGGTTCGGCGCTTTCGCAGGCAAGGGTGGAGCTTGAGGAGTTCGGGCGCCCGTCAATAGGATTTGAGATGAACCCGGACGGAGCCAAGAAATTCGCGCGCATAACAAGAAGGAACGTGGGAAAATTCCTTGCCATCATTCTGGACGGCAAGATCTATTCCGCTCCCAGGATAAGCGAGGAGATCTCGGGCGGCAAGGGAAAGATAACCGGCAGTTTCAATATAGAGACAGCAAACGACCTTGCTATAGTGCTGAAGGCAGGCGCGCTTCCCGCGCCGGTGCAGATAATAGAAAAGAGGGTCGTAGGGCCTTCTCTCGGAGAGGATTCTATACGCAAGGGCTTATTCGCGTCAGCCTTAGGCCTGTTGCTTACAATGGCTTTTGTCGTTTTTTATTACAAGCTTTCCGGACTTGTCGCGGATTTCGCGCTTGCCCTGAACCTTGTGATACTTCTCGGAGCAATGGCGGGTTTCAAGGCAACGCTGACTTTACCAGGTATCGCCGGAATGATACTCAGTGTAGCGATGGCAGTGGACGCGAACGTCCTGATATTCGAAAGGATAAAAGAGGAGATCGCCGCAGGCAAGAGCCCTTACCCGTCCATAGCCGCGGGGTATAAGAGGGCATTCCCGGCAATATTAGATTCCAACCTGACCACGCTCATAGCGGCCGCGCTTCTTTTCCAGTTCGGGACCGGACCCGTAAAAGGTTTCGCGGTAACGCTGACCCTGGGTATTTTGATCAGCATGTTCACGGCAATAATTGTCACCCGTGTCATTTTTGATGAGAGCGTCCCGAGGGACGCAGAAAGGCTCAGCATTTAAAGACAGTTGTCAGTTGCGAGTTTAACTGACAACTCACAACAGATAACTCACAACTTGCACTTAAACAGGGGGAGAAATGGAATTTTTCAAGAACACAAAATTTGATTTCATAGGGAAAAGAAAAATAGCTTACACCGTGTCGATAGTGCTTGCGGTCATCGGTTTAGTTTCGATAATATCAAAAGGCGGGTTGAACCTGAGCATTGATTTCGTAGGCGGGACCCTTATCCAGATGAAGTTTGAGCCGATGCCTGGTATGGAAGAAATACGCAAGGTGCTTGCGGACAACGGCCTGAAAGGCGCGCAGCTGCAGCATTTCCCTAAAGAGAGCGAGATAATCATCAGGGTCAAAAAAGGCGAGCAGATCACGGAGGAAGTAAGCCCTGACACAGCCGCGCAGGCTTCCGGAGAAACGCAGTCCTACGGTGAAACCCGGTCGCTGGCAGCTTTTTCTGAAACCGCTGCCGCGTCTCCCAGGATGGGCAGTGTCGAGAAGAAGTTTAATGATATGTTCAGCGCGGCATTCCCCGGCGCCAAGATAGGCATAATCAGGGCTGAAATGGTGGGGCCGAGTGTCGGAAAAAAACTGCTAAGCCAGGCGGTATGGGCTCTGTTCTGGGGTATGATAGGTATCATGATCTATGTGGGCTGGAGGTTTGAATTTAAATATTCGGCTCCGGCCGTGCTGGCTCTTTTGCACGATGTTTTCATAGTCACAGGCCTTCTGACCCTTTTCAACATGGAAATAGACATGACAATAATAGCGGCGCTGCTTACCATAGTCGGTTATTCCATAAACGACACCATTGTTGTTTACGACCGCATAAGGGAGAAGGTGAAGATGTACGCGAGGGACGAGATAGGCAAGGTGATGAACGTGGCGATAAACGACACGCTGGGCAGGACGTTTATCACCGGGCTCACGACGATCATTGTGCTGCTCTGCATTTTCTTTTTTGGGGGCGAAGTGATACACAGTTTCGCGTTCTCGCTGCTGCTGGGTGTCGTCATAGGGACTTATTCCTCCATATTTGTGGCAAGCCCGCTTGTATACGAATGGGATAAAAGGTACAGGAAAGCAAGATAAAACAGTGTCAGCGTATCAACGTGTCAACGTGTCAAACTGAAATACCATTGAAAATAAAAAAAATGATAGAAGGGAAAAAATATGAAATGGAATATAGCGTATTGCGACGAGAATCTTAAAAAGAATCTCGCGAACGAGCTGGGCATCCCCATGCTGCTGGCGCAGATGCTCATGAACAGGGGTATCATGAAGATAGAGGACGCGTTCAGGTTCATCAGCCCGCAGCTTAAGCACCTCCATGACCCTTTTCTTATGAAGGGCATGAAGGAAGGGGTGGACAGGCTAAAAAAAGCCATACAGAAAAAAGAACAGATGTGCATATACGGCGATTATGACACTGACGGCATTTCGGGAGCAGCCGTGCTTTTCATAATCCTGCAGAAACTCGGGGCGAACGTCATTTCGCACATACCTCACAGGATCAAGGAAGGTTACGGCCTGAACGCGGATACGATAAAAAGGCTGAGCGAGGAAGGCACGAAGATCCTGATAACGGTTGACTGCGGCATTACGTCTGTCAGCCAGATAAGCCTGGCAAGGCAGCTGGGGATAGACGTGATACTCACGGACCACCACCAGCCCCTGGCGATGTTCCCTCCCGCAAATATTATTATAAACCCGAAGCAGTCAGACTGCCCGTATCCGTTCAAGGAACTCGCCGGCGTGGGCGTGGCGTTCAAGCTGTGCCAGGCCCTTGACAGCGCTGAGGCAGGAGGCCTGCTGCGGAACGAGGAGCACCTGGACCTTGTTGCGCTGGGCACGATCGCGGACCTCGTGCCGCTGAGGGATGAAAACCGGATATTTGTCAAATACGGCCTTGAATCATTTTCAAGGACCACAAAACCCGGGCTGAAAGCGCTCGGGGAGGTCAGCGGCACCGACCTGGAAGACATAGATGCGAGCCATATCGGTTTCAAGTTCGCCCCCAGGATCAACGCGGGCGGGAGGATGGGTGACGCGAAGAGAGGCCTGAGCCTTCTCCTGTCAAAGGATTTCCAGGAAGCGATGGTGCTTGCGACGATGCTGAACGAGGAGAACAGGTCAAGGCAGCGCGTGCAGGAGCAGGTTTTCGAGGAAGCGCAGGCAGCTGCGCAGGGCACGGACCACAAAGGGAAGGGCATTATAGTCATTTCTTCGGATAAATGGCACAGGGGAGTCATAGGCATAGTTGCTTCGCGCCTGGTCGAGGAATTCAGTTGCCCGGTCGTGGTCATAAGCATAGAAGACGGGGTTGGCTACGCGTCTGCGCGCAGCGTCGAAGGTATCAACATAATGGACGTTATCAATGAAGGCGCGGACCTTCTGTATTCCTACGGCGGCCACAAGTATGCGGCGGGTTTCACGGTAAAGGAAGACAAGATCGCGGAGCTCAAGGAGAAGATCGAATCCGCGATCGCGAAACTGCCTGAAAGGACGGAAATACAGCGCCAGGCGCTGGCTGAGGCCGAGATGGACCCCACCGAAATTCTCTCAAGCGTTTTTAAGGACTGCCTCAGGCTTTTTTCGCCGTTCGGAAAAGAAAATCCCTATCCGGTCTTCATAGCAAGGGATATGAGGGTGATATCACCCCAGGTAACGGGAAGCGGGCACCTGCGCATACTGCTTGAGGGAAGCGGCGGCAAAATAGAGATGATAGGTTTCAGGAAAGGCGATATGGCGCAGGAACTCAGCGCGGGTATTTTCATCGACGTCGTATTTTCCCCGCATATAGACAAAAGCGGCGATCTTTACATGAGCCTTGAGGATTTCGAGATCCCGGAAGCGGTATAATTCCATAAGATAAATATTTTAAATTTCAAATTGCAAATTTCAAATTGCAAATTTTTTCCTTCAATCTGAAATTTACAATCTACCCCCGCCGGTTTTTTATTAAATCTAGACGCGGGGATCCTTTTGGGACAATCTGAAATATGGAGGTGGGCATATGAATATGGAGCTTGTTCCGATGGTTGTGGAGCAGTCGCCCAGGGGAGAAAGGGCTTTCGATATTTATTCACGCCTGCTGAAGGATAGGATCGTGTTCATAGGTTCACCCATTGACGATCTGGCGTCAAACCTGATAATCGCCCAGCTTCTTTTTCTTGAGCAGGAGGATCAGGGTAAAGATATATTCATCTACATAAATACTCCCGGAGGCCTTGTTACGGCAGGACTGGCGATATATGATACGATGCAGTACATAAAACCCAATATCTCGACTACCTGCGTGGGCCAGGCTGCCAGCCTGGGCGCGGTTCTTCTTGCCGCGGGGACAAAGGGCAAAAGATTCGCGCTGCCGCATTCCTCCATTCTGATACACCAGCCACTGGGAGGAGTGCAGGGCCAGGCGTCGGACATAGGTATTCAGGCAAAGGAAATACTGAAGGTAAAGGAGCGCCTGAACCAGATCCTCTCGCTGCATACCGGCCAGCCCATGGAGCGCATCCAGAAGGATACGGACAGGGATTATTTCATGAGCGCGGAGGAAGCGAAGGAATACGGCATAATAGACGAAGTCATTAAAAAGCGCAAATAAACAGTGTCAAGTTAAAAAGCGTATCAAAGTGTCAACGTGTCAACGTGTCAACGCAACAGCAAGGATTTTATTGAAGTTATGGCACAATGTCCGATATTATGAGTTTCGGTAGTTACTCTGACACGCTGATACGCTGACACGCATTTGAGGGAAACATGGCGCAGAATATGGCTAAAAAAATTGAAAGGGACAGGAACAAAGTGGTTGAGGCAGTTCCCCTGCTGCCGGTAAGGGACGTAGTAATATTTCCCTATATGGTGGTGCCGCTTCTTGTCGGCAGGCTGAAATCCGTCAATGCCTTAGAGGAGGCAATGCTGCATGACCGCCTTATTCTGATCTGCACGCAGAAAGACCCGAAGGTCGAGGAACCTGTGCCCGAGGATATTTCCGGGATCGGGACCCTGTCGGAGATACTGCAGCTGCTCAAGCTTCCGGACGGCACCGCCAAGATACTGGTGGAAGGGCTGCGCAGGATGCGCGTGAAGGGATACCTGCCGTCTGACAGGTTCTTCCGCGTCGGTGTGGAAGACGTGGCCGGAGAGGTTGGCAGGACGCCTGAACTGGAAGCGCTTATGCGCGCGGTCCAGGAACAGTTTGAAAAATACGTGAATATTAACCCTAGGATCCCGCCTGAAATACTGGGCACGCTCATAGGGGTGGACGAGCCGGGAAGGTTCGCGGACATAATAGTGGGCCACCTTCCCGTAAAGCTTCAGGACAGGCAGAAACTGCTGGAAGCGGTAAACCCGAAAGAGAGGCTTGAAACGCTCTTTGGGGTTCTGAAATCAGAGCTTGAGATACTGTCCCTTGAGGACAAGATCCAAAAAAAGGTGCTGACCAAGATCGGCAAGGTCCAGAAAGATTATTATCTGAACGAACAGCTCAAGGCGATACAGGAGGAACTCGGCGAGAAAGGTGAAAGCAATGATGTAGAAGTTCTAAGGAAACAGATAAAGGAAGCCAAGATGCCCCAGGACATCGAGGAAAAAGCGCTGAAGGAACTTGAAAGGCTTAAACAGCTTTTCCCGCTTTCTCCCGAGACCGCTGTGATTCGGAACTACCTGGATTGGCTGGCCGGTCTTCCCTGGTCAAAGGAAACAGAGGACAAGATAGACATCGACAAGGCTGAAAAAATACTGGAAGAGGACCACTACGGCCTTAAGAAAGTAAAGGAAAGGATACTTGAATACCTTGCTGTCAGGAAACTCGTGGACAGGATGAAAGGCCCCATACTGTGCTTTGTCGGGCCGCCTGGAACAGGAAAAACTTCGGTGGGCAAATCCATCGCAAGGTCTCTGGGCAGGAAATTCATAAGGGTTTCGCTGGGAGGGATAAGGGACGAGGCTGAGATCCGCGGTCACAGGCGCACTTATGTCGGGGCCCTGCCAGGAAGGATCATCCAGTCGATAAGGAAGGCGCAGTCAAAGAACCCGGTTTTCGTGTTCGACGAGATCGATAAGCTCGGGGTAGATTTCCGGGGCGATCCGTCAAGCGCCCTGCTTGAGGCTCTGGACCCGGAACAGAACAACTCTTTCAGCGACAACTACCTTGAAGTGCCGTTCGACCTTTCCAAGGTCATGTTCATAACGACCGCGAATACCCTTTTCCCGGTCCCGGCTGCGCTGAGGGACAGGCTGGAGGTTATTGAATTTCCCGGTTACACCGATGAGGAGAAACTGCACATAGCCCAGAGGTTCCTGATACCGAAGGAACTGGAGGCCCACGGCCTGAACAAGGATAACCTTGAAATGTCAAAACCCGCCTTGCTGCGCATAATACACGAATACACGAAGGAGGCCGGTGTCCGCAACCTTGAAAGGGAGATAGCGAACATATGCCGCAAAGCCGCAAAGAACATAGCCAGGAAGGACGAAAGGTCGCTTAAGCTGAGGATCGCAGAGTCCAATGTTCCGAAATACCTGGGCCCGGTGAGATTCGAGCGCTCCAAAAAGGAACAGAAGAAAGATATAGGCGTTGTGACAGGCCTGGCCTGGACAGAGGCAGGGGGCGACATACTCCTGGCCGAGGCTGTTGTCATTCCGGGCAAAGGCCAGCTGCTGCTCACCGGCCAGATGGGCGAGGTTATGCAGGAATCCGCGAAAGCGGCGCTCAGTTACATACGCTCAAGGACCGGGATGCTGGGAGTTAAAAAGGATTTTTATAAAAAATACGACATACACATCCACGTGCCGATGGGCGCCATACCAAAAGACGGTCCTTCTGCCGGCATCACCCTGGCCACAGCCATGGTTTCCGCGCTCACTAAAAAACCCGTTTCTCCGGATATAGCGATGACCGGGGAGATCACGCTGAGGGGCAGGGTGCTTCCGGTAGGCGGAATAAAGGAAAAGGTGCTTGCCGCCCACAGGGCGGAAATAAAAACCATCATTATGTCTTCCGAAAACAAGAAGGACCTTGAAGACGTCCCCAAGAACATAATGAAGCAGATCAAATTCAGGTTCGTAAAAAATATGGACGACGTGATGAAGATTGCCGGGCTTTAAACTGGGGGAGTAGATGAAAAAGATCCTTGTCAGCGATTCCATAGATAAAGAAGGAATTGAACTTTTGAACAAAGAGAAAGACTTCAGGGTTGACATTAAAACTGAACTGGGACCCGAAGAACTGGTTAAGGTCATCGGGGAGTACGACGGGCTTATAGTGAGGAGCCAGACCAAAGTGAACTCCGCGGTCATCGCCGCGGCCTCCGGGCTCAAGGTGATAGCGCGCGCCGGCACCGGCATTGACAACGTGGACGTTGAAACCGCCACCAGGAAGGGGATCGTGGTTATGAACGTGCCGGGCGGGAACACCGTGTCCGCGGCTGAGAATACCATAGCGCTTTTGCTTTCGCTTGCCCGCAATATCCCGCAGGCGAACGCCTCCATGAAAAGCGGCAAATGGGAAAAGAAAAAATTTATCGGCATCGAAGTACACGGCAAAACGCTGGGTATTTTAGGCCTGGGGCGCATCGGAACAGAGGTCGCAAGGATGGCGCAGGGGATGGGAATGCTTACCATGGGCTCTGACCCGTTCGTGTCAGCGGAGCAGGCAAAAAAATCCGGCATTGAATACGTCCCTTTCGAGGACGTCCTGAAGAAGGCGGATTTTATCACGGTGCACACGCCGCTTAACAAGGATACAAAATACATGCTTGGCGAAAAAGAATTCGCCAAAATGAAAGAGGGCGCAAGGGTCATCAACTGCGCCAGGGGCGGCATAATAGACGAGAACGCGCTCTGCGCCGCCGTCAAGAGCGGCAGGATCGCGGGCGCCGCGCTTGACGTTTTTGAAAAGGAACCGCCCGAGAACAGCCCTCTCCTGGCGCTTGATAGGGTCATAACGACACCGCACCTCGGCGCGTCCACCGATGAAGCCCAGGCAAGGGTTTCCGCGGACTGCGCCGGGCAGGTGATCGATTTCCTGAAGAACGGCGTTATCAGGAACGCGCTGAACGTTCCCTCGATAGAACCTGAACTTTTAAGGCAGATAGAACCATACCTGAAGCTCGCGGGGAAACTCGGAAAGTTTCAGGGCCAGTTTGTGCAAGGGCCGGTTGACGTCATAAACGTTCTCTACAGCGGCGACGTTTCCAGTTACAACTCAAACCCCATGACGCTTGCCGTGGTAAAGTCCCTGCTTGAAGTAATGCTGGGTAACACGCTGAATTTCGTAAACGCCCTTCCCATAGCCAGGGAAAGGGGAATAAAGGTCATAGAGGGCAAAACAGGCACGCCGGAGGATTACACCAACCTTATAACGGTTGAGGTAGGTTCCGCGGGCGGCAAAAAATCCGTCGCGGGCACTGTGCTCAGCAAGGAGATGCAGAGGATCGTGCGCATCGATGATTACGACGTGGACGTGGTGCCTTCAGAATACATACTTATATGCACCCACGATGACAGGCCCGGAATGGTCGGCAAGATAGGCACGGTGCTGGGCGGGGAAAAGATAAACATCGCGGGCCTGCAGCTCAGCAGGAAGAAAAAGGGAGACGCGAACCTGACGGTGCTCAACGTGGATATCTCCCCGTCCGAGAAGGTTGTGGGGAAGCTGAAAAAGATCGAAGGCATCCGGGACGTGCGTTTCGTGGAGCTGAAATAGAGATCAGATGGGAAAAGACAAGGGCACCGTTTCGAGGATGCGCGCTTATTCCAGGGTCAGGAAGCTCTGGAAGATAAACCCGGTTACAAGGGTTAAAAAAAACGATAAGGTTTATTTCCGGCCTAAAGAAAAACATAAACTCAGAAAGGAAATAAAGGGATTATAATGGTAAGGGTCCGTTTCGCTCCAAGCCCCACGGGTTACCTGCATATAGGCGGCGCAAGGACGGCCTTGTTCAACTGGCTGTTTGCCAGGAATAAAGGCGGGACGTTCGTCCTGCGCATAGAAGACACTGACATAGAACGCAACCGCGATGAATTCACGCAGGCGATCATAAGGGACCTGCGGTGGCTGGGCCTTGACTGGGATGAAGGACCCGAGAAAGGCGGAAGCTTCGGCCCGTACTTCCAGTCCCAGCGCCTTGACAGATATAAGAAGGCGCTCGATGCCCTGAAACAAAAAGGACTTGTTTACGGCTGTTACTGCTCTCCGGAAGAGCTTGAGGAAAGGCGCAAGGCCGCGATGGCAAAGCACCAGGTCCCGGGCTATGACGGAAGGTGCGGGAAACTGACGGATGACGAGAGGAAGAAACTTGAAAAGGAAGGCCGGATCCCGGTCCTGAGGTTCAGGGTCCCGGATTCCGGAGAAACAAAATTCCTCGATCTTGTAAGGGGATATGAAGTATCTTTTGAGAATAGGCTTCTGGGCGATTTCGTGATCTTCAAGTCCGACGGGATGCCCACTTTCCTTTTTTCAAATTCGGTAGATGACGCGGACATGGGGATCACCCATGTGATCAGGGGGGACGACCATATTTCCAACACGCCGCGCCAGCTCCTTATATCCCGCGCCCTTCAGGCCGCGGACCCTGTTTACGCGCACGTCCCTTTGATATTCGGAAAATCGGGTTCCCCGCTGAGCAAGAGGGATGGCGCGGTCTCGGTTGACTGGTACAGAGAAAACGGCTTTTTGCCCCAGGCGCTTGTCAACTACCTGGTGCTGCTGGGCTGGGCGCCTGACGGGGTGCGCCAGGTGCTTACGGCTGAGGAAATGATAAAGGAATTCAACGGGGAGCGCGTATCAAAGAACCCCGCGATATTTGACATAGAGAAGCTGACCTGGATGAACGGCGAATATCTGAAGAACCTTGACCTTGACAAAAAAACAGATTTAGTCATAGATTATCTCGTTTCAAAGGGTTTCGTAGGGCAAGCCTTTTCGAAGACCCGCCAAGGTATTAATGGAGGGAGCCTTGCAGAAAAAAGTAGTGGCAGAGCTTGCTCTGCAGAAGAACGAAGCAAGATCAAGGAGATCGTAAACATTATCGGGGACAGATTTAAAACTATCCCGGACATAGAAACATACGGTTCGTTCTTTTTCACCGACGACATAAAATACGACGATAATGAATTATCGCTGAAACTCGGGAATGAGAGCGTGCGAAAAGGCCTTGCGGCATTGAAAGAAAAATTTGCCGCGGGTTCTTTTGACCACCAGAGCATAGAACAGGAAGTGCGCGGCGTTTCTGAAAGTTTGGGTTTAAAGGCAAAGGAATTAATCCATCCATTAAGGTATGTGCTTACGGGTAAGACCGTAGGTCCCAGTCTTTTTGAGGCCATGGCTCTTTTAGGCCGCGACAAGGTCATTACCCGCCTTTCCAAAGTTTTATGATTTGTTTATGCGACGCGCGACGTACGACGCACGACGGACGACTGTAGTTGTTGGGGAGTGGCCTAACGGTAAGGCACATGCCTCTGGAGCATGGGATTGAAGGTTCGAGTCCTTCCTCCCCAGATTTTTCGCGTAGCGAAAAATCAGAGTCCCGATGTAACATCGGGACGGTCTATTTTCCATTTTCTATTTTCAGGCAGATAACTTCCAGTTTGAAATCAACAGAGTCCCGATGTTACATCGGGACGGTCTATTTTCCATTTTCTATTTTCAGGCAGATAACTTCCAGTTTGAAATCAACAGAGTCCCGATGTAACATCGGGACAAATAACAGGAGGAAGAAATGAACAAATATAGCATAGAAAAAGAGGTAAAAAGGGTATTGGGCACAAAATTCAAGAGTCTGAGTAAAGAAGACAAGGTCACATTAAAGAAGTATGATAAATATGACCAGAGCAAAGGTCCTGTTGTCAAAAACATAGTTCAGGAAGAATGTTGGTATAAATAAATGGAAAAATATCTTCTGGATGCTTCAGTTACGGCTGATTTCTTCAGGCCCAAAAGTGCCTGGAGTACGTATTCAAGGCCATATAAGGCCTATAGAAAACTTTATTCAAAATTATTATCTGAAACATTGAATAAAAAATCTATTATTTTCATACCTTCTTTTTGTATAGCCTAAGTTAAAAATACTTTAGCTAAATGGTACCATAGGGGCAAAATAATTTCTAAGGAGCAACTGGAAACTGGTGTAAATTTATTTTTAAATTGTGTCCAAGATCGTAAATATTTCTATTCATATGATTTAAACCGCTATCATAATATTAATAGCGACATCGTTATTCCTATTGAGCACACAACGAATACTGAATTTCAAGTTTCGGGATTACCAATTGGTGCCCCTCAAGCTGATGTTGAAAGAGCATTAAGAACTATAGACCCACATGATTCAATTAGCAGGCATTATTTGAGCACTTTCGATATTTTAATATTATCAATGGGGATTGAATTAAAGAAAATTCATGGCACTGAGATAAATTTATTGACATGCGATAAAAGATTAATTTTAGTATGCCAGCAGAAACCAGACATATTTCCCAGACCTTTCAACTGCACTTGGTTTGAGGTTGGGAAAACCTTAAAAAAATTGCCTTAAAAAATTTCTGGCGCGTTAGTCTAACGGTTAGGACGCCGCCCTCTCAAGGCGGTGATACGAGTTCGACTCTCGTACGCGCTACCATAAATACAGTGAGTAGTGAGAAGTCAAAAAAGATAGTTAGACACAGATTTTTTGCTTCGCAACATTCATTGTGGGCTACGTCGATAAACGACGAATTCCACTGATGGCCACAGATGAAAGAAAAATATCTTTACTCTGAAATAACAAAAGAGATAATTGGCGGAGCATATGAAGTATTTAATAATTTAGGATTTGGATTCCTGGAAAAGGTATATGAAAATGCGCTTGTATTGGAATTGAAGAAACGAAAATTAAATGTTAATCAGCAATTTCCGATAAACGTTTATTATAAAAATGAAATCGTGGGGGAATATATCGCTGATTTGATTATTGAGAAAAAGGTTATAGCTGAAATAAAAGCAATAAGTAAATTAGAGGAAATTCAGGAGGTACAGCTGGTGAATTACCTGAAAGCAACCAAAATAGAGATCGGATTACTTGTTAATTTTGGAAAAAGATTGGAAATTAAAAGAAGAATATTTAACAAGTGAATATCAGTGGAAATCTGTGTCGAAAATTTAAATAGAGGTGGTGCGATATGGAGAAAAAAGAATTTCTGAAGAGCGTAAGTTTATTTTCGGACCTGAACGACGCGCAGCTGGAACAGGTGGCCGGCGTTGTCAAAGAAAAAACCTGTAAAATAAACGAGGTGATCTTTGAGGAGGGAACGCCGGGGGACGCCCTCTATCTGGTAACCGACGGTTCGGTCAGGATAGCGCAGAGGGTGACCAAGAAAAGGGAGGCGCTTTCTTTTTTGAGGAAGGGGGACTTCTTCGGGGAAATGGCGCTTTTCGAGGATGCCCCGCGTTCGGCCACGGTTACGGCGGTCGAGAATTCGGCTTTCCTTGTTTTTTCGAAGGATGATTTCAACGCCGTTCTGGATTCCAGCCCGGACGTCGCCGCAAGGATCCTGAGGGCAATGATAAAGATCATGTCCTCGAGGCTGCGCATAACAGACAGGCAGGTCAGGCGCAACCTTATACTCTCAAGGGGCTATATCTGGTCTTCTCCGGTGATAGTCGGGGGCACCATTTACCTGGGTTCAGACGACCATTTTGTTTACGCCCTTGATACCGGCACGGGCCGCCTTAACTGGAAAGTCGAAACCGGCAATGACGTATGCTCAACGGTATGCTACGCCAACGATATGGCTTACGTCGGTTCGGATGACCATCACATGTACGCGCTTGATTCGAAAAGCGGGCTCATACTGTGGAAGTTTCCCACAGAAGGAAGGGTCCGTTCATCGCCATGGGTGAAGGGCAACTCAGTGTTTTTCGGTTCAGAGGACAGGAATATCTACGCGGTTGACGTGTCAGGCAAGCTTGTGTGGAAATACGAGACAGGCGATAAAGTGCTTTCCTCGCCGATAGTGAGCACTCATTACCTTTATATAGGTTCAACCGACCATCACATCTACGCACTCGACATCACCAACGGGGTCCTGATATGGAAGTTTTCAACCGGCGGGGATATACTTTCATCCCCGACGATCGGGGGAGAAACAATATACATAGGTTCGGATGACAGCAGCCTGTACGCGCTGGACGCGGCAGGCGGCGGCCTGAGGTGGAAGTTCAAGACCGACGACAAGATCACGGCGACGCCCGCTTATGCCAAGGGGAAAGTTTATGTCGGTTCGCACGACCATTTCATATATGCCCTCAACGGGGAGAACGGGAACCTGCTATGGAGGTACGAGACCGGGGACAGCATAACGACCTCGGCCACCGTGATAAGCGACAAGGTCTTTTTCGGTTCTTTTGACGGAAGCGTTTACGTGCTGAGCGCCGCGAAAGGGGAGCTTATCAAGAAATACCAGACCGAGGATTTTGTTTCAACGACACCCGCGATATTCGGCGGCCAGATATATGTCATTTCGTTTGATCACAACATGTATGTGTTCGAAGTCCCTTAAAAAGATGATTACACAGATTACGAAAAACGATTACCCCTGCCGCTTTCTCATGAAAGCAAGAGGCAGGGGTCCTTTAGGGACACAGATTAGAATGGCAGCAAGATCCCATAGGTTTTAATCGGTGTAATCTCGAAGTTGAAATCGGTGTAATCATGTTTCACATAAGAGGAGAAAGAATGATAATCAAGACACCAACGAAGTTTTTTCTGGTTTCCGGGATCGGTGAAGGGAACACCCCGCTGACGGCTTTTGACAAAGCGCTTCTCAACGCGGGGGTAGCGAATACGAACCTGCTCAAGGTTACGAGCATCCTGCCGCCCTCCTGCAAAGAGGTCAGGCCCTTCAGGCTGCCTTTCGGAGCCATTGTGCCGGTGGTCTACGCGCTGAAAATAAGTTCCACGAAAGACGAGCTTATAACAGCCACGGTGGGCATGGGAATACCCCAGGATGGGAAAAAACCGGGATTGATCATGGAATATTCGTGCATAGGCGGCAGGAAGGAATCGGAAAGGATCCTGTGCGAAATGGTCGAAGAAGGATTCGCGAACAGGAAAGAAAAACTGAAGAAGATCAAGCTGGCGTCAGCTGAATGCAGGGTGAAAAGGACCGGCGCCGCATGCGCTGTAGTAGTCCTGTGGGATTGATGTCATAAATATACAAGTCAAAAGTCAAAATGCATCCCCCCTTGCCCTGAATGGGCAAGCAGGGGGGATTTCGCTACCAGCTCAAAAAGTCAAAATTAAGGAATTTTCTTCTGAAATTTTAGTTTGAAACTCTGATACTATGATACTATGACACTATGACACTTTTATCATGGAGGACTGGATGGACTTGTGGTTTTACGAGAAACACATACCCGGAACAGGCATTACGCTGAATGTCAAGGATATCCTTTACCATAAGAGGAGCAGGTATCAGGACGTAGCGATCGTGGATACCGCGGATTTCGGCAGGATGATGGTCATAGACGGCATGGTTATGCTGACCGAAAGAGATGAGTTTGTCTATCACGACATGCTTACCCACGTTCCGCTTTTTGTGCACCCGAAGGCGGAAAACGTGCTTGTCATAGGAGGGGGGGACGGGGGAACTGTAAGGGAACTGGTCAAACACAGGAATATAAAAAAAATAACAATGGTGGAGATTGACAGAGATGTCATAAAAGCATCCCTGAAATATCTTCCTTCCCTGAGCCGCAGTCTTAAGAACCGCCGGGTCCGCCTTATAATAGATGACGGGCTCAAATACGTCCGTAGGCACAGGAACAGCTTTGACGTGATAATACTTGATTCTTCAGACCCCGTTGGCCCGGCAAAAGGGCTTTTTTCCCTGAAATTCTTCAGGGACATCTACAAATGCCTTAAGAAGGACGGGATAATGGTAGCTCAGACCGAATCCCCCTTCATGTATGAAAAAGTGATAAGGGAAACATACCGCGTGCTGAGAAGGGTTTTTCCGGTAGCGCGTATGTATTACGCCCCCATACCCACATATCCGTCAGGAGTCTGGAGTTTCGCCTTTGCAGGCAAAAGGTATGATCCGGTCATGAATTTTGACATTAAGCGGGCGGTAAAAAGGGGTTTCAAGACAAAGTATTACAACGAAGACGTGCACAGGGGCGCGTTCATGCTCCCCGAATTCATGAAAAATCTTATAAGATAAACCACGGAGGCACGGAGACACAGAGAATTGCTTTAAATATATTCCTTGCTTTTGATTCATAACTCATAATTCATAACTCATAATTAAAAAACACCGAGAGCAAACAGTGAAAAAGATAACTATATTCGGGTGTCCTTTTGACAGGACATCATCATGTAAAAAAGGTTCGCGTTTTGCCCCCCGTGAAATAAGGCGGATCATGAATGACGTTGAAGATTATTCGCCTTATTTTGACCGGGATCTGAGGGATATAAAGTTCCGGGATGACGGGGACCTTGATATTTCAAGAATGCCTATGGAAAAAGCGCTGCAGGTTATAGAAAGCAAGGCCAGGGATATTCTAAAGGAAGGGGGCCTGCCTTTCGCGCTGGGAGGAGAGCATACTGTCAGCGTGGGTGCCGTAAGGGCGCTTAAAAGCAGGCACGCGGACCTGAAGGTTATCTGCCTGGACGCGCACTGCGACCTTAAGGATTCTTACTACGGCCAGAAAATGTGCCATGCGACAGCCTCAAGGCGGATGATGGACCTGGTCGGCGAGAGATCGCTTTTCATTTTCGGCGCAAGGTCAGGCGTAAGGGAGGAGTTTGAATTCGCAAGGAAAAGGAAAATGGCCTTTGATTTTTCCGCGGCACTGCTGGGGAAAGTCGTCAGATCTGTTTCCGGAAGTCCCGTGTATATTTCGGTTGACCTGGATGTTTTTGACCCGGGTGTTTTCCCCGGGACAGGCGTTGCCGAGCCGGGAGGCATAGGCCTGCCGGACTTCATCAAGGCACTAAAGCTTTTTTCGGATTTGAATATTGCGGGGATGGACGCGGTGGAACTCTCGCCTCCCTGCGACCCAAGCGAAGCTTCAACTTTTCTTGCCGCGACCGCTGTAAGGGAAATGCTGCTGATGGCAGGCAGCTGATTACCTGAAAACAGTATCAAGAGTCAAGTATCAAGTTTAGCCTCAATTATGAATTATGAGTTATGAATTATGAATCAACAGCATAGATTTTTATTGTCCCGAAGGGATCCCTTTGGGATAACTCAGGGCTTCAGCCCTGATGTATCTAAACAGTGTTCACCTGTGTTCACCCGTGGTTTATTAAAGTAGCTTAAATAAACCTTTTAAAGAATAATAGCATCTAACTATATAGGAGCCGATTTCTTCTCGAAGGAGGTAAAATGAGAAAATTAGCGGGTATCCTGGTTTTATCCGGTATCATGTTGTTATGCATATTGGCAAATGCCGCGGAAAGGGCCGCCGTGATCACGCTGGTCAAAGGGACCGTTGAAGTGCAGAAATCTGGGGAAAACTCCTGGAAAAAAGCCGCGGTCAAAATGGAGTTGAAAGTAAACGACAAGGTATCCACGAAAAAAGGTTCCAGGTGCGAGCTTGCCCTTGATGATGGGACCGTGTTAAAACTGCGCGAGAATTCACTAATGCAGATCAACGAGATGAGTGAGGAAAATGAGACCAGGAAAAAATCATCCGTGCTCAAGCTGATAACAGGCAAGCTCTGGGCTAAAGCTGAGCCTCAGGGCGGTTCAAAATTTGAAGTTGTTACGCCTGCTGCCATAGTGGGCATCCGCGGGACGGAATTCGCGATAATCGTTCTTCTGGACGGGGGCAGCGAAGTGCTCGTGTTCAAGGGAAGCGTTGAGATAAAGACTTTGCAAGAAGCCATACAGGAGATAAAAACAACCCTTGTGGAAGCCGGAAAGGCACTCGGCATCAAAGCCAGCGGTGAAGAAGGCTTTGTCAGGGAACTGACCCCGCAGGAACAGCAGGACTGGCAGAAGTTTATAGAGGGCAAGAAGATCTACATCATTAACCCGGTCACAGATGACGAAAGGGACGGCCTTAAAAAGGACATAGCCAAGGCGAAAAAGAATTTCTTTGAGAACCGCAAGTTCGCCTACGCGGTAAGGGACGCGGACCTTTCAGCGGGCAAAACTGTTCTTGACCACGAGAAAAGGGTGACAAGGGTCCAGCAGTACCTTATGCGGCCTTCCCCGACAATCTTAAGATTTTTAAACCTGAATTTCAGGCCGGGCCAGACCGAGCAATGGGCATTCCATTACTGGCAGAACGACTGGTATTTCACGAACCCGCTGCCACCATCGCTTATTGGTATGATAGCGTCCTTAGCGGATCCCAGGGCTAATATCCTTATTAAGAGAGAGTCGCTTTTTGCCAATAACGCGCCTGACAAGAGCAGGGACGAATTACTTATCGGATGGGATGTTAATTACAACCAGAATGAGGGCAACTATTTTAAATTCAACAAAACGCCTATTAGTTTTGACGTGAACCATATAAGCACTGAGGGAGAACCGCAGATAGACCTGGTTTTGGAAATGTCTGATCAAAGGTTTTCCAGCATAGGCAGAGTGTATTTTACTGACGGCACAGCAGGTACCGGCGTAGCTGGAACGATGGATTTAGGGATGTATATAATAAACAACGCGGGAAACGTCCTGGGAGCGGGTAATTTTCAAAGCGCGGATGCCTCTAAACTATTTGAATGGAGGAACAACATCAACTTTGAAATGGTTCTGGACCTCAGGAGCATGTCCAACATTAAGGCGCTTAAGAACGGCGGGGTCATAGACGTTGTGATAATTCCGGACATCATTTACGCCGGCATTGATAAAATTTTGGGTGATATAGGGCAGATAATGATCCAGTTCGAGAACCAGAACACCGGCGGGCCGTCGGGCAGTTGATGATTCAGTGTCAAGTGTCAAGTGTCAAGAGTCAAGTTTGAAGCTAAAATATTTCTCTGTGTCTCCGTGTCTCTGTGGTAATTTTTATAGAAATTTAATATGGAGAAAGATATGAGAAGAAATTTAACAGCGTGCTTTTTCCTTTTTGTTTTATTATTGTTGCCGGCCGGAAGGCTGGGGGCGCAGGATATGAGTTCAATACCATCCTGGGCTATAGAGCTTCTTTCTGACATGGCCCTATATCCTGACCAGTATGTGATGGGCATCGGCAACGCGGCCACGCCGACCCCCATCGTTGTCTCTCCTGAAAAAAGGTTCCAGGCAAACGTTATTTTCTGCCCGCTCGTCGGTTTTATACCCGCTGTCGGAGCTGTCGGTTTCGATATGAAGTTCAATCTTATACCTGAAGAGGAAGTAATGCCGGAACTGACCCTTGGCGGAGGGTACTGGAACTGGTACCTTTTAAGCGCGGTGAAAGCGGCAAGCAAAGGCCAGATCGATATGACCATGTGGGGGTATAACCTCAGCGCCATGATCACCAAGACCACGGCGGAGAAGATACGCTACCATATCGGCGTCCAGTACAGCAAGACAGACGGAGGCGTTGCCGTAAATATGTCAGGCGGGGGCACAATCCCCATGCCTTTTCCTACCTCCATTTCTATGAAGACCGAGAAATTCGACCTGCTTACCGGCGTCAGCTACGCGCTCACGGACAAGAACAACGCGTATTTTCTGATAGGTTACGATTGTATGCGTTCCGAAGTTTTCGAAAGGATCGGTTTTGTTTTCGGAGGGTTCGTCGTGCAGGTTGGTATGTATCCCAGCAGCAAGTTCGCGATAATACCGTCGCTTGAGTGGGCGATCATCTTTTAAAACAGTGTCAAAGTATCAGAGTATCGTAGGGCAAGCCTTTAGGCTTGCGATCAGTTGATACGTGAATAAGTCAGAGAATCCAGAAGAGGAAATTATGAAAATAATGAGAATTGTTTTGATGATCTGCGTTGTTATATGTGTAAATGAAGCAACGGCTAAAGTAAGTACGGCGCCGTATTACTACCTCAACACCGGAGAGGCGCTTGTCATCACAACGGCGGAGACCGAGCCGCAGTATTCGTTCTCGACCAGCATATGCGGGGATTTCGCCGCGTTCATGAAGATCGGTGAGAAATTTACCCTGATCCCTTTTTACGAGCTTGTTTACCAGGGGCCGGGGTTGAGCATGCAGACAAAGGAGGGCGCCAACTTCCAGCAGCAGTCCCAGGAGCATGCGGTGTTCGTAAAAGGTAACTACAGGTTCAGCGAGGCGATGAGCCTGAATTCCCAGGTTGAATACGTGCTGCAGCTCACCAGGACAGGGACAAATGAAAGGTGGGCGGACGGGATGTATAACCTTTATTCCTTTGGTTTTGATATCTACGCGGACCTGGCGCTGGGCAGGACAACGATGAAACCCGGTTTTTATTACGTCAATTGCACATACCCGAATTACATTTCTCTGCTTGGCATGATAGACAAAAGTCTTGCGATCCCCCAGCAGGATCAGGAAAGGTACAAGATATACCTTACGGGCGAATACGCGCTCCCTAATAATATGTTCCTTGAATACCGCCCGGCGTATACGTTTAAAAATTTCAAGTGGCAGAAAGTGATAGACGAGACCGGAGTCGAGCAGGGCCCTCTGCAGCAGGACGGGATCGTTGAAATGGGCTTGAAGCTGAGCATTCCCAGGCTCAAATACCCTTACGTGCCGGGCCTTGTAATGCTGGTTGACTACGCGTTTACCTGGTATTATTCCAACCAGAACTCGATACAGACAACGGATACCGGAAGCATAATCCCGAATTCCTGGATGCCGAATTTCTACGATTACCGCACGCATGAGCTGACACCGCAGATATATTACACTCTCCCGAATAAAATAAGGCTTATTCTCACGCTGGACTATTCCTTAAAGGATTACGCAAGCAGGCCGCCGCAGGATTACCTCGGGACCTGGCTTACGGATACGGACCAGAAGGAATACGACCTTACAAGAACGCTGACAGCGGGCGTATCTTTCCCGCTGGGCAGTTTTTCGCTGGGGATCAATTACGTGCTGACCAGCGCGGTTTCCAACATGAAATACGAAAGGTATTACAAATACACCTACGACAACCAGACAATCATGGTGGATTATACCTTTGAATACTAGGAAAAGTGATTCCACCGATTCTGAAAACCGATTACTCCGATTAAAACCATGAAAGAGAGACATTTTGTTCTTTTGATGCTGGGCATTGCGGTTTTCCTGTTTGTATGGCAGGTAGGCAGCCTTAATTTCGTGGATGAAGACGAGGCGACCTATGCCAAAACAGCCCAGGAAATGGTTACAAGCGGTGACTGGATCTACCCGCGCTGCAATTATACCGATTTTATAGACAAGCCCCCGCTTATCTACTGGGGAACAGCAGTGTCTTTCAGGCTCTTTGGAAAAATGGATGAATTCGCAATACGTTTCTGGCATGCCCTGGTCGCGGTCCTGGGCGTTCTGGCCACTTACCTTATCGCGCGGGAGCTTTTCGGCCTGAAAAGAGCTTTATTTTCAGGCCTGATCCTTTTAAGCTCTCTGCAGTATTTTTACCAGGCAAGGATGACGCTCTGCGACATACCGCTTACTTTCTTTATAAGCCTTACGCTGTATCTTCTCCTGCTTTTTGCCAGGCGCGGGAAAGCCAGGTTCTATTATATGTCAGTGATCGCGGCAGCCCTGGCAGTGCTGGTAAAAGGTCCCATAGGCATCCTTATACCGGCTCTGGTAGCAGCTTTGTATGTTTTTATTTCCGGGGAAAAGCTGTTCGCGGAAAAACGCGGTTTTCACCTGCTGGCGGGGCTCATGTTGTTTTTTGGGATCGTAAGCCCCTGGTTTATCGCCCAGTTCGCGCATTATGGAAGGCTTTTTTTAACGGAATTTTTCATCCATACAAATATAGAAAGAGCGATGCATTCGATAACCGTATCCAGCAAGCCCGACCCTTTCTATTTCTATATACCGGTTTTGATCGCCGGGTTCCTGCCGTGGTCGGGCATAATGCTTTACAGCGCCGGTACCGCGGCCAGGAGATGCCGGCTGGGCTTTAAAGAGCTGAGGGCAGGCAGGCCTGAGCTAAAAAACGAGCTTTTTCTTCTGATATGGGCGGGAACTGTTTTCGTGCTTTTCAGCGTTTTCGGAATGAAGGCCCCGAGGTACATACTGCCCGTTTTTCCGCCGCTTGCGATCCTGACCGCCGGTTTTTTTGAGGAGAAGGAAGGTCCCCGGCTCATACTGCCGTTCCTTTTTTCGGTGATACTTGCTCCCTTCATTATCGGTGCGGTCATCGCGGCAGGGAAATTTTTTCCGTCAGACGCGGCGCTTTACCTGCCCATCCTGGCGCCTTCGTTCATCATACTGGGAGCCGGTATCATTGTTTCGTCGTTCTTGCTTTTTGTCAGAAAGGAAATTTCATTTACTAACTTTCTTATGACCGCTTTTGCGGCTTATACCGCTTTTATAGTTTTTGCCGGTATCCATTACAACAGGTTAACAATTTCAAAACCGTTCGCGGATATAATAAAAAAGACGCTGCGTCCTGAAGAATTAATAATAAATTACAAGCCCCTTTACGGGGAGGGATTCAGCCCCGCGTTTTACGCAAACCACAGGATGGGTTTCGTAACGGATGAGCAGGAAATACTTGCCCTTTTGAACTCCGAAACAAAGGTTTACTGCATCACTTCAGGGAAGGATCTCAGTCCCATTAAGGAAAAAGTCAGGACCCGGACGCTTGACGAGAGGATGGGCCGGGTCCTTTTTACCAATAGGCCGGAGAGTCATTAGCCCTGTTCTGACTCGTAGGTTCCTGCGTTAAGTTCCGTAGGAACTGCAGGAATCAGGGGTTGCAGGGATCGGAACCATAGGGAGAACACGTAACAGTCGTTTGACAACAGGCAGGTTATGAAACAAATAAAACCGACCAAACATACAAAGATCAGTTTTTACCTGGGCTTGATAGTCATCGCGTTCATGTCATTTGCCATACTGGCGGACCTTTTCGGGGTTTTAAGGCTCAAGGGCATAGATTTTTATTTTACCATACGCCCCCAGATCACCCCCAGGAGCGATATCGTAATAGTCACGATAGATGATATGAGTATTAAAGAACTCGGCGTGTGGCCATGGCCGAGAAGATACCACGCGGAAGTCTTAGATTTCCTTACCAGGGCCAAGGCGAAAGTGGTGGGTTTTGACATACTTTTTGCTGATAACGCTCCGGACCCTGAAGACGACCGTTTGCTTATAGATGCGGCCCGGAAAGCTAAAAACGTGTATTTCACGATGTTCTTTTCTCCCCAAAAAAGGAAGAGGGCTGAAACCAAAAAGGTGTCAATAGTCGTTACCACGGAAAAGGAGAAGGCGGTCGAGGAGTTCCTGCCAAGGTTTGCCGTTACGCGGTTAGGGACATCGGATACACCAACCGGCGGGCAGGAAGTGACGATACCCATAACCGATCTTTCGAAATGCTCAAAGGGAATAGGCAACATAAACTACGAGCCGGATGAGGACGGAGTCATAAGGTATGGCCAGCTGATAGTGGGCTACAAGGGGAATTATTATCCGGCGCTCAGCCTTTGTCTTGCAGCTGGTTCGATGGGCCTTTCCATAGACCAGATCAAGGTAGGCAGGTACATAAAACTGAAAGACGACATTGTTCCGATCAGCAGGCAGGGGAAGATACTTGTAAATTACGTGGGGCCTTTTGATAAGTTCAAGACAATACCGTATTACAGGGTCCTGACCGGCGAAATGCCGGAAAGTGCATTCAAGGATAAGATTGTGCTGGTGGGTTCAACCGCCACCGGGGTCTACGACCTGCGCGTCACGCCATTTTCCGCTAATTTCCCTGGAGTTGGCGTCCACGCGAATATAATAAACAGCATACTTACCAGAAAATACATAAGAGCTCTGCCGCCGGTCCTGGGTCTCATGTTCGTTATCGGGTTCGGCCTTTTACTCGGTTACGCTTTACCCAGGCTTTCGCCTCTTCTTAAAGCGGTTTTCGCGGCCAGCCTTTTTGCGGTCCTGGTCACAACCGGAGTAGTCTTTTTCAACAATAATATTTATATGGACATTGTTTATCCGGGGATGGCCGTTCTTTTCAGCTACTTCACAATTTCGCTTTACCTTTTTATAGCGGAGGAAAGAGAAAAGAGGGAAGTGAAGGGGGCATTCAGCAAATACGTCAACCCGGAAGTTATGGAAGAGATACTCAGCGCTCCGGAAAAGCTGCAGCTGGGCGGCACCAAGAAGAAACTTACCATACTTTTCGCGGACGTGCGCGGTTTCACTCCCATTTCAGAAAAGCTCCAGCCTGAGGAAGTCGTAAGCCTTTTGAACGAATGCCTTACCGAGATGGCGGACGCGATATTCAAGCACGAGGGCACACTTGATAAGTTTATCGGGGACGCTGTCCTGGCGTTTTTCGGGGCACCGGTGGAGCACACGGATGACCCGCAGCGCGCCGTAAGGACCGCGTGGGAAATGCAGCAGAGGATAGATGTCGTTAACAAGCGCCGCGAGGGCGGAACTCACGGTCTCCTTAAAATAGGGATAGGCATAAACACTGGCGATGTGGTTGTGGGCAACGTGGGTTCACACAGGAGAATGGATTACACCGTGATCGGGGATAACGTGAACCTTGGGCAGCGCCTCGAAGACACGGCGGGCGGAGGCCAGATACTTATAAGCGAGAGCACCTACGAGCTTGTAAAGGACATAGTTGACGCGGTAAAGCTTGAGCCCATAAAAGTCAAGGGCAGGGTACAGCCTGTCCAGATATACGAGATTCACGGAGTGAGATAAAATGTCATCAGGCATGATAAGCGTGTCTTCTCAAGCGGGAGGCGCGGGAATATCCGGGATAGTGACCCAGATACTTTCAACTATACTGGGGCTTGCGATAACCATTGCTTTCGTGCTGGTCCAGATGACCGCCACGAAATACATATCTCAGGTCATAGACATGTTCCTGAGGTGGAAAGTGAACCTTCTGCCCGTGGCACTTTTCATATTTTCTCTTATTTTTGTTAACAGCGTTAATACAGGGGCGTCGGACACGGTCAGCCTTATATTGCTGCTTATCAGCGTTATTTCCCTTGTTCCGTATTTTTACGCATTGTTCGGATTCCTTAAATCAGAGAACCTTGTTGACAGGATGGGAGAAGAAACGGTCAGGGCGCTTGAGCGCGGCAACAGGAAAAAAGCGCTTGACGAGATACTTAAGCTCAACAAAATGTCCAAGAGCGCCATACAGAGGATGAAGAACGAAGTGCCGTTGAGATCAGCAGATCTCGTAAGGGACATCATGGTCCGTTATATTGACCTTAAAAAGGGCATGCCCGCGGAATGGTTCAGGATCGATTCTTCGGATTTTCCCGGCTCGCCGCCCGAAGCCATAGATGAAATAAACCGAAACAGGACATGGCTGGAAGTGAAGGTTTTTCAGGAGTTCGCTGTCATATTCAACCTGATACTATCCAGCTGGTACAAATTAAGGGATGTGCTTACGGGTATCCTGATAGCGGCGCGGACAGTAGGGTGTAAGGCGCAGGAGGCGGGGGACGGGCATGTTGTGGATCTGATGGTCAAATTCTTCAATACCTTCGCAAGGCTTGCCCTGAACAACAGCGACAGGACAGTTCTCTACAACATATTCTACCAGTACCGGCTTTTCGCGGAATCGCTGCTTTCGAAGAACGACGGGCTTTCCCGCAGGATCGCCAGGCATATCGGGTATTACGGAACCCTCGCGGAGAAGCTGGGGCAGGAATACGTGCTGGAGACCAGCCTTTACGACATAATGATGCTTGTGCAGGCAGCCTGCGGGAAAAAAGCCGCTAATCATGCCGTGCTGCTGGAGGATTTCCTGGGTATGTACGATGATGCGGGGAAAAGCGGGAACGATAAACTTGTCTTCAAACTTGAAAAGAGATACCTGATGCTCGCGGGTTTCTACATACTGAAGAACGAACGGAGTTTTGCCGATCTGATAAAAAGGAAGCTGCAAACCGCGGGCCCGAGGATAAAAGAACTGGAGGCCCAGATCATGAAGGAGAAAGACCCGGATTTCTGGGAAGTCACAGACCGGATCATTAATTTCGATTACGTTGACAGCGCGCAAAAAGAAGGAATACGCAAGTTTATGGCGGAACTGGAATCCTGAGTAATAATTCAATGCAAAATTAAAAATGCCCCAAAGGGATTCCTTTGGAACAAAATGCAAAATTATGGAATAGCATTTAAATTTACATTTTACAATTTGCAATTTGACTTTTGCAATAGGTAGTAGGAGAGAAAGTTGTTTCTTTTCCTGAGACTGTTACTGGCGCATCTTGTAGCTGATTTCCCGCTTCAGTTCACCAAGCTTTTCAAACTGAAGTCCGAAAGCTTTAAGGGGGTGGTGCTGCACGGCTGTATTTTCGGTATAATAGCCGTGCTGTTCTCATATCCCTTCATAACCTTTTCTTTCATAGGGATGTACCTGCTTTTCCTGTGGGTATTCCATATTTTTATTGACTGGCTCAAGATCCACATGATACACAAGTGGAAAAGGGAAGACAATCTGGGCCTTTTTATCCTTGACCAGGTCCTTCATCTTATTTCCATAGCGGTCGTGATCCCGTTCACTAAAATTCAGGTCCGGACCGCCGCCGGGCTTGGGAAGCTTTATATGAACGATAAGTTCATTGTTTTCTGCATTTTCTATATCATATCCATGTTCATGGCAACGATCCTCATATATTATATGAAAAAGACATTTACCGGGAAAGAAGTTTATTTCCCAAGGAAAGGCAAGTACCGCGACATATTTGAGAGGGCGATCGTAACGACCCTTGTGGTCCTGCCGGGCTGGTACTGGGCTCTCATCCCGGTTGTCGTTGGTACTAAGGTAGCTCTATGCGCGAAGCATAATTTTAAGGAAAACGAGTATGATTATTCAATTTTCACCCTTATAGCAAGCCCGTCAATAGCCGTTATCTCGGGTTTAATACTGAGAATTTTCTTTATGTAAGGATCTGCGGAGATGAAAAAGAAGATCATGGACCCGGAAGAAGAGCTGGCCAGGGCAAAAGGGGAGCTTAAAATTTTCCACTGGCTGAGCAGGTCATGCAGTTCCGATGTCAGCATGGACGAGCTGCTTGATAAGTTCACTGACCTCCTGCTGGAAGTTATGAAAGTAGAGGCGGGTTCCATACTGCTGCAAAGGGACAGCAGGCTCTTTTTCAAGGTCGCGAAAGGAAAGAAGGCAAAGCCGTTAAAAGAGACAGCTGTAAAACACGGCGAGGGCATAGTGGGATGGGTGGTGAAAACCGGGAAATCCGTGATCGTCCGGGATGTCAGGAAAGACAGGCGTTTTACCACTAAATTCGACGAAATTACGGGTTTCAAAACAAAGTCAATACTGGCGGTTCCGCTGAAAATGAAAGGCAGGATAATGGGGGCTATTGAGATACTTAACCCGGCCAGGGAGCCTTTTTCCGGCGGCTCGCTTGAATTCCTGGAAAGCCTCGCATCACAGGTTGTTATAGCCATAGAAAACGTGTACCTCCTTGAAGAAACAAAGGAAAGATTCTCGGAGATGAACGCCCTTTTTGACGTCAGCCACATCATTACTTCCAGCATTGCCCAGGAAACGCTTTTGAATTCCATAATGAGATCGGCTACCAACATGCTTGAGGTTGAAGCCATATCCCTGCTTCTGGTTGACGGGCTCACGAATGAGCTTGTTTTTAAGGTCGCGCTTGGCGAAAAAGGCCGGAAGATAAAGGAATTCAGGATCCCGATAGACGAAACAAGCATTGCCGGATGGGTCGCGAAGAACGGCAAGCCCATCATAGTAAACGACGTCATGGAGGATACCAGGTTCAACCCGCACTACGGCCAGAAAGTCGATTTCCGGACCAAATCCATACTCTGCGTGCCGCTGAAGATAAAGGACAGGATCATTGGCGTTGCCGAGGCAATAAACAAAAAGGATGACGAAAGATTTGATTCCAGGGACCAGGACCTGTTCGCCACTGTGGCAAACCAGATCGCGATGGCCAGCGAGAACACGAAGCTCAACCAGGACCTGGAGATCATGCTTTTCGGCACGGTCGCCTCTCTGGTAACTGCGATCGAAGCCAAGGATACATACACGAAAGGCCATTCGGAAAGGGTCACGGAATATGCGCTGATGTTGGGAAGGGCGCTGAAGTTGTCGGAAGATGAGCTGGTCATACTGCGCCTCTCAAGCCTTCTGCACGATATAGGAAAGATCGGGGTGATGGAAGGTGTGCTCAGCAAGAAGGACCCGCTTACCGAAGAAGAGTGGAAGAGCATCAGGCAGCATCCGGCTACCGGGGCGAAGATACTTGAACCCGTTAAGCAGATATCCAACATTATTCCTTTCATATTGCACCATCACGAAAGATACGACGGCAAAGGTTACCCGGACTGCATGTCAGGGGAAGGCATCCCTCTTTTTTCCAGGATCATCGCGATAGGGGACACATTCGACGCGATGACGTCAGACCGCCCGTACAGGAAAGGGCTTTCAGCGCAGATAGCGCTGGGAGAAATAGAGAAGAACAGGGGAACCCAGTTCGACCCGCACCTTGCCGAAGTTTTTATCCAGACCTACAGGGGGAGCAATGAGTTATGAATCCTTTTACCATCTAAGGGAGCTTCCGTTTGCCAGCACCGTTGACCTAAGGTTCTATTTTGAGACCGATCAGTGTAAGGACGCTATTGCAAGGCTGAAGCACGCGATAGAAGAAGGCGTAGGCCTGGGGGTTGTTATCGGAGAGATGGGCATGGGCAAAACAACCCTTGCGAAAAGGATGTTCGACGAAGCGCAGTCCCCGTCCTACAAACCGGTGTTCCTTACGATCATACACCGTTCGGTCACTGCCAGCTGGCTTCTTAAGAAAATCGCCCTGCAAATGGACATATCATCCCTTCCGGATGAAAAATTCCTGCTGGTCGACCGCATTTACAACAGGCTCTGCGAACTCAGCGACGAGGGCATGAAAACCGTCGTATTCGTCGACGAGGCGAACATGCTGCAGGCAAAGGAGCTGCTTGAGGAATTCAGGGTGCTTATAAACCTGGAATTAAACGGTAAGAAGCTCATAAATTTCATTTTTTTCGGGTTGCCGGAAATAGATGAATACCTTAAATTAGACGAGCACCTGCGCCAGAGGGTTGCTTCCAGGATAGTTTTGAAACCCATAGATCTGCAGTCCACCGCAGGTTACATCGGCTACAGGCTGGGCATTGCCGGGACCAACAGGAAGATCTTCACCGAGGGAGCCATAGCGCTCACCCACCATTATTCCAGGGGCATACCGCGTCTGATAAACACCCTCTGCGATAACGCTCTGCTTGAGACGTACCTCAAAAGGCAGGGCCTGATAGACGAAAAAACCATAGAGTGGGTTGCGGTCGAGATAGGCCTTAAAGAGGAAAAAGAAGTTGTGTTCAGAGAGCGCAAGCCTTTCGGCGAGATACTGATCGATGACAAACTGATAACAAAAACGCAGCTGGACAAGGCGCTTGAATATCAGAAAGAGGAAAGCATAACACTTGGCCAGGCGCTGGTGAAGCTGGATTACGTGCCCAAGGACACCATGATAGCGTACCTTAAGAAATACTATAAAACCGCATACCTTTAAATACAGTGGTCAGCGGTGAGTGGTTAGTGGTCCCCCTGCTTTCTCA
>Ga0210017_1000483_pt1 | contig 33687 bp, 28 predicted proteins | sample CryGeyCG2014_020_FD_183966 | JGI IMG/M metagenome (GOLD analysis project Ga0210017, IMG submission 183966) | Groundwater microbial communities from aquifer - Crystal Geyser CG08_land_8/20/14_0.20 (SPAdes) (version 2) | ecosystem: Environmental > Aquatic > Deep subsurface > Groundwater | place... | reverse complement strand
GCGGCGCTGGTTGACGTCTTACCAGTCTATTTATGATGGACATATCAAGAACAATGAATTCAGTAAGAGTCAAGCAGAGCATTTTGTTAATCCAGTGGCTATGGCGCAATTAGAAGCAACGGCTAAATTACTCCCAACAAAAAAAGAGCAAGATCAATTTCGATGGGTTTTAGAAAAATTAAAACGGTATGCTGCTACCTTGCCAAAAGGTAAAGAAAAGAGCTTTAATACCAGCAATATTATAGCTAATGTAGATTTTAGACACCAATTTTAGACTTGAGCATTAATTATCAACTTAATTATGGTAGACAATCAGCAAATAAAAATAATAGATGAAGTATTTATGAAGGACCTAAGAGAGGCTCTTAAGGATACTTTGTTTTATGATGATTGGCAGATCGCATATCAATTTGTGAGAAAATTTGAGCCGCCATTACTGGCTAATTCCGCACAAATATCCGCGCAGGTTAAAAGTGAATTAAAAGATTGGATTATTAGATGTAAATGGAGCGCTTTGCCGGTGCTTAAGGATGATGAAGTGGTTGATCTTTTTAAAAATCATTTTGAAGCACAGTATAATCTGCCGGGTGCATATTATGATCTATGGGATAAGTTGCGAGCCAAGTTGATTAATATTCCTTTTTATACCGATAGAGATAACTTGAGGAGTAGAGTCAAAAAGACATTATTGGGAAGCGAAGGTGTGGTGACCAGTCATGGGCCATTTGATTTATCTGGCAAAGAAATAAGGCCAACAGTTAAAAATTGGCTGATTGATTATAACCGAACATTAGGCACGAGCGAGATAGATAGCTTAAAAGTGAATGAGTATATAATTAAACACCCGATAATTAGTAAACTGCCGGAAAATGAAAAAGGAAGATTAAAAGAACTTTTTAATTTTTATGAAATTGTGAAAATTTCTTCCTTGGATCCCAAAGGTTATGAAGAGACCATTACGGTTGATGATGAAAAATTAGGTAAAGGAATAGTAAAAGGCGGTAGATTTTTTAAAGCCGATGAAAAAGAAGTAGCTGAAATGCGGGATTTTATTAAAAAATTAGAAGAGGTAGGGGCAATCGGACCAAAATTAGAAGAAAGAATTAGAAGGGGCGAAATTTCAGGGTTTACCCCGGCAGAGTCTCTTGAAGAGAACTCTGCCGCGCAGAGCAGGGTAAGAGATCAGAGTCCCTTGGCAGGAGACTCTGACGGGGCGAGAATCCCAATTTCAGCTCAATCGTCAACCAAAATTTTGCAGGCAAAATACAGTGGTTTTTTGGGCAGGGATTTGATGAAAAATGTTTGGGTAAAAGAGGAGCAATTAAAGGTAGAGACTGGCAAGGATTTAAAAGCCTTGCGTAATAATTTTTATCACGCGATTAATAACGGGCAGAAAGAAGAGGCGCTAGGGGCGCTGCTGGCGCTGGCGGAAAACGGGCAGATCAGAGCCGCCTTTGGCGACGATGAGAGATTTGTTAAGTTTTGGGGAGGATATTTAGAGAAGAATACCCCTCTGTCCCCGATTTACATCGGGGACACCTCCCCTAAATTAGGGGAGGAGGATGTGGTTGCGCGTTTTGAAAATGATCCAGCCGGGGCGAAGTTTTTGGCCATGTTCTTTAAATATATTTTAGAGCAGCGGCTGAAGCTGTCAGCAGAACAGGCGGTAATGATGGGTGTGATAGTGAGTAATCTGGCAAGGAGAGCCGGTGAGCTGGAATACCAGGAGATGGCGTATGGTGATATGGAGACTCAAAAATTCCGGTGGAATTTTTGAGGAGTTTAAGTGGAATTGCTAGATAATTTCCAAGATACAAGATACAAGAAACAAATAAATTTCAATTTTCAAAAACCAAATTTCTATAGATTATTTAAAGTTTGTAATTCATGGGGTCTAAAAAATTATTAACCACAACTAAATTAGCCGTATTCAGGGGCAAAAAAGTGAGGAGGACTATTCAAAATAATGAATGGTGGTTTTCGGTTATTGATATAATAGAGGCATTGACAGATAGTATAGATCCAAATGATTATTGGTATCGGCTTAAAAAAAGAGAGGCAGAGACAAGTGGAGTTCAGTTATCGACATTTTGTCGACAACTGAAATTAGAATCATCGGATGGCAAGAAATATTTGACTGATTGTGCTAATACAGAAGATATTTTTAGAATCATTCAGTCTATTCCATCACCCAAAGCAGAACCATTTAAGCGCTGGCTTGCCAGAGTCGGCTATGAGCGTATAAAAGAAATTGAAGATCCAGAGTTAGCCACCAAGAGAACTAGGGCACTATACAAAGCCAAGGGCTATTCTGATTCATGGATAGCCAAGAGGATGCGGGGGATTGAAGTTAGGGAGACATTAACAGATGAATGGGATAAAAGAGGCATAAAAGAGCAAAGAGAATACGAAATTTTGACGGCTGAAATTTCTAAAGCTACTTTTGATATGACACCAAGTCAGTATAAAAAGTTTAAGAATTTGAAGAGAGAAAATTTGAGGGATCACCTGGATGATTTGGAATTAATTTTTACTATGTTAGGAGAAGCGTCAACTACTGAAATTGCCAGAGTTAAAGATACCAGAGGTTTTCCGGAAAATAAAAGCGCTGCTCAAAAAGGCGGTAAAATAGCTGGTGATGCCAGAAGAAAATTGGAAAAAGAAACTGGTAAGAGGGTGTCTAATAAAAGGAATTATTTAAAGACACCACCGAGCAGAAAGCTGATGATGTGAATTGTTTTAGTTAAGAATTAATTTATTAATTTTAGAGTGAGTTTATTATTTTGCGGTAATTTGTTATAATACATTAAAGATTATTTTTCATGCCGGGCAATGTTTTACAAGACGAAATAGTAGTCAAAACCAAGGAGGGTGTTTTTAAATTATTAAAAAACGGGCGGCTGGTTGATCTGCCGAGCGAGGCATTAATGGCGCCGGCGGATGATTTAACAACGCAGGAGATGGCAGAAGAAGTTGCCAAGATGAGCGAGGCGCTGAAAGAGAAACCAGCGGCAAATTTTTATTTTGATGTTAATGACGAGCATGAGGCAAGGCGCTTAACCAGTAAAAATGAAGAGGACAAAAACAGGGCGATCAAACAGCATATTAAAAAGATCGTGGATGAAATTTTGAAACAGCTAAATTTGGCAGGCGGGGCGATGCTGATGACCCAGCTACAAAATATTATTATCTCCAGGCTAAAAGACGTCAGGAGTTTGGCTGAAACAAGGGAGACCCTTTTAAGACAAGGTTTGGCTACAGATGAGGCGAGTGAACTTATAAATTTAATAGAACAAAAAAGGGCTCAAGTGGAAGAGCTGATAAAAACTGGTAAAATACCAATAGTAGCCGAAGCGTCAAAAGATGAAAGCATTGAACCGTCTAAACAGGTTTCTTTAGTGGTTGATACTAGGGCAGAAGAAGTAAAAAAGGACAGGCTAAAAGAAAAAAAGATGGCAGTGGAAAAAAAGTTGGATATGCAGGGAGTAAAATATGACCAGGGGCATCAGGCAGTGGCCGGTGAAGAAATTGCCCATCATATCACGGTCGGTCCGGTAGATGAGATTAGACAGCTTTCGCTTAAGGAGTTTAGAAGATTGGGCGCTAATCCCAGAGAAGCGGCAGAAAGGCTGTTAGAAAAGATTGGGCTTTTAGAAGATGAGTCATTGATAAAAAAAGCAGCAGGCATAAAAGCTTGGCATGAATCAGAGGTTTATCAGGCGTATCTTTCAATCGGGGCGGTTAGTATGAGCCAAAAAAAGCCGGTGGAACAGGTGATTCGCGAATTTAGAGCGGCCGACAAGCCGTATTTAGCGCCAGAAGAGTTTAATGTCGTGGCGGATTTGAATAGGAAATTGTTATATTAATTTTAAATTTTAAATTCTAAATTTTAAAACAATTTTAAATGCTTTAATTTTTAATTTTAAAACATCAGTAAATTAATCGGTTTTAAAATTAAGACATTTAAAATTAGATATTATTTTAAAATTTAAAATTTGTTATTTAAAATTTTTTAAGATTTTATGGATCATTTTGTAGCGCCACAATTTATTGATGTGGAAGACAGGATTATCGGGCCGATAACCACGCGCCAATTTATTATTATGGTTATCGGCGGCGTAGTGATTTTTGCTGCTTATAAGATTCTTGATACCGCTGGATTTATACTGCTGGCTTTAATCACTGCCTTGGCGGTTATTGTTTTTGGTTTTGTGAAAATTAATGGCAGGAGATTCCATGAATTTGTGGGCAGTATAGTGGAAGCGATAAAGAGGCCAAAAGTTAGAGTCTGGTATAAATATGTGCCAATCAGCGAAGTTATGGCAGACGGCAGAAATAAGCCGCTTGATACAATTAAAACTGATTTTGTGCCAAGGCAGTCAATCCAACCAAAAAAATTGAGAGATTTGGCATTAATTGTGGATACTGGCGGAAGATATCAGGGATAACAATTTTAAATTTTAAAATCCAAATTTTAAAACAATTTTAAATGCTTTAATTTTAAAACATCAGTAAATTAATCGGTTTTAAAATTAAGACATTAAAAATTAGATATTATTTTAAAATTTAAAATTTAGGCTTATTTTAAAATTTAGAATTTAAAATTGTTATTTATGCCGGCAAATAAAAAGCAAAAAACAAAAGTTGCCACCCAGCAGTATATTGATATTGCTGAAATTCATGATAATACGGTGATTCTTAAAGGCAATACTTTAGTGGCTGTGCTTTTGGTGTCGTCAATAAATTTTGCTTTGAAATCAGAAGAAGAGCAGAATGCCATTATCCAAGGTTATATTTCTTTTATTAATTCATTGGGTTTTACCATTCAAATAGTAATTCAATCAAGAAGGCTGAATATTGACAATTATTTAGAGCAGTTAAAAATAAAAGAGCGCGAGCAAACTAATGAACTCTTAAAGATCCAGATTAAGGAATACGGCGATTACGTGGGGGAACTGGTGAAGTTGGGGGATATTATGTCAAAAAGGTTTTATGTGGTTATCCCTTATAACCCGCAGGAAGGCACAAAACAGCAGGGGCTTTTTGGGCGCATGTTTAATTCTTTTAAAGTGGTTAAACTGGTGAGCATCAAGAAGGAAAAATTTGCCAAATACAGGGCAGAACTTGAGAGGCGGCTGAATGCCGTGCAAAGCGGGCTGTCTTCCATGACGGTGAACAGCCAGCAGCTTGATACGCAAAGTTTAATTGAGCTTTATTACAATAGCTACAATCCGGAAGTAGCCGAGAGACAAAAAATGGAAGAAGTGGGGAAATTGAGAGTGGAGTAAAATAATTTTAAATTTTAAATTATAAATTTTAACACAATTTTAAATGATTTAATTTTTAATTTTAAAACATCCGTAAATTAGTCTGTTTTAAAATTAAGACATTTAAAATTAGATATTATTTTAAAATTTAAAATTTGTTATTTAAAATTTTTTAAGATTTTATGTTTAATCCAGCGGAAATACAAAAAAAGATGGATAGAGAAACTCAAGCAAAAACAGCGGAGGGCGATTTTGGCAGTGAGCAGGCCAAGAGTGAACTGGAAAAAGAGGCTTTGGAAGCAGAAAGGATTTATCGCCAGGGGATAACTAATTTGCGCGATCTCATCGCGCCGTCAGCGATGAGGGTTGATTCAAACTGTCTGGAATTGAACGACAAGTTTGTCGCCACTCTTTTTGTGACAACCTATCCAAGATATATTTCTGTCGGCTGGTTTGAGCCGGTGATTGATGCAAGCCTGACCATGGATATTGCCATGTATTTTTATCCTATTCCTTCAGGCATAGTTCTCAAGCAATTAAAAAAGAAAATCGGCAATATTGGGGCGCAGCTGATGTCAGACAAAGAAAAAGGGGCGCCCCGAGACCCTTTGCAGGAAACTGCTTTTCAGGATATTGAAAAGCTGCGCGATGATCTCACCCAAGGCATTGAACACTTTTTCCAGTTCGGCCTCTATATCACAGTTTATTCCAATACGAGAAAAGAACTGGAAGAGGCGCTGGAGAATTTGGAGACAATCATTGGTTCCAAGCTGATCTATACGCGACGTTCAATTTGGCAGAGCGAACAGGGCTTTAATTCAACCTTGCCCTTGGCCCGCGATGACATCAAAGTTTATGCTAATTTAAATACCTCGCCAATTGCTTCTACTTTTCCTTTTGTTTCTTCGGAATTATCAAGCGATGAAGGAGTTCTGTATGGCATTAACCGCCACAACAACAGCTTAATTCTGTTTGACAGATTTTCGCTGCAAAATGCGAATACCGTAGTTTTTGCCACCTCTGGCGCTGGTAAAAGCTATGCCATTAAGCTTGAGGTGCTCCGTTCAATGATGATGGGCACGGATGTGATTATTATTGACCCGGAAAGAGAATACCAGTATTTGTCAGAAGCAGTCGGCGGAACTTACATTAATATCTCGCTTAATTCAGAAAGCAGAATTAATCCTTTTGATTTGCCGAGAAAGACTGATGACGAGAACAGAACAGGAGATATTATCCGCTCGGCAGTGATTACGCTTAAGGGATTAGTCAGACTGATGATTGGCGAGGTCAGCCATGAGGAAGACTCGCTTTTAGATAAAGCCTTACTGCAAACTTATGCTAAAAACGACATTACGCCGGAAGCAGATTTGTCGCAAATTACTCCGCCAACCATTTCTGATCTGCAGGAAGTTTTAAATGGCATGGAAGGCGGCGATGAGCTGGTTCAAAAGCTTGAAAAATATACCAGCGGCACATTTGCCGGGTTGCTTGACAACGGGACTAACATTAATATAGACAACCAACTGGTTGTTTTCTCGGTGCGCGATTTGGAGGATGAACTGCGGCCGATTGCCATTTACACCATAGTGAATTTTATTTGGAATATTGTCAGAAGCGAGATGAAAAAAAGGATTTTGGTGGTTGATGAGGGCTGGTGGCTGATGCAATATGAAGATAGCGCTAAATTTATTTATGCTTTGGCTAAAAGATGCAGAAAATATTATCTGGGTCTGACAACTATTACCCAAGATGTCAATGATTTTCTAGGTTCGCCCTATGGTAAGGCGATTGTGACCAATTCGGCTATGCAGCTGCTGCTGAGGCAGTCAACAGCGGCGATTGACGTGGTGGCCCAAACTTTTATGCTGACTCAAGGTGAAAGGTATTTGCTTTTGGAAGCCGGGGTAGGGGAAGGCATATTTTTTGCCGGCTCAAAGCATGTGGCGATTAAAGTTGTGGCATCATATACTGAAGACCAGATTATTACCACTGACCCAAGACAGCTGCTAGAAATACAAGAGGCTAAGGAGGAATTTAACAGAGAGCGGGAAGGAAAACAATTATAAATTTTAAATTTTAAATTTTAAAACAATTTCAAATTATTTAATTTTTTAATTTATGCTAAATAAAAAAATATTAATAATAGTGGTAGGAGTTGTAGCGGTGATAGTGATAATTTTTATTAGCTGGATGATTTTTAGTCAGGATGAAGCGGTAGAAGTGGTGCCAGAAACTGAAGTGCCGGTAACGGGGCAGCTGCCGGGCGAGACAGAAACTGGTTTGCCTGAAGCAGGCACAAAGAAAAGCGCACTGACGGCTGAAGAGCAGGATAAGGCGGCTATTATTAATACAGTTAAGTTTTTTGTGGGTATGCTTGGCACATATTCGCCAGATGCAAAGTTCCAAAATATTACTGATTTGAAATCAATGATGACGAACAAAATGATGGACTGGGCAGATGAGTTTGTCAGAAATAATTTGCCCAATATTGAAAATCAGAGTGAGAGCGTGACAACCACTGTTTTTAAAACAGAGATTTCAAGTTACAGTAGCCAGAGCGCCAAAGTAACGGCCAACACTCGGCGAGATAAGATAAATCAGGAGGGGCAGAAGCTGATTAGCCAAGAAGCTGAAGTTGAATTAATAAAAATTGGCGAGAAGTGGTTGGTGGATAAAGTGGCGTGGAAGTGAAAATCAATTAACAGGGAACAGGGGGGTTTTAATAATTTTAAATTATAAATTTTAAATGAATTTTAAATGTTTTAATTTTAAAATTTATTAATTGAGATTTGATTTAAAATTTAAAATTTGTTATTTAAAATTTTTTAAGATTTTATGTTACCGACTTTAGACTATAAAAGAATATTGCTCGCGATTTTGCTTGTCATCATAAGTATTGGTCTTTTGTTTGGTATTATTTGGCTTATTTTTTTAAGGCAGCCGGTAGAACAGCCGAGTCAGAATGAGCCGACAGCTGGTTCAAGAGGAAATTTGCCGGATATCGGAACTGGAGAACCTGGCGGCGTGATTAGCCCAGGAGGAACTTTGCCAGGCAGTACTGGCAATGAACCAATTGGTGGAACAAATGGTCAGACAGGGCAGGAGCTGGCACAAATGTCTGAAGTTGCCCGTGGTTCCTTGACTAAGGTGTACAATCTGGCGGAAGTGCCAATCGATGAAGTTACTTTGGCTAGCAGTGGTTTTAATTATTTAAGCGGAGAGGACAGTAAATTTTATCGCCTGTCTTTTGACGGCAACAACCGTTTGCCGCTGGCAACCGAAGCTTTCCCCTATGTAGATCGAATAACCTGGTCAGCTGATGGCGCAAAGGCTATTTTAGAATATCCTGACGGGGCAAATATTGTTTATGATTTTACTAAAAATAGAAAAGTAACCTTGCCCACCGGGGCAGAGGGGTTTAGTTTTGATGCCAGCGGAGATAATATCGCCTATAAATTTATTGGTTCTAGAGAAGAGGATAATTGGCTGGTAGTGAGTGATAGTCAAAATATCGGAGCGGAAGCCATTGAACCGTTGGGAGATCAGGGCGATAAAGTGGAAGTGGCTTGGTCACCGGCCGGACAGGTGGTGGCGCTTTATCATGACTCAATTGGCCTCAATAGGGAGGAAGTATTCTTTGTTGGCCACAAGGGCGAAAATTTTAAATCCATGGTAGTTGAGGGATCAAATTTTTTTGGTAAATGGTCGCCCGACGGCAAAAAAATACTTTATCATGTGATAAATTCAGTGAGTGACTATAATCCAGTGCTGTGGATAGCTGACGCGGCCGGAGAAAATATTGGCAATAATAATTTTAATTTAGGTATTATCACCTGGGTGGACAAATGTGTTTTTAGCGGGAACAATAAAGTTTATTGCGCCGTGCCAATTGAACTCAAAGAAGGGGCAGGACTGTATCCAGAATTACTCGCTGACAGCGCCGATGTCTTTTATGAGATTAATTTAGATACCGGACTTAGCAAACTGATTGCTTTTCCAGTGATGAGTGAAGAGCTGAGCGAATTTCAGGTAAAAAAATTATTTATTTCGGACGACGGCAGTAAACTTTATTTTTGGGATGCGTTTACCCAGGGGCTGTATTATCTGAGATTAAAATAAATTTTTTCCGCTAAGTTTCATTTATTAGTTATTTTGTTGAATTTATATGACCAATGGGCAATACATAATTTTTGCGTTTGTTTCAATTCTGCTTTTAGCCAGTATTTTTTTGGTTTGGATCATCAGCGATTTTGGCAATAATAATGAGAGTTTGCCACTGTCAAACACAAACGCTAACAGCCAAAGCGATAATTCAAGGACGGATCCGTTAATTACCTCAACCAAAGAGCTTTATGGCTCCCTCATAAATGAAAATGACCCGGTAAGGGGAAGCGGCGCGGCCGGGCTGGTAATTTTAGAATTTGGCGATTTTGAATGCCCCTATTGCCAGACGGTTTTTCCTAATTTAGTGAAAATTTTGTCTGAATATCAGGGTAAGGTAAAGTTAGTTTGGAAAGATTTTCCAAACCCATCGCATTTGAATGCTCGGGATGCAGCCCTGGCGGCCAGGTGTGCGGGCGATCAGGGTCAATTTTGGGAATATCATGATTATTTATTCGCTAATCAGGCTGAGCTGTCACGCGAGATGTACAACCAAATTGCGCTTGAACTTAGGCTTAGTTTGAGCCAGTTTAATAAATGTCTTGATGGTCAAGAAAAAATTGAGCTGATTGGGCAAGGTTTAGAAGATGGGCAAAAATTAGGAGTGGATGCCACGCCCTATATTTTTATTGGTAACAAGCAATTTAATTATGCTTTGAGCTATGAGGAGCTGAAGGGGGCGGTTGAAGAAGAGATTAGAAAATAGAAATTAAAATTTAGGAATGCAAAAAGCCGCTTGAAGCGGCTTTTTGCATTATAAAAGATATTTTATTTCTTAACAGATTCTATAATTTTAGCAAATATTTGAGGGTGTTTTTGGGCAAGTTCGGAAAGGACTTTTCTATTGAGCTCTATTTTTTTAATTTTTAAGAGGTTAATAAATTGGGAGTAGCTTAAATTATAATGGCGGACGGCGGCATTCAGGCGGATTTGCCATAAGGCACGGTTGACCCGTTTCTTTTTTCTGCGGTCGGCAAAAGCATGAGCGCCGGCTTTATGGGTGGCAGTGATGGCTTGTTTAATAAGATTTTTACGGCCCCATTTATAGCCTTTAGTTTGCTTAAAAATCCTTGTCCGTTTTTTAATATGTAAAACACCGCGTTTTACTCTGGGCATAGAATATGAATTATGAATAATGAATTATGAATTATGGGTTTATTTAATAAGACTTTTGATTACCTTAGCATCAGAATTTGATAAGGTCAAGTCTTGGCGCTTGTTTCTCGTAGCCTTGCCAGTGGCTTTGGCATTAAAATGATTTTGGCTTTGTTTGATTTTTTTCACCTTGCCTGATTTGGTTATTTTAAAGCGCTTGGAAAATGATTTAATGGTTTTGGATTTTCTTTGCATAGATTTAAATTAATTTTTAGTAACGGTGGCTGTTATCTGCCCGTTAAGGGAGGCAACTGGTTGAATGATTTTGGTGTTTTTTCCCAAAGACTCAATAAATTTTTTTATATTGTCTATGGCCAGGGATTTATTGGTCCGTTCGCGGCCTTTTAAGATAATGTCAATTTTTACCTTGTGGCCGTCGGCGATAAATTTTTGAGCTTGTTTTTGTTTGGTTTCCAGGTCTTTGCCTTTGATTCTGAATGATAATCTGATGGCTTTAAGTTCAATTGTTTTTTGGTGAGCTTTGGCGCGCCTATTTTTTTTCTCCGTCTCATATTTATATTGGCCATAGTTCATAATTCTGGCGACTGGCGGATTAGCCTTGGGGCTGACTTCAACCAAATCAAGTTCAGCCGCCCGCGCTTTTTTTAAACCGTCAATGGTACTCATCACTCCTAATTGGTTGTTATGTTCGTCAATCAGAAAGACTTGGGGTATTTTAATCCGCTCATTTATGAGGAAATGTTTGAAAGGGTCTTTTTGGGGTTTGGGTCGGCGGTATCTTCTTTGCATTTAAATCAAGGTGTAGGTCGTTCAAACAGTCCACTGGACTGTTTGAACTGGTGGAGACGGTGGGGATCACACCCACGTCTTGAATTAGTAATAATAATTTTCTACTAACATAGCTTGTTTTAGAATTTCAAACTAGAAGTAAAAAACAAACAAAAAATCTAATTTAAAGTTTGGCAAACTTTCAATTAACTCACCCAAACAATTAGTTAATCTACACCCGAATAAATGACACCTAGATTCATCGCACAGGTTTTGATGGCTAGATGGCAGTAGTTTTAAGCTACTACAGGAGCCAAGCTAGGAACAGCAAAAGCGTTAACTAAAGCGTTCCCCACTTTGGCCAATATATTTTTGACACTTATATGTGTGGATATTTTATTCAGATATCCAACTGAGTTAGCAATTATTATTAATGAGCTTCAATCGAATTTAAACGTCCCCGTGAATCAAAATGCAAAACCCAATTAACCCTCCCATTCGGCGGGCAGGCAGGGGACAAGGATTGAGTTTCGCAATGATTATAAATAATTATAGGGGATAATTGTAGTTTAGTCAAGGTATTTGACAAATTATTTATTATCTGTTATACTACCTATAATTAAGAGTTTGGATAGCTTTTTAGCTAATTTTAGCTAAATTTTATGACTGATAATATTTTAGAAAAAATCATAGAACTGCAAAAAGACCAAAGAAAGGCAGAAATTAACCCCAAAGAATTGGTCAATTTTTTATTGTCTGAATTAAATAATCGCGAAAGGGAAGTATTAAATGCTCGTTATGGATTAGTGGAGGATAACTGCCAAACCCTAGAAGCGATTGGTAAAAAATATGGCATTACCCGTGAAAGAGTGCGCCAAATTGAAAATAATGCTTTAGACAAGGCTTTAGTCAAACAAGGTAAAGACGAAGCGCTGGCAGAATTAGCGTCGGTAGTAGTCAAAGAAATTAATAAGGGCGGTTATATCAGGCAAGAAGATAATTTACTTAATGATCTGCTCGGCAATAGTGCCGAATTTAAAGTTGATAAAAATTGCTTGAAATTTATTTTTAGTAAATTTTTAACCAGCCAGATTGAGCCAGTTGATATATTATACACTGAAAGAGCTTGGCAGATAAAAGATAGGGATTTGGGGTATTTTCCAAAATTAGTAGACGGGATCAGAAATGTTTTAAATCAAAAAAATCAGCCAATGCATTTGTCGGAAATTTTGGCAGAGTTGGAAAAAGAAATAGCGGATGAGAAATTAAAGGGGCTGATTTCAGAAATTGAAGATTGGCAGAGCGCCGTTGATTCATATTTGGAAGTCAGCAAACATTTTAAAAAGAATTTGTTTGACAAGTGGGGTTTGGCGCATTGGCGCAGCGTTAATCCCAAAAGGATGAGGGATAAAATTCATTTGATTTTACAGAAATATGAGAAGCCTTTGCATTATAAGCAAATTGCCGAGCATATTAACCAGGAGCAGTTTGATGCTAAACGCGCTCATCCGGCCACTATCCACAACGAGCTGATTTTAGATGACCGCTATGTGCTGGTGGGCAGGGGCATTTATGCCCTGGCCGAATGGGGCTATAAGCCGGGAGTGATTGCAGAAGTAATCAGGGATATACTCCAGGGAAGTGGCACGCCCCTAACCAAAGGGGAAATTATGAAAGAAGTTTTGAAGCGCAGAATGGTCAAAGAAGGGAGTGTTAATTTAATACTGTCTAACAGGGAATTATTTGAGAAATTATCAGATGGCAGATACCAAGTAAAAGCTTAATTTTATCTGACTAAAACCGTTGAAGAAGGGCGTTCTAAACGCCCTTCTTTAAATGGCTATTTTGATAATCAAATATTAAAATGGTATAATATAGTTAGGATAATTGCGATTAAGAGATAGTATAATCATAAGTTTTTGCTAGATAATTATAATAATAATATTTAAAGCTACGATTATGGATTTTACGCAGATAATTTCCAATTTACAGGAGTATGTTATCCAATTAGGCGGCAGAAAGCCGTATGAAATAATGCTGAAACTATTTTTGGACGGCGGCTGGATTATTTTTGCGCTGGCGATGATCTGGGGGTTATTTGAGGTATATATGAATTATATCAAAGACAAGTATGCGGCAAAAATTAAATGGGCGCTTTTGGCCATTGATATCCCCAAGGAAAATTTACAGTCAACTAAAGCAGTGGAGCATATTTTTGCCGCCATGTGGCCTTTTTTGGAGTCAATTAATTTGGTTGAAAAATATATTGATGGCGAATTCCAACTGGCTTTTAGTTTGGAAATCGTGAGTATCGGCGGCTATACCCAATTTTTAATACGCGTGCCAGTGACTCACAAAGATATTGTGGAAGCGGCAATTTACGGCCAGTATCCAAAAGCAGAAATTACCGAGGTAGAAGATTATGTTTTGCGCTATAAAGATTTGAGATTTCCATCTGATGACTATGATTTATGGGGCACGGAGTTCGGGCTGACAAAGCGATCGCCTTATCCCATTCGCACTTATCCTTCATTTGAACACACCTTAACGCAAACTTTTGCTGATCCAATAGCCTCGTTTTTGGAGGTGTTTAGCAAGATTAACAAGGATGAGGAATTGTGGCTGCAGTTAGTGATCACGCCCATTAAGGATGACTGGAAAGAAGAGGGTTATAAGATTATTAATAAATTAATTGGGGTAAAGGCTGAAAAGAAGAAGGGCATATTTGATCTCTTTTTATCTCCTTTCAATTATCTCGCAACTTTAACGGAAGAGCTTTTTGTTTACGGCATTGGCTATGAGCCGGGCAAAGTTGAAGGGTTAAAAAAAGATGAGTTTCAAGGGCCGCCCAATAAAATGCTTTATTTAACGCCAGAGGAACGCAACGCGGTTGTTGGCATTACTACTAAAATTAGCAAGCTGGGATATCAGACAAAGATGCGGGCGATTTTTGTCACCCAAAAAGGAAAAATGAACAAACCTAAAGGAGCGGCCGCGCTCATTGGCGCCTTGCAGCAGTTTTCAGCGCTTGATTTGAATGCTTTTAAGCCGATTATGAAAACTTTTACTAAAGCCAATTATTTTTTTGTGGAGAGAAGGGTGATTGCTAAGCAGAATAGGATTTTGAGGAATTATAAATCAAGAAGCCAAACTTATGGTTGGGGCAAGGGCTTTGTTCTAAATATTGAGGAGCTGGCGACAATCTTTCATTTTCCAGTGCCGGAAGCCGTCAGGGAAAATGTCAAGCGGGTAGAGGCTAAGAAAGAAGCGGCGCCAGTTAATTTGCCGGATACAATTTACGAAGAAGATCAGGTAATGAAACAAATGGCACTGGACGAGCAAACGGCAGAGACAGCTCCAGCAAGGCAGAGTGAAAGTGCTAAAGCTGAACCGCCCGGTAATTTACCCATATAAATTTAAGAAGTATGAATGATAATGACGTAACATATTTTGCGGAAACAAATTTTCGTAACGAACATAGAAAATTCGGCATTAGACGTGATGACCGGCGCCGTCATTTTTATGTGGTGGGAAAAACCGGTATGGGCAAAACAGTCATGCTGCAGAATATGATTATTCAGGATATTCAGCGCGGCGAGGGTTTAGCCGTGGTTGATCCACACGGAGAGTTGATAGAGGAAATCATCGGCTCAATTCCGGCTAATAGGATTAATGACGTAGTCTATTTTAATCCGGCTGACTTAGAGCACCCAATTGCTTTTAATATTTTAGAGACGGTGGATGATGAATATAAACATTTGGTTAGTTCGGGGCTGATGGGCGTGTTTACCAAAATCTGGGCTAATATGTGGTCGGCCAGGATGGAATATATTTTGAATAATTGCATTTTGGCTTTACTTGACAGCCCGGGCAACACGCTTTTGGGCATTAACCGGTTGTTGGTGGATAAAGATTACCGCCGGAAGATCGTGGATAAAATCAAAGATCCGGTAGTCAAAGCTTTCTGGGTGGATGAATATGCCAACTATAATGAGCGCTTCAGGACAGAAGCCATTGCGCCAATCCAGAATAAAGTTGGCCAGTTTTTGTCGTCCTCGGTGATCAGAAATATTGTTGGCCAGTCAAAGTCAACATTGGATATCAGGGAGATAATGGATACCAAAAAAATATTACTGATGAATCTGTCAAAAGGCAGAATCGGTGAGGATAATTCAGCCCTTTTAGGAGCAATGATGATTACTAAAATTCAGCTGGCGGCCATGAGCCGCGTTGATGTGCCGGAGTCGGCCAGGCAGGATTTTTATCTGTATGTGGATGAATTTCAGAATTTTGCTACGGAGTCTTTTGCTGATATTCTATCCGAAGCCCGCAAATATAGATTGAATTTAATTATGGCGCATCAATATATTGCCCAGTTGACCAGTGTCAGCGGCACTGGCGGCCGGGTTACTAAAGTTAAAGATGCCGTGTTTGGCAATGTGGGCACGATTGTGGCTTTTCGCATTGGAGCGCCGGATGCCGAGGATATGATTAAAGAGTTTGAGCCCTATTTTATAGAAGAGGATTTAGTTAATTTGACGAAGTATCATATTTATTTAAGACTGATGATTGATGGCGTGGCCTCAAAGCCTTTTTCAGCCACTACTTTGCCGCCGATTACCAAGCCGCAAGCAGGAGCGGCGGAAAAGGTGATTATGGTGTCAAGGGAAAGGTACACTAATAAAAAAGATGAAGTGGAAGAAAAGATAATGCGTTGGTCAGGGTTAGAAGAGACAATGGCAGTGACAGCTAAAGAAACTAAACTTGATGGTCAGGAGGCAATTTTTAAAAAAGGCCATGTGATAAAAGCAGTTGCCGATAGAGATAATAAGGAGGCATCTTCCCGCGCCAAAGCCGTGGAGGATGCGCCACCAAACGCGGTGTGCGATAATTGTAATAAAGGTGTGTATATTAAATTCACCCCGGATGATCAAAGAAATGTATTTTGTAAAGATTGTTTGGCTAAATTTAAGAAAGGCGAGATTGATGCGGATAAATTGCCAAAAAAGAATGTGCCTAAGAAAGAAGAAGCGGCAGCAGAGGTGATCAGACCCCGTCAACAACTGCCAAAGTTAGGCCGGCCGGCCCACCTTCGCCAAGGCTACGGCGGGCAAGCCGGTAATATTTTATCCAAAGGGCAGAATCTTAAGCCAGGAGAGGTAGTACAGGTGAATAATCACTAAATAAATAATTTTTAACATGTCAATATTCCAATCAATAATTCTCGGCATCATCCAAGGTCTGACAGAATTTTTGCCAATATCTTCAAGCGGTCATTTGATCTTGGTGCCGTGGATTTTTAATTGGACTGACCAGGGGCTGGCATATGACGCCCTGATACATTTGGCAACCGGGCTGGCCATTATTATTGCCCTGCGCCAAGAGATTGGGCGGATTCTTGCCGGGTTTAATTTTAAAAGGCAAGACAGCGCGTACAGGAAAAATAGAAAATCATTCGGTTTGATTGTTTTAGCTGTTATTCCAGCGGGTCTGGCCGGGCTGATATTTGATAATTTAATAGAAGAAAAATTAAGGATAGTTGAAGTGGTCGCCTGGTCACTCATATTCTGGGGCGTGGTTTTATGGTGGGCGGAATATTATAATAATAAACTGACCAAAAAAAGTAGTTTAGAGCAATTAAGCTGGCCGCATGCTTTGGGAGTCGGGCTGATGCAGGTAGTGGCTTTAATTCCGGGAACTTCTCGCTCTGGGATTACCATCAGCGCCGGATTGTTTGGCGGTATGGACAAAAAGACGGCGGTTAAATTTTCTTTTTTAGTTGGTTTGCCTTTGATGCTTGGGGCAGGGATATTAAAATTCTTTGAGATGATCAGTAGAGAAGGACTGGGAGAAAATGGATTGGCGCTGGCCGCGGGATTTGTGAGTACGCTCATTAGCGGGATAATCGCCATAAAACTGCTTTTATGGCTGGCAGAAAAAGCGAATTTTAATGTGTTTGTGATTTATAGGATTTTACTGGGAATAGTCTTACTATTGGTTTAAATGATTATATAATATTAATGGCTCAACTTTAATGACAGAGAGAGTAAAATACAGACTGCTTGAGATGGTGCCGGCAACACTTACCTGGGCCGTTTTTTTATTGATTATCATTCTGTCATTTTTAGCGCCGATCGCGGCAATTTATGTGATTATTACTTTTGACTTCTTGTGGCTGATAAGAATTGTTTACTTTGTTTTTTATTTACTGCACTCTTGGATAAAATACAGAAAAGCAATCAAGATTGACTGGCTGGCGAAATTGAAGTCAATGGAAAATTATGGCCGGTTGTATCATTTGGTGCTTTTGCCAAGTTACAAAGAACCAAAAGAGGTGATAGCGGCTACGACCGCCGCCATAGCCCGGTGCGCTTATGACAAGAAGAAAATGATTATTGTCTGGACTCGGGAGGAGCGGGGAGAAGTGACAGAGTATAAAAAATGGGCGGCAGAACTTAAGGAGAAATACCAGGCTACTTTTGCCGCTTTGGAATTTTATATTCATCCGCTGCCGCCGCCAGACGAAGTTCAGGGCAAGAGCTCAAATGCCAAGTGGGCGGTAAAAAAGGCGCAGAGAGAAATTGTTGATCCTCGAGGATTAAATTATGATAATGTCATTTTATCTTCCTTTGACAGCGATACTATTCCCCATAAAAATTTTTTTGCGGCGCTGTCATATACTTATTTAACTCAAGACAAACCAGTGCAGACTGCTTATCAACCAATGGCAGTTTACCTGAATAATATTTGGGATGCACCGTCATTCAGCCGGGTGGTGTCAAATTCAACTACTTTTTGGCTGATGGCGGAGATGGCTAGGCCGGAAAGATTAATGACCTGTTTTTCGCATTCAATGAGCTTCGCGGCTTTAGTCGCCGTTGATTTTTGGGATACGACTTCAATTGTTGAGGATTCGCGCATTTGGTTGCAGTGTTTTTATCATTATGGTGGAGATTATAAGACAGTGCCGATTTATGTGCCGGTGTCAATGGATACAGTGATGGGGGATAATGTCGTTGAGACAATTAAGTACCAATATAGACAGATGAGGCGTTGGGCATCGGCAGTGGAGCATTTTCCTTATCAGGTGATTAATTGGGTGAGATATAAAAATGTGAATGTCTGGAAAAAATTTAGAACATTATTTATGCTGGTGGAAGGTGAGCTTTCATGGGCGACAGCGCCGATTATCATTCTGATTATGGGTTGGCTGCCTTTAAAAGTGGCAACGGCGAGAGGCATTAGTGCAGTTCTAGTTCAGCAGGCGCCGTTTATTTTGGAACGTTTGATGAATTTTTCCATGGTTGGCATTATTATTGCGGGCATCATTGGCACAAGCATTATGCCCAGGAGACCGAGAACAAAAAAAGGAGCATGGCGTTGGCTCCTGGTGATAGCGCAGTGGATGCTGGTACCGGTGACAATGGTGGTTTTTGGATCAATTCCAGCGGCGTTGGGGAAATATTTAGGATTTGATGTAACCAAGAAGGTAAGGAAGTAATTAGTAATTAGTAATTAGTAATTAGTAATTAGTAATTAGTAATTAGTAATTAGTAATTAGGGATTTTATTTTATGTAACCATTTATAAAATTTTGTGCGCTCATTGGATTTTTGCCTGGCGGCTGAAGCCTATTTATTTTTATGACAGAGTTGTTAGCGCAGGATAAATATAGATTTTTATTTTCAGTAAATAGCTTAGCAGAGCTATTTTTTAAATCAGCCAATGCTATATCAAGCAATTTTATGCCAGATTCTAAATAAATTCCCGGCCAGGGTTGGTATGCTCGCCACATATTAAAAACTTGTTCAGCAGTTTTATTTTTAGTAATTAGCCCATCTTCTTTTTTTATAATTTTAGTAAAAGTGGCGTTACTGTGATTTTGGGGGATTGGTTTAAGTTTACCTGAAATATATTCCGGGATAGTTTTAATTAGCAGTTCAGCTGCTTTTTCCGCTAATTTTTTTGACAAGCTTGAATAAGTATCTTGTTTATTGATTATTGATTCTTGCTGATTGATTATTTGACCGTGGTCCATTTTTTCATCCATTTTAATTAGAGTGATGCCAGTTTGTTTGTCGTCGTTGAGCAGGGCTGTTTGGATGGGAGCAGGACCGCGATATTTTGGCAGGAACGAAGGATGGATGTTCAGCGCCCCGTGTTGGGGTATTGCTAAGATTGAGCCTGGCAGAAGATTGCCATATTCAGCCACAATAAAAAGATTGGGCCCAAAAGCTAAAATTTTTTTATTAAAGTCACTAGTCAATTTTATTGGTTGCAGAACCGGAATGTTTTTTTGCTGGGCAATTATTTTAACTGGCGGCGGGGTCAAAATTTTTTTGCGGCCGACTGGCTTATCCGGTTGGGTGACCAGAGCGGCTAATTGGTAGTCAGCAGTTTGCAACAGTTTATTCAAAATTGCTGTGGCAAAGTCACCGCTGCCAAAAAAAATGATTTTCATAGTAGTTAAAGAAATTTATCCTGACCCCGCGAACGCGGGGAAAGGATCCCCTTGAGATCAGTAGCCATGAGACTCTTCGCTGCGCTCAGAGTAAAATTAAATATTTATTTTATTAATTTATCAATAAACAGAAGGCCATCTAAATGGTCGATTTCGTGTTGAATGACGCGGTTGGTGAGCCCGGTAAATTTTTGTTTGTGCCATTGGCCGGTTTTATCCAGATATTCCATGGTTATTTTTTTAGGTCTTTTTACTTTACCGTAACGTCCCGGGACTGACAGGCAGCCTTCTTCCACTATGTCTTTAAATAAGGATTTTTTGGTGATATGGGGATTAATAAAAATATGAGCCAGGCCAGCAACATTAACGGCAATGACTCTGATTTGTCTAGCCACTTGAGGGGCGGCTAGCCCAAGGCCGTTAGCTGCGAACATGGTTTCTGCTAATTCCTTAAAGAATTTTTGCATCTCCGGGGTGGCGATTAAATCAATCTTAAGATCATTAGATTTTTCTCTAAGTTTTTTCTCATATTTTGGAATAGTAAGGATATTAAGGCTAGACATAGAAATATAATTTTCAATTTTCAATTAAATCTGTTTGGGGAATTAAGTTATTGAGAAATTAGAAATTGTTTAAAAATTAGAAATTAGAAATTAAAAATTAATCCAGCAGTGTTCTCGGATGGATATCAATCAGCCAATCATTGGGAATTATTTTAGCCAGTGGTTTGAAATCATCAAGATTTTTAAGTTTTAAAATAATATTAAATTTATATTTACCCCTGATTTTGCGGCGGAGAATGGATAGCGGCGGCTGGCTCTCAATGTTTTTATAGCCCTTAAGACGCTGATATATTTTTTCAGCTTTTTTTTTGGTTGCGGCCTCTGATTTATTTAAGCAACTTAATTTGACCAGCTGAGCGAACGGAGGGTAGCTGAATTTTTGTCTGAAGGCTGATTCATTTTGGTAGAAAATTTCTGGTTTATTTTGGATGATTGATTGAATGAGATAATGGTTGGGTTGGAATGTTTGGATAATAATATTAGCATTTTTTGGCGCCAAAGTCAATAGTTTTATCAAAAGCTGATAGGCTGTTTCCGCGCTGATAAATTCGGCGTGCTGCCAGAGGCTGTCGGCATTGATAATGCCGAGTAAGCCGATGTCCGCCCAGTTAATTTTATCTAAGGCATATTCAGTGCCGATAATTATAGCAGCTGGCGATTGATAGTCAGCAATTGCTAGTTTTGTTATATCTTTATCCAGTCTAAGAATCTTGCTCTCTGGAAAAAGCTTTTTAAGGTTGGCTTCTACTTTTTGGATGCCCAGGCCAAGGGAGTGAAAGTTAGGGCCGGAGCATTTGGGGCAAAATGGCGGCATGTCCTCTTGGTGGTCGCAATAGTAACAAACGAATTGGTTGTTTGTTTTAATCAGCGGCAGAGTGCAGCTCGGGCAGGTAAAAGTAAATCCGCAGTCTTGGCAGGCAGTAGAAGTTGCTTCTCCTTTTTTATTAACAAAAAGGAAGATTGATTTCTTTGAATTAAGGGTGTGCTTGAGATGTGTGTCAAGTTGTTCTGAAATAAAAGAAAAGTTTTTTTTAGTCAGTTCATTATTGAGATCAGCGCTAATTATTGTCCGTTTAAATTGAGGCGCTTTGAGTTGTAGTTCATGATAGCTAACCAGGCTGGGCGCTGGCGAAGAATAGATTATTTTATTTTTGCAAATCTGGCCTAATTTTTCAGCCACAACTTTGGTTTCATAACGGGGATTCATATCGTATTGTTTATGGTCCAGGGAATGTTCATCGTCAATGATAATAGTTCGGAGATTGGCGAAAGGACAGAAAAGAGAGGAGCGGCTGCCAATAAATAAAGCTGACAGCTGGCGGTTGGCAGCGAGCCATACTTTAAAATTTTCAAGACGTGACAATTGGCGGTGGATGGGGATATATTCCGTGGATTTTAAAGCTAATTGTTTAGCTAGGGCTGAAATGTCATTTATCCGGGGAACGATTATCAGCAGTTGAAATTTTGATTTTTTAGCTGTTTGGATTTGTTTTAAGTAGAATTTGTTTCGTTCTTCGGTTTTTTGCCACCAAAGAAAAGAAGGTTTAGCTGTTTTGTGCCTGTTTACAGTTGGCGCATTAAGGCGGGCATGCCCGCCATAGCCTTGGCGAAGGCGGGCCGGCAATTTTTGCCAATCTTTTTTTATTAGTTTAGGCAGGTTGAAATGGACGAAAAGTGAAGCTGATGTGTAATAGTATTCAGCCAGCTGGCGAAAAAGTTTGAGTTGAGGCAAAGTAAAAATTGGCTTTTCACTCGCTAAGCCGGTGATGTATTTAAGGGGATAAGGGGTTCTTAATGTTTTTTTTATAGCAGTTATTGCGCCGCTGGTAAAAGAATTGCGCAGAGGGATAGCGGCAATTTGGCCAATTCTAACTTTAGCCTCTAAGTCATTAGGGATTTTATAGCTTAAAACAGAGAAATTTTTGGGGAGTTTTTTAGCCGGGATAATATCAACTATCATAGTTTAAATATATCATTTATTGACTTCTCTTGACAGCTGATGTAAAATAAGAGCAAGTTGCGTATTAAATTTATGGATAAAATTAAAATATTTGGGGCGCGGGTGCACAATCTAAAAAATATTAATGTTGCCATACCGAAGAATAAGCTGGTGGTGTTCACTGGCTTGTCTGGCTCTGGTAAATCATCACTGGCGTTTGATACGATTTATGCTGAAGGGCAGAGAAGATATATGGAGAGTTTGTCAACGTATGCGCGGCAGTTTTTGGGCAACAAAGAAAAGGCGGAGGTGGATAGAATTGAGGGTTTGGCGCCGGCTATTGCCATTGACCAGCGGGCAGAAATCCACAATCCGCGTTCAACAGTCGGCACAATGACGGAGATTTATGATTATCTGCGGATTTTTTTTACTAATCTTGGCAGGCCGCATTGTCCAAAATGCGGCGCGCTAATAAAAGCGCAGACCATTGAGGAGATTGCGCAAGAGGTTAGCGCTCTTTGCCGCCAAAGCCAAATTTTAATTTTGGCTCCCTTGGCGAGGAATAAAAAAGGAAGACAGCGGGAAATGCTTTTAAAAATTAAAGAAGCAAAATTTGATCAGGTAAGAATTGACGGCTATATTTGTCCGATTGAGGAGGCGTTGGAACACAACTTTGATGAAACCAAAGTTCAGACGATTGAGGTGGTAGTGGATAGAATTATGCTGGCGAACAATAGAATGGTCAGAATAGATTGCAATGAGCTAAAGAAGAACCACAAGCAAAACGATGTCTTTTATAAATTATTAACCACCGCGCTTGATTTGGGCAATGGCATTGTGATGGCTTACGATATTGAAAGACAAAAAGATTATTTAATGTCACAGCATTTAATTTGTAGCCAGTGTAAGGTGGTGATGGATAGGCTTGAGCCGGGGATGTTTTCATTTAATTCGCCGCGGGGGGCGTGTCATGCCTGCGGAGGGCTGGGGACAAGATTGGAAGTTGACCCTGATTTAGTCATGCCCAATAAAAAGCTGACTATCTTAGAAGGAGCAATTCGCCCTTGGTCAAGGCTTAGCGGCAGTGGCCAGACAACGCAGATAAAGGGCTTAGAGAAACTGGCCGCCAAATATGGTTTTTTTCTAAATACCCCGCTGCAAGATATGACTCAAGAACAGTTGGAAATAGTTTTGTACGGGGAAGGTAAGAGTAACCCGAAAGCTGACTATGAAGGGGTGGCCAATAATTTATTGAGACGTTTAAGCGAGACAAATTCAGGTTATCTTAAGTCGGAGATTGAAAAATATATGAGAGTTCAGGAGTGCAGTGTCTGCCAAGGCAAGAGATTGCAAGACAAAATACTCATGGTAAAAGTTGGCAATAAAAGTATTAGCGACGTGGCGCAAATGACATTACCCCTGGTTATTAAATTTTTAAATCAGCTGACCTTAGAAAAAAAAGAAAAAACCATAGCCCAACCATTAGTGGCAGAGATCAACAGCCGTTTGCAGCTGATAATCAATATCGGTCTTGATTATCTAACTCTTGACCGGCCAATGGTGACACTTTCCGGCGGCGAGGTGCAAAAGATACGATTGGCCACCCAAATCGGCTCAAATTTAACCGGGGTGATATATATTTTAGATGAGCCGTCAATTGGCTTGCATGAAAGGGACAATAAAAAACTGATCAAAACTCTAAGAAAACTGCAAGAGCTGGGCAACACGGTAATTGTGGTGGAGCATGACGCGACGATTATCCGGGCGGCTGACTGGGTGGTTGATATCGGGCCCGGGGCAGGCAAGCATGGCGGAGAAATTGTGGCTGAAGGCACGGCTGATGAGATAAAGAAAAACAAAAATTCTTTAACCGGCGAATATTTATGCGGCAGGAAAAAGATTGACTTTAATAAAAAGCAAAGAACAGGCAACGGCCAATATTTGGAAGTGATTGGAGCGAGCGAGTTTAATTTAAAAAATATTACTGTTAAGATTCCTTTGGGCAGATTCATATGCATTACCGGGGTGTCTGGTTCTGGCAAATCAACATTGATGATAGATATTTTATCAAGAGCGCTCAATAAATATTTTTACGGCACCAAAGATGCGCCAGGCAAACATGGGGAAATTAGGGGTTTGAGTAATATTAATAAAGTGGTGACTATTGACCAGTCGCCCATCGGCAGAACGCCCAGGTCAAATCCGGCAACTTATACCGGCGTCTTTACTTATATCCGTGAGTTGTTTGCCGCCCAGCCAGAGGCGAGAATTAAAGGATTTGACGCCGGACATTTTTCTTTTAACGCGCGCGGCGGCAGATGCGAGGCTTGCCAGGGAGATGGCGAAATTAAGATTGAGATGCATTTCTTGTCTGATATTTATGTGGAGTGCGAACAGTGCGGAGGCAAAAGATACAACAGTGAGGCGTTGGAAATATATTGGCGGGGGGAAAATATCGCTCAAGTGCTGGAGATGAATGTGGAAGAGGCATTGGAATTTTTTCAAGACGAGCCGCAGATCAAAGCCAAACTGGATATTTTGAATAAGGTGGGCCTGGGGTATATTCGTTTGGGTCAGCCGGCGCCGACATTATCCGGCGGCGAAGCGCAAAGAGTTAAGCTGGCCACGGAGCTGTCAAGGCGGGCGACTGGCAAAACCTTGTATATTTTAGATGAGCCAACCATTGGTCTGCATTTTGATGATGTCAATAAACTTCTGGGTGTTTTAAACAAACTAGCGGACATGGGGAATACCATACTGGTGATTGAACATAATTTGGATGTGATCAGGAGCGCTGATTATATAATTGACCTAGGACCTGAAGGGGGGGACAAGGGGGGAGAGATTGTGGCGACCGGCACTCCGGCTGAAGTGGCTAAAGTTAAGAACAGTTATACCGGGCAGTATTTAAGAAAGCGCGAATTAGCAGACAAATATGAATGAAATAATGATGACAATAAAATATTTTGATTTATTTAATTATCCTCTTAAAAAAGACGAGGTTTTTAAATGGCTTTTTAATTATCAAAACATAAAAACGTTAAAGTATCCAAGCGAGAACAGTCAAAAATTGTTTGACGATCTGGCTTGTTTGGTCAGAGAGGGAAAAGTGGCAGAGCGCGCTGGTTATTATTTTTTACCTTCCCGGGGCGAGATAATTAAGATAAGGGAGGAGCGGGAAAGAATATCTTTAAAAAAGATTAGCAAGGCGCAGAGGATGGCCATGATTTTAGGTTTCGTGCCGGGGGTGAAAATGATAGCCGTTGTCAGCAATTTAGGATATTTGAATGCAGACAAAGACGCGGATATTGATTTATTTATTGTGGCGGAAAAAGGAAAAATTTGGGGAGTCAGGTTTTGGTCAGTCATGCTGATGAAAATTTTAGGGCAAAGGCCAAACAAACAAGCGATTAAAGACAAGATTTGTTTGAGTTATTATGTTACTGAAGATAATTTGAATTTAGAGCAGACCACAGTGGCCGAGCCTGATATACATTTAGTTTATCTGGCGGCGCAATATTTGCCGCTTTACAGCGAGGATGAAATGTGGGAGAAATATGTGCGTCAGAACGGCTGGCTTAAAAAATATTTATTAAATTTTGAATACACTGACGAGCTAAAAAAGTTTATTATTAAACCAAGATTATTATGGCTAAAGAGAATTATTACCAGAACAGAATTGGGCTTTGAGCAGAGATTTTACAAGGAAATTCAGTTAAGAAAAATGGCGGCAGAGCTGAAGCAGGCGATGAATCAAGGGGATAAGAAAGTAATAATTAATGACCAGATGCTGAAGCTGCATTTGAATGATAGAAGAGAAGAGATTAATAAAATGATAAATAAAATTATTTAATGAATAAATTATTAAAATTGAGTAAAAAATTGCCAGAATATTTGTTTTATTTATTTGTGTTTTTATTGCCCTGGCAAACGAGGTGGATTTTTCATGACTCGTTTTATCAGGGAGAGGTTTTTGAGTACTGGAGAATGAGTTTGTATTCTTTTGATATTATTCTCATTATTTTATTATTATATTATTTAATTGCTGAATTAAAAAATTTAACAGTTAAGAAATTGAGAATATTTAATATTGCTTTATTGTCTTACTGTCTGATTGTTTTATTGTCAGTCATCTGGGCGGACGAGAAATTAATTGCCTGGTATTGGGGGGTGAGGATGTTTCTCGGTTGCGGATTATTTTATTTGATTCAGAAAATTGATTTTTCGCGTTTAAGACTGGCCATTGTGGTGGTTATCGCTGGAGCAATACAGGGACTGTTGGGCATTTGGCAGTTTTTAAATCAAAACGTCTGGCAGTCAAAGTGGCTGGGCATGGCCGGACAAAGTGCGCGGGATCTGGGCGCATCCGTGGTTGAATTCGGACTTGAGAGATGGCTGCGCGCATACGGCAGTTGGCCGCATCCCAATATTTACGGGGCGTTTTTGGTCTTATCTTTTATTGGGGTGATTTATTTAGTGACAAAAATTAAGGATAAATATCATCAATTATTTTTAGTATTTTCAAGCAGTTTTATCGCCTTGGGAATTTTATTTTCTTATTCTCGCGCGGCTTGGCTTGGGTTTGGCTTGGTGTTTATCGCCGGGATAATCTGGTTATGTAAAACAGTTAAGGATGAATGGCTTAAAAAATTTATTAAATGGCTGTGGCTTTATTTATTTTTATTATTAGTCCTGTTCACTTTGGCCACTTGGCCGATTGTCAAGACAAGGCTTCATCTGGGGGAGACAGCCAGATTGGAAACTACATCAAATATGGAAAGAGCGGCCGGCTATCGCGTGGCTAAAGAAATAATAAAAGATAATTTTTTGCTGGGAGTCGGAGTTGGCAATTATGCCAATGAATTAAAAGAGAGATACCCTGATGAAAAAGTCTGGGATATTCAGCCAGTGCACAATATCCTCCTGATTATTTTTGGGGAACTGGGCATTATAGGTTTTTTGATAGTGATATTGTTAAATTGTTATATTGTTAAATTGTTATTTAAAAAAAGAGACTGGAGTTATTTGAGCTTATTGTTTATTGTTTATTGTTTATTGTTCTTTGATCATTTTTGGTGGACATTATCTTCCGGTTTGTATGTTTTGTGGTTAGTAATGGGTTTGGTCTTTAAAGAGCATAAAGAAATTGATATAAGGTAACTAGTTGACAGATATTTTTTTATTGTTATAATATATTAATAGACTATTTAGCACTTGATAGGTCGGAGTGCTAATTATTATAAAAATTAAGCTAATATTAGTTAAATCATAAAAATATATGAATTTAAAACCGCTTAGCGATCATTTAATCGTCAAGCCGATAATAGAGGACAAAACCACCAAATCAGGCATTGTGCTGCCCGATACCGTGGATAAAGAAAAGCCAGAAACTGGCGAAGTCGTGGCAGTTGGGCCAGGCAGGGTTTTAGACAATGGCAATCGGCTGGCCATGTCAGTCAAGGTGGGTCAAAAAGTATTATTTAAAAAATATTCACCGGATGAGTTCAAAGTTGACGATGAAGATTATCTAGTTCTTTCTGAAAGCGATGTCATCGCGATTATTGAGTAAATTAGAAATTAAAAAATTATATTTATGGCTAAACAAATTTTATTTGACGAATATGCCCGCCAGTCATTAAAACGCGGCATTGATAAATTGGCTGATGCCGTTAAGGTGACATTGGGCCCCCAGGGCCGCAATGTTGTCCTGGGCGAATCTTTTGGATCACCGACCGTCACTAAAGACGGCGTGACGGTGGCCAAAGAGATTGAGCTGGAAGATAAGTTTGAAAATATCGGGGCGGAACTGGTTAAAGAAGTGGCGAGCAAAACTAATGATGTAGCCGGGGACGGTACGACAACCGCCACCGTGCTGGCACAGAGTATTGTGACGGAAGGAATTAAAAATGTGACTGCTGGTATTTCACCGCAAGATTTACGACGCGGGATTGAAAAAGGGGTAGATGAGATAGTCAGGGTATTAAAAGAAAAAGTTTCCAAGCCGGTGGCTTCTAATGAGGACATCGCGCATATCGCTTCAATTTCAGCCAACGACCCGGAAATCGGTAAAATCATTGCTGAAGTAATGGATGAGGTTGGTAAAGACGGAGTGATTACTGTTGAGGAATCCCAGGAGTTTGGAATAAAGAAAGAAATAGTGGAAGGGATGCAATTTGATAAAGGCTATGTTTCGCCCTATATGATTACTGACGCTGGGCGGATGGAGGCGATCTGGGAAGATCCATATATCCTGGTGACAGACCAGAAAATTTCAGCCATCCATGATATTCTGCCGCTTTTAGAAAAAATTGCGCAGACTGGCAAAAAAGAGATGGTGATTGTGGCTGATGAAATTGAAGGCGAGGCATTGGCCACGTTTGTGGTTAATAAATTACGCGGAATTTTGAATGTCCTGGCAATTAAAGCGCCTGGTTTTGGCGATAGAAAAAAAGAGATGCTACTGGATATCGCGGTACTGACTGGCGCCAAAGTTATTTCAGAAGAAGTGGGTCTAAAGCTTGAGAATGTTGAGCTTGATGATTTGGGCCAAGCCAGAAAAGTTGTCGCCACCAAAGATAACACGACGATTATTGAAGGCAAAGGGAATAAAGACAAGATTAATGAGCGCGTAGCCAGAATCAAAGCAGAGCTGGAAAAGTCTGATTCTGAATTTGACCGGGAAAAACTGCAAGAAAGATTAGCCAAGATGGTTGGCGGCGTGGCAGTCTTAAAAGTTGGGGCGGCCACGGAAACTGAAATGAAAGAAAAAAAGCATCGCATTGAAGATGCGCTTTCGGCCACCAGGGCGGCAGTTGAAGAAGGCGTGGTTGTCGGCGGCGGCGTGGCATTAATTCGCGCTTTACAGCAGATGGGCGAAATTAAATTAGTCGGCGAGGAGCAAGTGGGTTTGCAGATTTTAAAAAGAGCTTTAGAAGAGCCGGCGAAACAAATTGCTCTGAACGCCGGCAAAGACGGCGCAGTGGTGGTAGAAGAGATTAAAAAACACCAAGGTAATTTTGGTTATAATGCCAAAACTAATAACTATGAAGATTTGGTAGCTAGCGGGATTATTGATCCAACAAAGGTGACCAGGTTTGCCTTGCAGAACGCTGCTTCAATTGCGGCGCTGCTGATTACGACTGAAGCAGTGGTGGCTGAAATTCCGGAAAAGAAAAATGAGGCAATGAATCGGGGCATGGGTGGCGGAATGGGGATGGATATGTAAAACAAGGAACAGTGAACAAGGAATTTTTAAAAGCCTCTCCGACGCAATGTCGGAGGGGTTTTCGGTTTATTTTTTATATGCTATAATAATATTAATGGGTTAATATGGATGATTTTAATGAGAAAAAAGTAGATAATTTAGAGCCAAAATCAAGTTCGCAACAGCTGGATGAGGTTTTAGATAAGCTGGAAGTTGAAAAACAAGTTTTTTTCAAGAAGATGAGCTAAAAAAAGACAGGGTAAAAAAAATTGTTTTTAAGGATTTGGAATGGTATTGGGACATAATTCATAAGCCGGTTTTAGTTTTGGCTGGCTTAGAGATCGTACTCTATATATTAGCCCTAGCGCCGAATTTAAAGATTCTAATGATGGAAGTGTTTGACCCGCTAATGCTTTTGGTTGATTTGGTGTTCTTTGGCTGGCTTTTTGCCAGTGTCATAAAAAAGAAAAAAGAGAATTGCTGGCAGGGATTAGTCACGGTATTTTTAGCAGGCTTTGCCCTGGGGTTTATTCTAAGTATTTTTAAAGCGTTTTGGATTCGCGAGTATTGGACATTATTTAATGTCATCATACAGCCGGTGTATCTGGGATTGCTGGCGGCGGCGGTAGGCCTAGTTGTTAGTTTATTCGTTAAACGTAAAAATTAATTTAAGCCATAATAATACTGTCATCTTATTAATTAACTAAAATAAAAATATGCCGGAGAAAAAAGAATTGAATCAAGACGAGAGAGTCATCGCGGCTCTTTCATATATTTGGGTTTTGGTTTTAATACCACTGCTTGCCAAAAAAGACAGTGAGTTTTGCCAATTTCATGCCAAGCAAGGGCTGGTATTATTTATTGGTTCTTTTGTGGTTATGGTTTTAGGAATGATTCCAGTTTTAGGCTGGCTGATAATTTTGCCTTTTGGCTGGCTGTTCATCATAATTTTGTCAATTCTGGGGATTATTAATGCGCTGGCCGGCAAACAGTGGGAGATGCCATATTTGGGCCAATATGCCAAGAAAATTAATTTATAATATGATGTCAAGAAAGGAAAAATTCATCTTATTTTTTAAAGAGATTAATAAGAGCGATCTGGCGTTGGTGGGCGGCAAGAATGCCTCTTTGGGTGAGATGTATGCCAAGCTTTCTAAAAAGGGAGTTAAAGTGCCTAATGGTTTTGCTCTTACTGCCGCGGCTTACTGGTATTTTATAAAAGAAGCTGGCATTAAGCAGGGCATCAAGGCAATTTTAAAAGGGTTGGATACGGATAATATGGTTAATTTAAAGATGCGCGGCAAAAAAATAAGGGAATTGATATTGCAAGCAGCATTGCCCAGAGAGCTTGAAAGACAGATTATCAAAGCATACCAGAAATTACTTGGCGGCCAAGAGATGAGTGTGGCGGTCAGAAGTTCGGCTACGGCAGAGGATTTGCCTGATGCCAGCTTTGCCGGGCAGCAGGAAACTTTTCTGAACGTCAAGGGGGAAAAGGAGCTTTTGACAGCTATTAAAAAATGCCTGGCGTCGCTTTTTACTGACCGAGCGATTTCTTACAGGGTAGATAAGCATTTTGATCATCTGAAGATAGGTTTATCAATTGGCGTGCAGGCAATGGTCAGGGCAGATAAAGCCAGTTCAGGAGTGATGTTTACCATTGATACAGAATCAGGGTTTCGCCAGGTAGTTTTGATTAATTCAATCTATGGCCTGGGAGAAAATATTGTCCAGGGCAGAGTTATTCCGGATGAATTCATTGTTTTTAAACCGCTTTTAAAAGCTGGTTTTCCAGCGCTTTTAAGCAAGCAGTTGGGCACAAAAAAATTGCGGATGGTTTATGACAACAAGGGTGATGTTAAAAATGTTGCAGTCAGCGCGGCCGAGAGCTTAAAATATTCGCTTAATGACGGCGAGGTTTTGCAGTTGGCGCGCTGGGCAATAGCGATTGAGGAGCATTATAAAAAACCGATGGATATTGAATGGGCCAAGGATGGCTTGACCGGCGAACTTTATATTGTCCAGGCAAGGCCAGAAACCGTACGTTCTCAAGAGAATAGAAATGTGCTGGAAGAATATCGGCTGAAGTCAAAGTCAGTGGTCATGGTGGTCAACGGTATGGCCGTGGGCAGAAAAATCGGTCAGGGTAAAGCCAGGGTGATTTTGGACATTAAAAAGATTGATCAGTTTAAAAAAGGCGAGGTGCTGGTCACTGGCATGACTAATCCTGATTGGGAGCCGATTATGAAAAAAGCCTCGGCCATTGTCACTGATTCCGGCGGCCGGACTTGCCATGCTTCAATTGTGGCCAGAGAGCTGGGAATTCCCGCCATTGTCGGCACGGCAGTGGCTACCAAGCTGATTAAAAATGGCCAGCCAATCACTATTGATTGTTCACAGGGTGAAAGAGGCTTAGTCTATCAAGGCCTAGTGCCGTTTGAGGTGAAGAAAATTAATGTGGCTAAAATTCCCAAGTTAAGAACGGAGATTATGATGAACATTGGCGAGCCGACGCAGGCTTTTAGTCAAGCGCAGATTCCCAACCAAGGCGTGGGGTTGGCCAGACTTGAATTTATTATAAATGAATATATCAAAGTGCATCCTTTAGCTTTAATTAATCAGCCTAGTAAAAAAGTTAGTGAGATTGTTAAGCAGGCTGGCTATCAGAATGGCCGAGACTTTTTTGTCGGTCAGTTGGCTGAAGGGATTGCCATGATTGGAGCGGCTTTTTACCCGAAAGATGTGATTGTCAGATTAAGCGACTTTAGAAGTAATGAATACGCGCATTTAATTGGCGGCAGTGAATTTGAGCCGCTGGAACAAAATCCAATGCTGGGCTGGCGCGGGGCTTCAAGATATTATAGTGAAAAATTTAAAGAGGCTTTCCAAATGGAATGCCAGGCGTTAAAAAAGGTTAGGCATGAGTTGGGGCTTAAGAATATTAAAATTATGGTGCCGTTTTGCCGGACGGTTGAAGAAGGGAAAAAGGTGATTCAAGCGCTGAAGGAGAATGGTTTAGTCAGAGGCAAAGACGGCTTGGAGTTGTATGTGATGGTAGAGATTCCGTCTAATGTAATTTTGGCTGATGAATTTGCCAAATTGTTTGACGGTTTTTCTATCGGCTCTAACGATTTGACCCAGTTGGTTTTGGGGGTGGATAGGGATTCGGGATTAGTCTCCCATATCTATAATGAGCGCAATGACGCAGTTAAAATTTTAATTAGCCAAGTTATTGCCACGGCTAAAAGGACAAAAACCAAGATTGGCATTTGCGGCCAAGCACCGAGTGATTTTCCGGATTTTGCGGAATTTTTAGTGCGCGAGGGAATTGATTCAATTTCACTGACGCCTGATACAATTATGAAAACAATAGTTCAGCTGGCCAAGGTGGAGAAGAAAAACAATAAACAATAAACAATAAACAATAAATGGTCAAGGAGGTGAAAAGAAATGTCAAAAACTCAAATAGTTGTTTTAGTGATTTTTATTATCGGGGTCTGTTTAGCAATATTTGGGACTTATCGTGAAATCAATATTAACAGTGGGCTTTTATTCATCACGATCGGGTTAATAATAATGGGGCTTACGGGGATTATGCTGATAGTCATGTTATGTAACCGGCGTTAATAATTAATATTTAAGAATCGATTTATTTTGGAGCAGTGGGACTTAATGTCGCACTGCTTTTCTTTTTTATTTACAGCAAATAGAATTAAAAGAATTGTTTTGACTTTGGGGATAAATTAAAGTAAAGTGATATTATTGGAGAGGTCGCATAGTGGTCGAGTGCGCTTGCTTGTGACCCTGCGGGTCATCCCCCGTAGGGGGAGAAAGCAACAATAGTTATAAAATGGAAGGTTCGCATAGTGGTCGAGTGCACACGCTTGGAGAGCGTGCAACCCGTAAGGGTTCGAGGGTTCGAATCCCTCACCTTCCGCCAGTTGGAAAAAGAAGCGTTTGGCTCGCCCGCTATGCGGGCTCGCCAGCCGATTTTAGGCGCAAAATTGAATTTTTTGTCTTTCAAAATAAAGTTCGAGCCGACATTTTTTAGAAATGTTAGGATTTGCTGATTGTCGCCTTGCGACAATAGAATTTTGGCTTGTTTCGCCTCAAAAATCATTTCTTTCATCGGTTCGAGCCAATTATTTCCCATTTGTTCAAAATCTCTGATTTTCTGCTCAATATCCAGTTTTTCGTTGAGCAGTT
>Ga0210017_1000482_pt1 | contig 33689 bp, 40 predicted proteins | sample CryGeyCG2014_020_FD_183966 | JGI IMG/M metagenome (GOLD analysis project Ga0210017, IMG submission 183966) | Groundwater microbial communities from aquifer - Crystal Geyser CG08_land_8/20/14_0.20 (SPAdes) (version 2) | ecosystem: Environmental > Aquatic > Deep subsurface > Groundwater | place... | reverse complement strand
GAATTTTTTCTACTCCTCTTTTTGACCGGTATGATTCACCGCCGCCTCCCCAAGCCGCCCCTAAACCTGTTCCTCTCGCCTGCAAAAGAATTGCCGATATTAAAGCGATTGAAATGATAATTTGAATAATAATAATAATATTTTTCATTTAGCCAACCAAAAAAAGAAACTGGAAATCACGCTTAAGACAAAAGTATCCAATATTAAAGCCAGTAATCCGGTCGTTGAATAAGCAGGAAGCATCAGACCATTGAAACTTAAGCCGGAAAATTCAAAACCAATAATTTGAAAATCTGGAACAATTAAAGTCACCAAAAAAAGAGTCACCACGTTGATGATCCAGTGGAAAGCACCAAGGGTTATGAGGTTAATCGGTAAGAGCAAAATATTAATCAATGGCCTGACAAAAAGATTGACCAAACCGAGAACCAAAGCAGCAATAAGGATCGTTTCGTAACCTTTGGCGAATGAAAACCCATTAACGAACCTAGCGACCAATAAAAGAGAAAAAGCATTAATAAGAAACGATTTCAACAAGGTCTTCATGGATTAATTGTATCAGATTTTGAGAATTTTATATAGATTTTGAGTAAAAAGACGACAAAAAGGAAAACAGCGGCAATTAACAAAATCGCCTTGGTAAATAACACAATAAAGGAGGAAACCCTAATTTTATATTCATAAGATTGGTTGTTGATTTTACCGTTGATGGAACCAACGCCTTCCCAAATCAGTTTTTGGCTTTTAAAAGCGATCGGCAGGCTGATTGTTCCATAGGGCGGAATAACATTGAGATGTTTTTGGTTTAAAGATAGCAAGGTGAATTGATCGGTTTCAATAAGAAAATCTTTATTATAAACCGCCTCTCCGCCGGTATTTTCTATTTGAATACTACCGTTGGTTTTAAATTCACTGTAAACTTTTTTAGGAAGATTGAAAATGAATTCCAGATCAAGATTGGGACCCTCTAAATATTTACCGAAAGTGATATCAATATCTCTTGTGTTCTGGTTGCTGGTTTTATAAGCGCCGGCCGGAAGGGGTTTTTCGCTATCAAGGCCGTGAATTGCAAAAACAAAATGATTCAAATCCATATTATGGAAAAAATCAATCACGCCGGTGGTATTTTCCCAAGTCGGATCAACTTGCTTCCAGATATTTAGACTTTCGTCCCAATATTCCGGCCAAGCGTGGAGAATATCCTGATTAAGGCTTAATGGCTTGTTTTGAGGATTATCAGTATAGGAATAACCGGTTAGTTCTCTGGCCGGAATACCGGCCGCCCGCGCAAGTGCGATAAACAGATCCGAAAATTCGGTACAAATAGCCTGGTCCGGGTTATTCAGTACTGCTCTGGCTCCCATTCTCTCTCTTTTCACTTCAAGTTTTCCATAATCATATTTAAGGGTTTTAACAACATAATCGTAAATTTTTTCCGGCGTTTTTAACTGCTGGGCCAGATTAATAATTTGCTGATCATCCACTTCCCAATATTTTTGCGGTTTTAAATATTCCTGTTTATCAACAAAAGGTTCATTCATCTGAAAATCGAGATTCGGTTGACTGATAATTTGAACACGGCCTTTAGCAATTACATCCAGTTTTTGACCTTTATTAAGAAAATATGTTGCCAGCCAATTACCGTCATTATCTTGTTCCACATTTATCGGTTTTGGCTCAAGGCTTTGAAAAGTCATTATTTGATAAGCCGTATCCGGAGGTAAGGCAATTTGCGTGCTGATATTAGATTTTAAGGGATTTGAGAGATGATAAATTAAGGTAAAATTAAAAATTTGAAAATTACCAAAAGCACCCAGTATTCCGAATTGGGAAAGCTGATTTTTATTAAATTCATAAATCTGAAAGCCGTTAATTTCCATCTTGGAAAAAGGATCGGGTGAAAGATAGGCCGGTTTCCCAAAAGAAGAAGGAATCTTTAAAACTAAATGATAATTATTTATCTGGGCGGAATCGGACAATTTCGGAATCATCACTTCCCAAGCCTGGCCGGATTTTTTAATCGAATCGACGGCATCGTAATTTAAAGTGAAAGAAAGTATTTTATCTTTGCCGACCACCGGGCGGCTGAAATTAACAGTAATCTTTGCCTGGGAATTTTGATTGGTAACCACCGCATCCAGCGGCCCGACAGAATCAAAAGCTTTGATATTAGCAGGGTTCATTCGGTCAAGAATCATGGAATAAGAAGAAGCATAAATTTCCGAAGTGTTATTTTTTAAAGAAATATTGTAGGTAAAATGCATGGTCCGATCGGTTTTGGCTTCCGCGGTTACTTGATAATCAGAAGTGAGATTTTCGTCGGCTTTAGCCGGAGAAATTAAAAAAGCAAAGAAAAAAACCAACAGAAAAAGAATTTTTAGCAAACGATACATCCTGTTAATTTTAGGCCGAATAATGACTCTTGACAAGAGTTTTGGGTTTTGTTAGGGTATATATATGCCGGTAACATTATACAAAAGACAAAAGCAAATCTACGATTTTATTTCCCAATACATCCAAAAATTCGGCTGCTCGCCAACCCTTCAGCAAATAGCCGACGCGATTAATGTTCATTCTCTGGCCACCATTCACGAACATTTACAGGCAATGGTCAAAAAGGGCGTCATCCGTAAATACGAAGGAACAATTCGGGGAATTGAATTGATTGACAAAAAAATGGGTGAACTGACCAAAGGGATTGAAGTGCCGATTTTGGGCTATATTGCCGCCGGCGCACCAATAGAACCATTCACTGATCCCAATGCCACTTTGCAAGTTTCAGCCTCAATGCTTTCAGGTGGAAAATCCTCCTTTGTTTTACAAGTTAAAGGCGAGTCAATGATTGAAGACGGCATTCTTCCGGATGATTATGTCGTGGTTGAACAGCAGGAAGTCGCCAATAACGGCGATATTGTGGTGGCGCTATTAGATAACGGCTTTGCCACTTTAAAACGATTTTATAAAGAAGCCAGCCGGATCCGTTTGGAACCAGCAAATGCTAAAATGTCTCCTATCTTTGCCACAAGAGTAAGAATTCAGGGAAAAGTGGTGGGAGTAATCAGAAAATATCAGGTTTAATGAATAAATTATTTTTGGTCGCTACGCCAATAGGCAATCTTCAAGATATTTCATTTCGCGCGGTAGAAACTTTGAAAACTGTCTCAATAATCGCTTGCGAAGATACCAGAAAAACAGGACAACTGCTTAAAAATTTTGATATTCCAAACAAACGCTTGATTTCTTATTATGAAGAAAATGAAATCACCAGGATTCTGGAGATAGTTCAATTAATTAAACTGGGTAATGATGTTGCCTTAATTTCTAACGCCGGAACACCGACAATTTCTGATCCGGGCTATAAGCTTGTTCGGGAATGTATCAAACAGGGAATTGTAGTTGAATCAATCCCCGGTCCTTCGGCTTTATTAACCGCGCTTATTTCTTCAGGATTACCAACGGATAAATTTATGTATTTGGGTTTTCTGCCGGAAAAACAAGGAAAAAAAAGGGCTCTTCTGGAAAGTTTAAAAACAATTCAACAATTTAATAATTTAACAATCATTGTTTACGAATCCCCTTACCGTTTGCAAAAAACACTGGTTCAAATATTCGAAGTATTTGGCGATATTGACATTGTTATTGCCAGAGAAATGACTAAAGTTTTCGAAGAGACCAGACGCGAAAAAGTCAGTCAGGCAATCACTCATTTTGCAAAAGTAAACCCAAAAGGAGAATTTACAATTTTATGGAAACCAGAGTTCTAAAGCTTGATTCAATCGGAATAATTTTGTCCACATTTTCCATTTTCCACATCGGATGTGGAATAGCTTGACACATCGGGAATAAAAGGATAAATTTATTGTAATGCCTTATCGATTTACTCCATTAGTGACAGGACAGTTTTATCACATCTTTAATCGTGGGATTGCTCGGCAACCAGTTTTTCTAGATAAATATGATTACCAAAGAATGATTGATACTCTTTGGTTTTATCATTTTGCTGAATCTTCTGTCAAATTTTCTCGCTATTTAACTCTTCCTTATAAACAAAAGACTTCCTTAATTAATACACTTGCACTTTCTAAAGACATCGTCTCTATTAACACTCATGCATTAATGCCCAATCATTTTCATCTTTTATTAAGTCAAGAAAAAGATGGAGGAATATCTAAGTTTATTAAGAAGGTAATTGATAGCTATACTCGTTTTTTCAATACCAAATACGAGAGAAATGGAGCCATCTTTCAAGGTCAGTTCAAAGCGAAATTAATCGAATCAGACGAACAACTTCTTCATCTTTCCAGATATATTCATCTAAATCCCTATACCTCTCATATTGTGAATAGGTTAGAAGATATTATTAATTATCCCTGGTCTTCAATGAGTGAGTATATGAATATACGAGAGGGGATATCTAATCCAAAATATATATTAAGTAATTTTGGGTCAAAAGAGAAATATTTAGAGTTCGTTAACGATCAGAAGAATTATCAGCGAATCTTGGGTGATATTAAGCATCTTACTTTCGAATAATATCCCGACGTGCGAACCTATTCCACATCCGATGTGGAAAGGATATCCGCCGAGAAAAAATTAGTATTCCTCAAGAGTTGAAGTATCCCCCAATGGTAAGCCCAATTCTTTGGCTTTTAAATATCTTCTGACAATTTTACCCGACCTGGTTTTGGGTAATCTTTCAATAAATTCTATTTCTCTTGGATACGCGTGGCCGGCCAAATGGGTTTTAACGTGCTGTTGAAGCATTTGAATCAGCTTATCCGAACCTTTAAACCCCGGTTTTAGAACAACAAATGCTTTAATTATTTCACCCCGCAAAGGATCCGGCTTGCCGATTACGCCCGTCTCCGCGACTTCCTGACATTCCAAAAGCGACGATTCGACTTCAAATGGCCCGACTCTCTCTCCTGATGTTTTTATTACGTCATCCGCCCGCCCGACAAACCAGAAATAGCCGTCTTTATCTTTATAAGCCAGGTCGCCGGACAAATACCATTTTTTACCTTTATTGGTTACAAAATATTTTTGATATTTATGAGGACGGAGCCAAATTGTTTTCATCATTGACGGCCAACCAGGCTTAATCGCCAAATTGCCGATTTGTTTTTCTTTTAAAACTTCCCCCTTATCATTCACAATATCCGCCACCACGCCGGGAATCGGTTTTCCCATTGACCCGGGTTTAATATCCAAACAGGGATAATTGGCAATCAGAATGCCGCCGGTTTCCGTTTGCCACCAGTTGTCATGGAAAGGCAAACCAATCGCTTTTATGCCCCAAAAAACCGCTTCGGGATTTAACGGTTCACCCACCGAGGCTAAATGGCGCAAAGACGAAAGATCATATTTTCCGACTAATTTTTTATCGGATGCCGCCAGCATCCGAATAGCCGTTGGTGCCGTATACCAAACATTTACTTTGTAGTCTTGTATTAGCTGATACCAAGTTGCCGGATCAAAACGGCCGGAATAAATTAAAGAAGAAGCCCCGTTTGACCAGGAGCCCAGGATTTCATAGGCAATGCCGGTAACCCAACCCGGATCGGCGGTGCACCAATAAACATCTTCATCGTGAATATCCAAGACCCATTTGGCAGTCAGATGTTCGACATAAATTGCTTTATGAGAGTGGATTACCCCCTTGGGTTTACCGGTAGTACCGGAAGTATAAAGCATAAACGCCGGCTCATCCGGATCCATTTGGGCAATTTTAAAAGTATCAACCTGTTTGGCCAGTTCCAAAGCCAGATCTTCAACCAGAACAATTTTTTCCAGATGAACAAGTTTTTTTCTAATTTCATTAACTCGCGGTAAAAGATCATTATTGGTGATTAAAATTTTGGCTTTCGAGTTGCTTAGACGATCTAAAAGAGCTTGCGGACCAAAAGCCGAAAACATTGTTCCGGCAATCGCGCCGATTTTTAGAGTACCTAAAAATCCATAATATAATTCCGGAACTCTGGGCAGAAAAAAGAAAACCCGATCTGATCTTTCAACACCTAAACTTTTTAAATAATTGGCAAAACGGTTGGATAATAAAGATAATTCCAAAAAAGTATATTTAATTTTTAAACCGGTTTCATCCTGCCAATATAAAGCGACTTTGTTTTTTCTTTGATTTCCGGCATTGTAATCGATTGCCCAATAGGCCGCGTTCATTTTACCGCCGGGGAATTTGGGAATACCAAAATCATAAGTTTTCCAATCGAAAGTCCGATAGGTTTTTTCGTAATCCGTTAAATTCGGCGGATTTTTATACTTCTTTCTTATTTTAGTATCGTTCATATTAGGGTAGCAGGCTGCATCCGGTCATTGACGAGGGAATCGGAATTTCCAGCAAAGTTAGAATTGTAGGCGCAATATCGCCCAAAATACCGGTGGGCAACACAACCGACTTGCCTTCGTATTGCTTGCCGACAATAATAATCGGAACTGGGTTGGAGGAATGTTCCGTATCGACCGCGCCGGTTTTCAAATTAATCATTTCTTCAATATTACCATGATCGGCAGTGAGAATAAGCGTTCCGCCCAAAGCAACGACATTTTTAACCACTTTATCTAAACAAGCATCAACCGCTTCACAAGCCTTAATTCCGGCACTTAAAACGCCGGTGTGGCCGACCATATCCGGATTAGCATAATTGATTAAAATAAAATCATAGGTTTTTTGGGCCACTTTTTCCAAAATATTATTGGTTAATTCAACACAGGACATTTCCGGCTTTAAATCATAGGTTGCCACTTTGGGAGAAGGAATAATTATTTTTTGGGTATTGGTGAAAAAATTCTCGCGCAGGCCGTCAAAATAATAAGTGACGAATCTTTCTTTTTCCGATTCGCTGGCCCGAAGTTGCACAAGTCCTTTATCGGAAATAATCCTGCCTAAGGGCAAGTCAACATGGTTTGGAGGAAAAGCAATTTGAACCGGTAATCCGTCCTCATATTCAGTCATGGTAACAAAAAATAAGTTCTTGATTTTCGGACCGCGGGGAAAAGTTTGCTTAATGTCAGACTCATAATAACTTTTTTTGAAATATTTTTCGGCATAGGGATCAAAAGCGATTTTTTTACCAAGAAGATTATTCATATTGTCGATCACAAAAGCCTTGGTTAATTGCCGAGGCCGGTCAATCCGGAAATTATAAAAAATTGCCGCGTCGTTAGCGTTTATCCGAGGAAACATTTTACCGTCAGGACCTTTGAAAATTATTGGTTTTAAAAATTCATCGGTTTCTTTGGCTTTGTAGCGGTCAGCGACGGCCGATTTCGGATCGGAATACAGATCACCTTTGCCTTTAGTCAAGGCCTCATAGGCAATTTGGGTTCTTTCCCAGCGGTTATCCCGGTCCATGGCATAATACCGGCCGACTAAAGTGGCAATCGTTCCGACACCATCGGATTTACATAACAATTCTATTTGATCTAGCAGTATCGAAGCAGAATTGGGAGGTGAATCGCGCCCGTCAGTAAATAAATGAAGATAGACTTTTGTTAAACCTTCAAGTTTGGCCAATTTCATTAAGGCATAAAGATGTTCCATGCTGGAATGAGCCGAACCTTGACCGATTAAACCCATTAAATGCAAGTTGCTGGAATACCTTTTGCAATGATCGATCGCCCCAAGGAAAGCCGTATTTTTGTAAAAAGAACCGTCGGCCAAAGAAAGATTTATATGAGGAAGATCCTGATAGACGATTTTACCGGCGCCTAGATTCAGATGACCGGTTTCCGAATTGCCGCAAATCCCGTGAGGCAAGCCAACCGATTCTCCGGAGGCTTGGAGCTGGCCATGAGGATAGGAAGCATAAAGATTATTAAAGGTGGGAATTTTGGCCGAAGTTACGGCATTCCCCTTGCTTGGCGGGGCAATTCCCCAACCGTCCAAAATTAGTAAAACAACTGGTTTGGTCATATTGTTGGCGAGACAGGTTTTAATTCGGCTTCAATTTCCAATAATCGGTTGTATTTGGCAATTCTCTCGCCTCGGGCTGGCGCGCCGAATTTAGTATAGTCCGAACCAACGCCAACCGCAAAATCGGCAATAAAATCATCATTCGTTTCCCCTGAACGGTGAGAAACAATGACCTTCCATTTGGCATCGCGGGCCTGTTTAATTACTTTTATGGTTTCCGAAATGGTTCCAATCTGATTCGGTTTAACCAGAATCGCTCCGCAGGCTTTCCTTTCAATTGCCTTTTTAACTCTTTCGGGGTTGGTGCACAGCAGATCATCACCGACTAAAATTGTTTCCGCGGTAACTTCAGCATTCATTTTCGTCCACGAATCCCAATCTTCTTCATATAAAGGATCTTCTAGTAAAGATAAAGGATACTGTTCAAAAAGAGACCGGTAGAAATCAATCAAGTCGGCTGTTTCCATCGGCTGGGTCCGATCGCGGATCGTATAAACGCCATTTCTGTAAAAATTACTGGCGGCGCAGTCCAAGCCTAAAAAAACATCTCTTTTGAATTCAAAACCGCGTTCTTTTATCGCTTGAACAATCACTTCTAGGGCATCAAGATTGGTAAATAAATTCGGCGCAAAACCGCCTTCATCGCCAACAGAATGAATCGCCCCGTGCCTGATTAAAATATCTTTAACCCCTTGATAGACTTCTTCGGCAATTTCCAGATTTTGTTGATAGCTTTTTTGAGAAGTCAAAATAATATGAAATTCCTGAAATTCCAGATTTCCGGCGCCGTGTTTTCCCCCGTTGATTAAATTAAAAGTTGGTACCGGTATTATTATCGGGCCCAAAACTAACCCAATACCGGCGGCTAACTCCCGGACATACCGGTAAGTTGGTAATCCTTTGGCCAGAGCGCCCGCCTCGCAAATCCCTTGAGAAACACTTAATATAGAATTTGATCCCAGGTTACTTTTATTAAAACTGCCATCCAGACGAATTAAAATATCATCAATTTCGAATTGCTTTGTTGGATCAAGACCAATTAATTTTGGCCCCATTATTTGATTGACATTATTAACCGCTTTCAAAACACCCAAACCACCATAACGATTGGGATCGTTATCTCGAAGTTCCGAGGCTTCCATCGACCCGGTAGAAGCACCGGAAGGGACAGAAGCGATCGCTTTTTGATTATTATCCAACCAAACAGCCGTTTCCACGGTTGGATTTCCGCGGCTGTCTAAGATTTCTCGTGCTTGAATGGCTTTAATTAAACTCATGACGTTTTTTTAATTAACCGGTTTTCGGCTTCGTAAACGGTTTGTCTGACTTGATCAATAACGTCTGGATTAACCGAGATGGAAGTAATCCCCCACTCGACTAATTTATCAACTAAATCAGGATACATACTTGGAGCTTGACCGCAAATTGAGCAGGTAACTTGATATTTATGACAGGTTTTAATCACTTTTTCAAGCGCCCATAAAACCGCCGGATCTTTTTCGCTAAAAATCGGCGCCACTTCACTGTTATCCCGATCAATACCTAAAATTAACATTGTTAGGTCGTTTGAGCCGATCGAAACGCCATCAATGCCGATTTTGATAAAATCCTCCAGCATTATTACATTGGAAGGAATTTCCACCATAATCCAAAGTTTAAAAGTCGGCGACCTTAATAATCCCTTGGAAGCCATAATCTTTTTAACTTGGGCTAATTCCCAGGGAATATGAATAAACGGAATCATTAAATTTAAATTATCATATTTTTCTCTGACTTTTTTAATTGCGTCCAGTTCCAATTCAAAAACGTCCGGATCGGATAGATAGCGGAAGGCGCCGCGGTAGCCAAGCAAGGGATTCGGTTCTTCGGGTTCAAAGGTTTTGCCGCCGGTTAAATTCCGGTATTCATTGGTTTTAAAATCAGTGGCACGGTAAACAACCGGACGCGGATAGAATTGCTCACAAAATTTACTCAAACCGCGAAACATGTGGTCAATGAACAAATTTTGTTTCCGTTCTTCAATGAGTTTTTTCGGATGAATTCCCAATTGAGCCACCAAAAATTCGGCGCGGGCTAAACCAATCCCGTCAACATTCTTTTGCGCAATTTCCGACGCCAAATCCGGTTCGGCCAAATTAACATAAATTTTAGTGGCGGTTCTTAAAAGATTTTGAGAATGAGAATCGCCTGAAACTAAGGGAGTCAGTATTTCTGCTTTTTCCGATTGATCATTTTTACTAAAAGGTTTATAAATTTCGCCGGTTTTACCATTAACGGTGACGAACTGCCCGGTTTTTAAGACTTTGGTCGCCGTTTGAGTTCCGACAATACAGGGAACACCCAGTTCACGTGAGACAATGGCCGCGTGAGAGGTTTGACCACCCCGATCGGTAATAATGGCAACCACGTCTCTCAAAGCCGGAACAAAATCGGGAGTGGTCATTTCGGTGACTAAAATATCGCCTTTTGTCACTTTACCGATTTCTTTTGGTGAGTGAATAATTTTTACCGGACCGGTAGCGATTCCCGGACAGGCAGAAATACCAGTAAGCAAAACAGTTTTTTTCTTATTTTCTTCCTCCAGTTCTCGCTTCCCGCCTCCCGCCTCTTTGTTCTCTAACGTGGTGATGGGTCGCGTTTGTACAAAATATAATTTCCCTTTTTCAATTGCCCATTCGCAATCCTGGGGAAAGAAATAATGAGCTTGAAGTTCTTTACCGAATTTAGCAATCTTTAAAATCATTTTGTCATCAATTTTTCTTCGATCTTGCTTACTTTGGGGAACTTTTACTTCTTTGGTAATATGGTTAATTTGAGTCAACTGAACGGTTTGGGTATTAGTTTCCGTCCCTATTATTTTCATTTCGCTTTTATTAATTAAATAGCGGTCAGGTGTTACTTGGCCTTGAACAATCATTTCTCCTAATCCCCAAACCGCTTCGATCACCATTTCGTTTTTAGCATTGGTGACCGGATTGACAGTAAACATCACTCCGGAAACATCAGATTGAATCATTTTTTGAACCGGAACAGCCAAACCGACTTTAAAATGATCAAAATGATTCTGTTGGCGGTAGAAAATCGCCCGCGGTTCAAAAAGAGAAGCATAGCATTCCTGTACCGCGCGGACAATATTAGCTTCACCCTTGATATTTAGAAAACTTCTTTGTTGGCCGGCAAAAGATGCCGTCGGCAAATCTTCGGCCGTGGCGGAGGAACGAACAGCAACCAAAGTATGATTAATATTGTTACCTAATTTTAAATAAGATTTCATAATTTCCAAGGCCAGATCTCGGGGAAAAATTGCTTTTTGAAAAACCTTTTTAATTTTATCGGAAACAGCCGTATAACTTGAGGGATCATCGCGATTAACTTCAGTTAAAATACTTTTTATTTTTGGTTGAAGATTATTTTGCTCAAGAAAATAAAAATATGCTTGGGAAGAAATCACGAAACCAGGGGGAACAGGAATCCCGAAGTTATACATTTCCCCCAAATTAGCACCTTTACCGCCAACCAAAGGAATATCTTCCTTATGAATTTCTTTAAACCAGGCAATATATTTTTGGGCAGTGTTCATTTATTTTGTCATCCCAGATTTAATCTGGGATCTATACAAATTTCTCTCTTCTTCAAATTCTGTTCCTCTTTGGTAATCATCTTCCATCCTGATCGTATTGCCAACCTCCGGGGACGAGTGTTCCACGAGATCGCAATCGGTAATGGCGGTATAACGGTGTTTTTGCATCGGATTTATCTGATAACCTTTATCAGTTTCCATATCTATCTCCTTATCATCCAAAAGGAGTCTTGCTTGTCCCCGAATTAAAGTCAGGGTTTCCGTTTTCTGGTCGTGGTATTGCAGGCTGCATCTTTTTCCGGCTTCTACATGAAGAATTTTACCGGTATAAGGTAAATCAGGAGTGGTCAATAATATTTCGTAACCCCAGGGTTTTTCTATTTTCATTTTATAATTTCCAGCAATCTGTCAACTAATTCTTCCCCGCCCAAATCCAATTTTCCCAAAGTAAAATAATCCGCTTCCAGTTCTTTAGGATCGGTGGAAACGCCAATACCGGCAACAGTCACCATATCCTTATCGTTTAGTCCGTTGCCGATGGCCATGGTTTGATTAATATTCAGACCAAGATATTCTGTCAACTTGATTAAGGATGTGCCTTTGTTAAGATTTTTAGGAGCAATATCGTAGGCCTCGCCATTCCACCAGCAATAAAACTCATTATTGGTATCATATTTTTTGACAATTTCCTCGATCTCTGGGACGGCTTTCCAACAATGAGGCGTAATTAAAAATTGCTTGGGCTCAAAACCGCGGATATCTTTATTGGTTTTTGCCAATTGTCTGATCGCTTCTTTCATTTGCTGGATTTTATTTAATAATTCAGGGGTAAATTTTTCCTGCTGGATTACTTGGCCATCAATTAAAATAAATATTCCATTTTCTCCCTGCAAGCTGACATTTTCCCAAAGAAGTTTTCCATACATTCGTTCCAAATAAAGTAAACTTCGACCGCTGGAAAAAGTTAAATGAAATCTCTTTTTAAGAAGGATCATTTTATTTAAAAGACTTTCAGAAAGTACGTGGGTTTTAACAGTCAAAGAATCTTCGGTTTCTTCAATTTCCGTGCCGCGTTCCACCGTTACGCCATCGCAGTCGAAACAAATAATTTTAATATTCTTTAATTCCTCTGAAGTTAATTCGGATATTGGTTTCATAAACAATTGTCATTCCCGCAAAAGCGGGAATCTATATAAATTATTTTATAGACTAGCAACAAAAATATCAAGGTGGGAAAGCAGATTTAAGGCGTCATTGCCGGTTTTTTGATTGTAATCAATTTGCTGAAGTTCTTGATAGATTTTTTCCAGGTAATCAGGCATAAATAATCCTGCTTGCGCTTTTAATTTCGCTCCCTGCCAAGGAGCGCCTTTATAAAGATCTTCCTTGGCTAAAATCAACTGGCGAATTTGCCGGGTCAACATAAAAAATACCAATTCCGGCGCTTCCGTTTTCTCAAGTTCTTTGAGAATCGTCAGCGGCTTAAGAGGATTGTTTGGTTTAATTGAATCCAGAAACTTGAACAGCTGTTTGTCTAATTCAAAGGTTTCAATCTTCAATCCGTTGGGAATTGTTCTTCGGTCAACATTCTTTCCCTCCCACAAAATAATTTCGTTATTAAATTCTTTTTTAAAAAGATACTCGGTAATTTTTTCTTTTCTTTGAGATTTTTGCGAAGTTAACAAATTTTCAACAACGATCAGTTTATCATTGCCAAACATTGACGAAGAGCCCGTGGCCGACCTAATTTGTTCCAAAGAAACTTTAGTGCCGTCCAAATTAACAACTTCAATCTTTTTTTGTTGGGCATTTCTAATTTTTAACGACAATGCCTGACGGCTGGTGATTAAATTTTCACCGCAAATTATGGAAATCTTATTCATACAATTTCTTAAGCAAAATGTTTACCTTACTCATGTTTCTGATTAAATGGGAAACCAAAGCGCCGGAAAAGTTTTTGGGAATGTGCATCAGTTCGTGAATAAGGGTATACTGTTTATCTTTCTCGGATAATCTGTCAAATTTTTCCGAGATAACTTCAATACAGTACGCGGGTTGACAACCGAGAGCGATGAGAAAGATCCTTGGAAGACCCCAGATGCGGGCACGGGCGCGGCTAGTTGAACCATGAGAACGAAAACAGAAAATACGGCGGTGATTAAGATAATCTAGACTAAGGATTTCAATAAGGTTTTTTACTTCCTTATCAATATCGGGCGCGGGTTGCAATTCCATTGATTATTCCTTTACCAAATAAACTTCATCGCCTTCTTTAACCGCCTGATCAACTTTCATTCCGACGGCATCTCCCTTTTTGGCCGATTCTATCTGCTTGTGTTCAACCTGCATTGAAGAAACCGTTTGGGTAAATTCATTGCCGTGACCGGAAATTCTAATTGTTTCTCCATCTTTCAATGTTGCCGACAATTCCAGTACCGCTACACCAATTTTATCGTAATAATGGGTAATTTTCCCGATTTTTACGTCTGCCATTATTTCTCACCTCCCTTCGCAACACAGAGATCACTGAGAATTACACTAAAACACTGATTAATATTCACAAAATTATCCTCTTTATTTCCAATTTACTCTTTCCAAAATTCAAAATCAAGCCTATCTTTATGTTAGTTGCCTTTAAATAGGAAATCATTTGTCTAACATGTTCATTGTTAATTTCTTTCGTTGATTTTAGTTCAAGAATAACCTTAATACTAACTTTAGGTTGAGATTTATGAGGTATTTGATTGACAGATAACTCTGTTAACTCTGACTCCGGATATTTATTCTCGTTCATATTTTAGAGTTTCGGTGTAATTTCGTTCTGTGTTTCGGTGTTCTTTTTTCTGTGATTCCGTGTCACGTGTTTCTGTTTAGTCGTTTTCTGTGTTTCAGTGTTACTAGTTTCAGTGTAACCGGTTACAGTGCGACGATGGTGACAAATAGCAACTGCCAGCGCGTCGCAAACATCATCAAAATAGGTTTTTTTATGATTAGGGGCGCGGATAGAAAGTAATTTTCTAACCGTCGCTTTCATTAAGATTTTATCCGCTTTTCCCGATCCACCAACGACAAGTTTAATACTCATTGGTGCGTAATCAAAAACCGGAATTTTCTGTTTGGCGGCGGCTAACCTGATAACACCCAGGGATTCGGATACGGCCATCGCGGTTTTAACATTGGTGGCAAAAAATAATCGCTCAATTGCCAAAACATCCGGTTTGTGTTTTTTCAGAATGGCCAGCATCTCTTCGTGGATCGTGACTAAGCGGTTTTCGCGCAGGGAATCTTTGTCGGTTTTTATCCATCCCCAATCAATCAGTTCGTATTTTTCCGTTTTACCGTCGGTTTTAAGCACTCCAAATCCGGTAGTAGCCGTTCCCGGATCAATTCCCAAAATAATCATAAATAATGATAGCACATAATATATCTGGTAATACGTTCGGCTTTTTAGTATAATTCAACACGAGGCCCCATCGTCTAGTGGTCCAGGATGCGAGGTTTCCTGCCCGCAGTGCCAAGCCGCCATCGTCTAGCGGCCTAGGACATCTGGTTTTCAGCCAGAGAATCGGGAGTTCGAATCTCCCTGGCGGCACAGCTTTGGCAGGCGGGTCAGCCTTGCAACCACGGTCCGAATCCGTGTGGGGTCACCTCGCTTGGCTCGGTGCAAGCACTTTATTATGTATTGGTTTGTCTATATAGTTGAGTGTAGTGATAGTTCTCTTTATACCGGCATTAGTAACGATGTAAATAAAAGAGTCTGGAAACATAATAATGGGTTAGGTGCTAAATCCATTAAGGGAAAATTACCAGTAAAACTCGTGTACATAGAAAGGCATAATAATATGCACGAGGCGGCAATTAGAGAAAGAGAAATTAAGGGGTGGAATAGATTTAAGAAACTAAGATTAATTAACGAAATTCCTTATAAAGGGCTTAGTCCTGGGAATAAACGATGAAGGGCTTGCCCTAAGGAAGGAAATGACGAAGGGCCCCGTAGCTCAGCGGTAGAGCAGTTGCCTTTTAAGCAATTGGTCACAGGTTCGAGTCCTGTCGGGGTCACCATATCTACGTTCACACCTTTAAGGTGAACTACGTTCACACCTTGGGAATCGAATCTTTAATTCTTATATACGTTATTGAAGCAATTCTGGGCTTTCTGAAAACCAGCATCCTGGGCTTCTTTTTCAGTACAAAACCAACTTTCTCCTAAATTTTTTTCTACAAAAACCGCAGTATATTCACTGCATCCTGGAAAAAAATAATGTTTAATCGTCGTATTCTTAGTGATATTTCCTTTAATCAGACATTTAGGGTTATCCGGCTTTTCGGCAAAGCAGGGCGGTTCATGAATACCTCGATTATTTGCAACCGCTTCGTCATCGGCTTTTTTTAAAATTTTCCTCTTGGAATTTGGAGTACCATCATATCTGACGAGTCCTTCTTTTAGTAAAGCCTCGTTAACCAAAACATTATTAACATAAACCAAGGCGAGTGTTCGGTTGAAAACGTCTTCGGTATTCGCCACAATCGTCACATTTTTTCCCAAAATCATTTTTTCCAAATATTGTTTGGCTTCTATTCCCCCGCATAAATTTATTTCCGGGGCCTCAATATTACTTAATCTGATTCTTTGCCAGCCGCCGATAATAATTGTATCCCCGTCAACAACATTGGTAACTTTATTCGATTCAGCCAGCTTTTGATTTTGAGAATATTGAAAGATATTTAATCCCAAAGACCCCACCAACCCCAAAGTCCCCAAAACCCCCAAAATTCCTAATTTATTTCTCTTCATAATATTCCCTTTGTCTTCCTTTATTTTCCTTATGTGTCATTCCGGTCATTGAGCCGGAATCTATACAACAGGATTATTGGCCGAATAAATAGCAACAAAAATAATCAATATTGTTATTCCTAAAACGAAAATCGAAACTCCAACAAGAGTACCCTTAATAATATTTTTTAGCGATATGCTTGTATCAAAAGGATCAAGAGGATAAATTTTCGCTTTCGGGTCGTAGATAAAAGTTATTTCAACGGTAGCATCTTTAAGCGGATTCTTCATTGGATAATTTAGTTTAATTCAGAGGGTTTGAAAATGCAAAAAAAAGAATTTTAATCTTGTTTAAAATACTTGAATATTTTTCTCCATTAATTTATCCTGCTCATTAAAAACAAATTGACCCAAAAGAAAAATTTTTCAGAAACCATATCTAAACTATCAACATTTAATGGATCAACCCATTGAAAATCTCCTTCTTCAGATGACGGAAGAGAAATAATGTTGGGAAGATTGCCAATAAAGTTAACATGAACCCATTCAACGCTTCCTGACGGAACTACGGATTGGGTCACCCCATATGGTCTAAGACTCTCCGGGTTCTACCTTTCCCCCAATTCCAGAATATTTGCCGGGATTAACCTTTTTTGTCATCGGTCTTTTAACCAGCAAAACTTTTCCTTGAGAAAAAACAAGGATATTAACACTTAAAATCGTCTTATAATCCATATACTTCTGTAAGTCACTCATATCTTAGGGTAATTGTCAATATTTAGCACCAAATTTGTTAATTAATAATTTTAATAATCTTTCTTTTTGTTTTGTTAAATCGTCTTTTTTATGGTTATCTCTCCAAACATATTCTCCTAAGAAAAGTGGTAAGTAAATTCTTCTGACTCCACCCTTACTTGCCAGTTTTCTTTTGAGAAAACCCCAGAAGCCTTCCAAGCCATTGATGTGATTTTTGCCCCTGACATATTCTTTTTCCCGATGTTCAACTGTTCTATGAACATATCCCATTGCTGCCAATCCGGTGTAACTTCTGTAGGTATCAGAACAGATGCGAGATCCGGTTCTAACCTTCTTCGTTATGATCGGTATTAGGTCTTTCGCTTCCGTATCAGAAACAACTTTGGCAAACACTTTGCCATTTCGGCAAAGGATACCAAAGACAGGCTGTTTGGTGGTTCCAAAACCACTTTTACTTTCCTTTTGTTTTCTTTTGACCTCCAAGGTGAGTTTCATCTACTTCCACTGTTCCTGAAAACATTTTAGGGATGTCTTTTAACATGACCATTCTTAACAACCTTAATGCCTTGTTTATGGTTCCCATGCTTTTCCCTGTCTTTTCCTTTATGGTTGGACTATTTACCTCCAGTAAAAACAAATCAATAATCTTGATTCAGTCTTTTCTGGAAAGATTAAAACCAGAAATAAATTTAGGTTTTGAATCCTTTCTGCAAACCCGACAACGATATTCTCCACCGGTTAATTTCCAGTACTTTTTTCCTCCACAATTCTCACATTTGTATCTCATGTGCAAATTATATCGAAAAATCGAACCGTTTTCTTATTTTAAGGTGCTAGATTTTAGATATTACCCTACTATACGTAGTCTTTCCAGTTAAGACGTAAAGCGCCTAGGTCGAAGGCGTATGGATTAGACAAATTTATCCAAGAGGGGTGTAAAATGGCAGGCCCGAGAGATACAGACAAGGACGACGACAGGAACGATGATCGGGACGACGACAAGGGTAATGACAAGGACGACAGTTGGCCTTCAGGCTACGATTATATCGACAGCTCTGGCAGCCTACATGACAACGCCCGTGAGACGATCGAAGCAAACCTAAGCAAAGAGGAAGCTTGGGGTACGGGTGCTCAGTGTAGTCAGGACGCAGACAACATCGATAGTTCTGACTCCAAGGACGACTAGCAACCGCTGGGCCAACAACTGAATAAGTGATCTAAATTAAGAAAGGGTACTCCATAATGGAGATAAGGCGTAAGATCACTACGCTAGAACATCCGTTCTACCCTTTCTTTTCTCTTTAAAAAAAATTTAAATTAAAAATTGGTTAGGCTTCTTGACATAAACAGCCTTATATGAGATTATAAATTTGGCAAAATGAATTACAAAAACGATGAATCAGGACAATAATTTTCAGACAGTTTTTTGGCCGGTAAAAGGAGTAGAAACGGTTTTGGTGAGTTTGTGGGTTAGATCCGGAGGATGGTATGAAACAAAAGTCAAAAGAGGGATTTTCCACTTCTTAGAGCATGTTTTGGCACAAGGAACAAAGAGATATTCTTCATATTTGGAGCTTTCAAAAAAACTAGAAGAGCTGGGAATCAATCCGAAAAATTCTGTCGGTGGATATTTTTCAATATACAACTGGATAATTCCAAAGGAAACATTCTCCGATTCACTGGCTCTTCTGGCTGAATATGTTTTCAACCCTCTATTACCAAAGGAAGCGATTGAAAGAGAAAGAAAAATTATTTTACTGGAGTATTTTGATTATTGGGATAAACCGATTAACCATTTTAATCATTCGTTGGGCGAAAGTTTTTTTGGGAAAGGACATCCATACACTTTTGATGCTTTAGGGACAAAAGAGTCAATAGAAAATATTACCAAAGATGATTTGGTTGAAGCCCATAAGCAATATTATCAACTCAACAATATGATTTTGGGGGTAGTTGGTGATTTAGAAGAAAAGTTTGTAAATCAAGAGATTAACAAGAATTTTAAAAATCAAAGAAAGGGAGAAAAAATTGTTTTAACCGACGATGTTGTTTTGGATTTTACAAGGAAAATTGTTTTCAGTAAAAAAAATGCTGACCAAGTTGATTTTTCCCTTAATTTTCCTACGATTGGTTTTAAAGAAGAAGCTTTAAAGGAAAAATATTCACTGGCAATGTTGTCTTACCTTCTTGGTCGATCAAGGGTTTCCAGATTAAACTTGCGTATTCGGGAAAAAGAACCGCTTTCCTATTCGATTGGTTCATCAGTGAAACACTTTCCTCAAAAAGGAGTTTTTACCGTCGGGTTTTTATCCTCGATAGGAAATTCTCGCAGGGCAATCGAGATAATCAAAGAAGAAATAGAAACGATCAAAAGAAATGGTATTTCTGAAGAAGAATTTAGGGGTTGTCAAAAAAGTTTTATTTATCATGTTTCGTTAAGCTTTGATACTATTTATTCAATTGCGGACAATTTAATGGACAATCTTGGTTGCAAAGGAAGAATCTTTTTGCCGGAAGAAAAAAAGAGGGCAATCGCAGAAGTTACTAAAGAGGATTTATCTGAAATGGCTAAAAGAGTTTTTGATTTTGACAAAGCAACTATTGGATTTATGGGGAACAAAGAGAATTTGGAAGAGATAAAAAGCACGGGTATTGATAGAATTATTTAACTTTTAACGAAGTTATTGATTTACTCAAAAAGAGACAGGATTATAATCAGATTATGAATAATAAAATTTTAAAAGATGTTGTAAAAACAAAAGAAGGGGAGATAACCTTTACCTGGTATTCCGGAAAAATTATTGAGGGATTAAAAGTTCATATGGTTTACGGTTTTTGCTTAAACAAGAAAGGAAAGATCGTTCTGGTGAGGGATAAAGACGAGAAAAGATTTACTTTACCTGGAGGTAAAATAGAAAATAATGACAGTAAAATAACCGATCATCACCAACAAGTTAGATATCTTTGCTCGATTGAAAACCCGGGAGATTTTATTCTCGAAAAAGATGGTTTTGAAACGGTAGAGAGAATTTTTATTGATCCTGCCAAACTTCCGGATTATATTGATTGGATAAATTATCCGACCGGAAAAGTTCAATTTGAAGAATTTCTGGATAGAAATACAAAAATTATTTCTTGATTAAAACTTTACGCGGTTCGGCTCCATGGCTCGGTCCAATAACTCCTTCAGTTTTAAGATCTTCAATAATTTTTTGGCTATCATCCATGCTATTTAAAAGGGAATGTTATCGGCTGTTTTTTCTACTTTAGGACTTTCCCCTGGTGTGACTGAAGATTTTACCGCAGCTTCGTCAGAAGTATCAAATTCCTTCTTGATTTCTACAAATTCGGTTTCCGCCTTCTTAAGTCTTTCTTTGCATTGTTTGATCAACAACAATCCACGCCGAAATTTAGCTAATCCTTCGTCCAAATTAATGTCTTCGCTTTGAAACCAGCGATTAATTTCTTCAATTTCTGCTATGGCTTTAGCAAAATCAAAATTTGGTATATCAGTCATACTCAATTATTTATTTTATTGACTTTAGATTTAGCCGTTCCTTGATATAATTTTAGATTAAGGGTTTGTCCTATTGATAACTGCTTAGCACTTTTAATTATTTTACCACTTTCGTTGGCAACAATACTATAACCTTGTTTTAAACGTGCTTCGGGGTTTCCTAAAGCTAATTTTTGTTCTAACTCAGACAAAAAAGTAGCAATAAACTTGCTCCAACGAAAAGATTCTCTATTAAGAAATGCTTCTTGTCTCGAAATTTCATTTTTAATATTCGAGAGCAAATTTTGAATCACCCCCCAATTAGTAAAAAATTTCGTTTGAATTTGTTTTATTTGCGAAATTAATGTCCGGATTTGGGATTCCAACAACCTCTGTAGATCGTTTAGTTTTATTTCTTTAATACTAATTATTTTTCTGGGCAAGGCCAGAAAATAAGCTTCATTCGTGGCAACTATTTTTTTATAATTACTGTGACTATTCATAAAAAGTGAGGTGATATTCTTTTGAGCATTTGTAATTGTTAATTCAGCATTTCTCCAATGCTCAGAAATGATTCGTGCAGCATCAGTTGGGGTAGAAGCGGAATAATCAGCTGCCAGATCCGCAAGCGTTTCATCGTTCTCGTGCCCAATACCCGTAACGATAGGAATTCTTGAACCAATAATGGTTTTAACCATGGACTCCGAATTAAATGCTTGCAAGCTTTCTAAGCTTCCACCACCTCGAGTAATAACTAAAACTTCCACTTCCGGCAAGTTTTCATTTAAAAATCTGATCGCCTTAGTAATTTCGTCAACGGCCATTAATCCCTCTACTCGAACACTTATAAAATTGATCTTATATCCAAAAACACCAATATGAGTTAGAAAATCATTTTTGGCATCACCAAAACCAGAAGTAATTAAACCAATTTTCTGAGGATATGGTGGGATTGGTTTCTTTCTTTCCGCCTCAAAATATCCTTCAGTCAGTAGTTGTTTTCTAAGTTTTTCAAAGGCTAATTTTAGAGCCCCTTCGCCAATTAAACCAAGATTTTCTATTTCAAAAGTAAACCGGCCGTTGGGCTTATAGATTCTGGAAAATCCCTTGACTTGAATTTCTAATCCTTCTTTAAGCTCAATCCCAAGATTATTAAGGATTCTTTGCCAAATAAAACATTTTAAAACCGCTTTTTCGTTTTTATCAAGAATTGAAAAAAATACATATCCGTTCCCGGGACTTATTTGGCTGATTTCTCCTTGAACAACTACTTTTTGTGGAGCAATTAGTGAATTAATAAAATCAAGGTATTCCGAAACTGTATATATCTTTTCTTCTGTTTTTAAATCATTCGATTTCATAACTTTTTATTATATACTTATTTCTTTTCTAGAAAACGGAGCAAACAATTTCGGACAGCATTTGTTATAAATGGTTTTCTTTCTCTTATGTCTTTTCCGATTTGTAAATTAATTGGATTACTATTATTAATAATATATTCTCTAACATAATCTCCAAGATATAAACCTTTTCCCAATATCTTTTGGTGAAATTTTGGCAAAACAAAAGTATGAGAGGGAACACTCACTCTTAGACTATCATTAACAATTGATGTCCAGCAAAAGATTTCAAAATTTCCTTCATTATTTTTTTCGTAACTTACCTCGATTCCAATACCAAAATCGGATTTATCTGATTTTTCGAAAGCTTTTATTGCCCGGGTTAAAGAGCCGCTTTGGGTTTCTTGAGAAGTCAAAGGTTGCTCCGAAATCCCGCTTTCGACTGGAAAGGCTCAATAACGGCATCAATTTTTTGTTCCAATGTTCCACCAAAAGCAATTTTATAAGTGTTCATGCTATGAAGTTTAATTCAGAAACTTGGAAAATGCAAAAATATTATAATAATCCCGGACGGGGACGAAGATCCTGCAGAAGGAAAAGCGACCAATAACCCCAACGATATGAATAATTACAAACCATTATTGGATCGGGAATAATAATTACCACAGTTAATGACTTTGGATCCATATTTTTCCTCCGATTTTCTTCCCGGTCTAAGCAGGTCTTCAATTTATTTTGATAATCTTGATATCTATTTTCGGTGTAGACGCTGTAACTTTTCAACGCAATTAACAGCACACAGATAAGAAAAATTATTACAAATCTATACCTATAAACAAGTTTCATTTATTTAAGCCTAAGGTAAACAAAATAAAAAAGCAAACGGGGTGAAAATGCTTGCACTCAAAATTAGTCTTAGGCTAATTTTCAGGGCAAAAAATCCTTCCTTGTCATTCCGGGCGAAGACCCGAAATCCATACAAATAATCCTTTTATTTATTCATTCTTCCGACGTATTCACCCTGAGTTGGAAAACCTTTCTTATAATCTTCAAAGAGTTTCTGTGATAGCGGGTGAGGAAAAAGATTTGCCGGTAAATTGTCGCTATCCAACCAAGTACACCAAACCGATCCATCGGAATGTTGCGGATCTAGAAGATGCTCTAATTCTTTAGATTTATCGATATCCCCTAAAATAAATAATTCGACACTGTGTTCGTTTTCTTCCGGTAAAATAAAAGCTCTGATATAGAGAACCTTTTTAAATTCGAATTTGGCTCCGTCACATTCTTCCGCTACTTCTCTAATGGATCCTTCCATAACCGTCTCCCCATATTCCAAATGTCCGCCGATGTAGTGATAATAATCGTGTTTTTGACGATACTGAACTAATACCTTGCCGTTTTTTATAACTACAATTCTTAACCTTACATTGATCTTGTGGTTTTCCATCTTTTTGAGTTTAAATCAAACCGGGTGAAAATGCTATAGTCCTGAGCGAGTGTGGCGAGTCGAAGGACAAAAAAACTTAAATTATTTTTTGAAATATTTCATTGGGAATAAGAATTCTAACGTTATCTCCCTCGTCTCGAACGAAAATAGTCCCGTATTTATCCTGAAAGGCAGTTTCGAGAATCGTGATAATGCCTGGTCTGTTTTTTGTTTTTGGATCTAAATGCCCAATCATTTCTGCCATATATTCTCCAGTACCTCCACTTAAAATTAGAATTTCAACACCGGCTTTTAAAGCCACATTTTCCATTCTTAACATTAATTTATTTACCCTTAGGTTGTTGTAATGAAACAGCCTGTCTCGGTAAAGAAGAGAGAAAGGATAATATTGAGTTAACCAAGTCATAAATGAACAATTTAGGCTTTTCAGTTTCCAAAAGATTGAAAAAGAAGTTTGCGGTATGATCTTTTGATCTAACATAAGACTAAATGGAGTTTAAAGCAGTCGAAAGGAAAATGCAAAAAACATTCCCCTTCCGATGTGGAAATTACGAAACTTCCTCCCAATTTTCCTTCAAGTCAAATAATTAAAGTGTTTTCGGACATCGTAACTTGTAGTTTGATTTGGGATTATTTTCATCGTTTTTATTTCACCCGATAAAGCATCGCGGGCCCTCATAACACACTCCTCATTATTCCAGGAGTTTTAGAAAACGGATATTTTTTATCGTTCATAAAATCGTTGTCCAATGTAACGAGTGAATAACCCTTGCTTTTACAGTAATCAAAATAATACTGATCTCCCTTATTCCTTAAATTAAGATCGATTGCATTGAATAACCTTACATTTTCTTTTAGATTACTATTTCTTATAGAGTTAGCCACCTCTATATGTTTTAAGTATATTTTTTGTCTTTTCAAGATTTTTGTTTAAATAAATTAATCTTTTCTCAACTTCCGGATATTTTATTTAAGTAATTTAACCCCTTGACAACTTTCGTATTTCTTTCGTATAGTATATCTACAATTAAAATGAAAATCAAGACCCTTACACCTAAACAAAAGAAAGTACTCGATTTTATAAACAAATTCATCAAAAAGAACGGTTATTCTCCATCCTTGGAAGAAATGGCTAGTTACCTAAAATTGAATTCGGTCTCTACGGTTCATCAATTTATAGAAATCCTAAAAAACAAGGGTTATATTAACAAGGAAGAAAATAAACCCCGATCAATTACCTCTGGATTTACCGAAATCCCCCTTTGTGGTTATATTGCAGCAGGCGAACCAATAGAGGCAATTTCTAATCCTCAACCGTTCAAGATTCCACAGGCTATCGTTAGTAAGACTGGCTTTTATTACGCTTTAAAAGTTAGAGGAAATAGTATGGTTGAAGACTGTATATATGATGGAGATACAATAATAATTAAACATCAAGATACCGCTGAAAATGGACAAAAAGTAGTGGCTCTAATTGACAATCTTGAAGTAACTCTCAAAAAGATTTATAAAGAGAATGGGAAAATTAGATTACAACCGGCAAATCGAAACATGAATCCTCTCTTTGTCGATCCCTCAAGAGTAATTATTCAAGGAATAGTAATAGATATTCTTAAAAATAAGTCGATCGTTTCGGAGACGCCACTTATAGATCATACCGCACGACATATAAACACTAACCCCAAAGATCTAGGTGAATTATTGAATCAGGTAATAGAAGGTGACTGTCTTGAGGTGATGAACAGTATACCAAATAAATCCATCGATATGATATTATGTGATCTCCCTTATGGAAATACTCAAAACAACTGGGATAGTGTTATTCCGTTAGATAAACTTTGGTCGCACTATGAACGAGTTATTAAAAATAACGGCGTAATCGCTTTAACCTCTCAAGGATTATTTACTGCCAAATTAATTTTGAGTAATCCAAAACTGTTTAAATATAAAATCGTTTGGATTAAATCTAAATCTACCAACTTCTTAAATGCCAAAAAACAACCATTAAGACGACATGAAGATATTTGTATTTTCTACAAAAACCAACCGTCTTATAATCCTCAAATGTCACCCGGGGAACCTTATAATAAAGGTTTCAGAAAAAATCAACTTACGGGGAGTTATGGTGATTTTAATTCAGTCGAGGTTAAAAGTGACGGCTTACGTTATCCTACAGATGTCGTTTACTACAAAACCGCAGAAAGCGAAGGAAAAGTATTTCACCCGACCCAAAAACCAGTAGAACTGGGAAGGTATTTGATTAAAACGTTCACAAAAACAGGCGATATTGTTTTAGACAATACTTGTGGCAGTGGTAGTTTCCTTGTTGCAGCAATCTTGGAAAAAAGACGGTTTATTGGGATCGAAAAAAATCAAGAAACATTCTTACATAAAAAACAGAGGGTTAACTATATCGAAATATGCAAAGAAAGAATAGAAAAAGCTAGAAAAGAACTAAAGAAATAACTAAAATTTGGTTAATTTTTTCGATTTCTTGATCAGTAATTTGACCTTTCTCTTTTAGCCACTGCAAGAAATGAAAATATTGATTAGGGTGCAAAATTGGTCTTACAACTTCGACTAGACCAATTTGCTCTTTAACAAAATTAAGGTGTTTTTCTTGAAGAACCCCTCGTCCTATTAAGTCATAAACAATTCTAATAGCGTCCGCAGAAGTAAGATTTAAGTCTCCTTTTCTGTTCTTATCGATTTCAACATCTTGCGAACTAATTGACAAAATGTCTTCTAAGGTATTAAAACCATTTAGGTTCTTATTATAGAATTCTATCTCTTGCCCCCGATAAGTAAACCACGTTTTTCCTTGTTCTGTTAAAGATCCTCGAGGTAAATAAACCCCTTCTCTTTCGACCCTTTCTTTCGAAACCCAACCACAAACATACAAAATCCATTTTTTCTGCTTCTTTGTTCCCGGTAATAATCTGTTGCTGGGAGTTTCTAAGTGGGTCATTAAATATATGTCTGTATCAAGCTTTTTGTCGTATACTTGTCTTGCAAAAAAGTTGTGTTTAGCCTCTCGGGGAATTTTATCACCACTTAGATATTCCTCTTTAAACGGTAAGGATCCTCCTCTGCATTTAACATCAATCTTAACTCCGGTTGGAAGTAAAATATCATAAGCAATCGAGTGATTTTCCATTGTCATTTCTGGCAATCCTAGTTTATTTCGAAGAACAATCTCGGCCAATGCTCCGAAACCTTGCTCTTCGATATTTCCTCGTTCTGCGCCTGTCTTATTCAGATTTTTCGATATAGATTGCGCAGCTTGTTCACGTAAACTAAAACCTAAATCATCCGTGAGTTTTATAACTATTGGTCTTGGGGAATAATATTTATAGATCTTTCCTATTTTAGCACTTTTTATATTCTAAAATGAAATTCATAGAAAATAGAAGAAAATTAAAAGAAGTTATTATTTATAACAACTATCACAATTTGTCCCAATTTTACTTTACTTCTCTTTTCTTCACAAGAAAGAAGGAAAGTTGAGGGAAATAATTAAAGATTCTTATCCTGCTCTTTGTGCTTCTTGTGTGAGAGGAGAAGAAATTGGCGTAGGAGTTTTTTCACCTGGTCGGTGAAGACTAATATCACCGCAAGCCTGCCAAATATGTTCAAGCACTGGCATTATTCGGGGATTATTAATCGCTATTACTTTATTTAAGGGAGAATAAAGAAAATTATTAAGTCCTCCTTTGGTGGAATTTTTTAACTTTGAAAATTCATGAAACCCGGCATATAAACTCTCGGGGTATTTGGGATCTGGGTTTTGGGCTATAGATCTTCCTAAATCAAGGGCATTAAGAAAATCTTTTTCTCTCATTTTTCCTTCCGGACGATCACCAATGCAATATAGATGAAAAAGAGTTTCTGCTGACAAGGTAGGAAATTCTACTACCTGCGGTGGAACACTAACGTTAATCTTTCCAAATTTAAGGGTTGCCTCACTGGGTTTAATTTCTGCAATATTATGATAAACAGCCCCGATACTTAACGGGGTTGGATTCTCGCGTCGAACTTTAACGGCTAAATCTTTTTTTGCTTGAGAAAATAGAATATCAACGTCTCTCCAAGTTCCTTCCGGGCTCATAACCACAAAATCCTCCTTTTGTAAAACTGCATCCCTGGCAATTCCGCCAATTACCCACCACCCTTCTTTTCCACCAGCTTCTTGCTCCACTACAGTTAGAAGATTATGTAAATGAGTCAGGTAAACTTCTCTATCTTGTGGAGTGCTTTCAACAATACGAACATTTCCTCTGGTATTAATTACTCTATCCGGAAGCAAGCCATTTATGGATTGTTAACTAAAGCCATTGTTGGGCAAAAGTACCACCACCATATCTTCCGGCAGATGATCTAACGCCAACCGCAATTGAATTCCATAACATTAAAACTTGGATTATGCATTTGTTCCCAAGCACCCATAAATTGAATTGTGTATTTCGTAGATAACCAATTGGCAATCACAATACCGGTTGCTTCACGATCTTTGAACTTTGCCATGTCAGTCAAAGATATATATTCTTCTTCCTTATCTTTAATTACCGATATTTTAAGTCCATGAGCGATAATTTTCTTCATAATTTCTATTTAATTTTACCCCTTCAAGCATTTCGAGGCAAGCCCTTTTTCCACCCTCTAGCAATAGAAATTTATTCTTTTCCAATAAAGTAATGAAGCAATCAAAGGTATTGAGTATTCAGTGTTTAGTTTTCAGTTTTGAAATTACTTTTTCCCAATATCTCCCTTTAGCTTGAAAGAAGAGAAGGTAAATAATTTCCAAAATTCCCACACTATTAAGAATGAGAATCACAGTAAACCATTGCTTTTGTTCATTTTGAGCGGCTTTCCATAAAGCCCAGCCTTTCCAGAACAAAGACCAAATCATTAATAGCAGAAAAGGCAAACTAGAAATCATTTGATTTATATCCATATTTGTATCATATCACAAAGGGGAAATGTTTTTAATCACTCGTGTTTCATTGTAATCGATGCAGACTGCGTCTATTCGAAGTTGTTCAGGAAGTTCAGGATGAAGTAATTTATAATAGTCCCCCACTCTGGCTATTTTTCTGATTTTCCAGGGAGTAATTGCTTCTTCCGGCAGACCATACCAAGAATTTGATCTTGTTTTAACTTCAACAAAGATTAAAACATTGTCATCTAAAGCAATAATATCAATTTCCCCGATTTTACAGGAAAAATTTCTTTGAAGAATTTTGTATCCTTGTTTTCGAAGAATGTCAACGGCTAAACTTTCACCCCTTCCTCCTAAATCTTTCGAACTCATTTATTCAATTTTTTAATTTCTTTTTTAGTTTGGGTTCTTAAATAATAAAGTTTGGCTCTTTTTACTTTAGAAGTTTTCTTGACTTCGACTTTTTGAAGCAAAGGTGAAGCAACCGGAAAAACTCTTTCGATTCCGACTCCGGCCGCCCCAATCCGCCGAACCGTAAAGGATTGATTTTCCAAGCTGCCCCGAATGGCCATGAGCATCCCTTCAAAATAATTTCCTTCACCAAAATAAACGCGGATTAAATCACCGACTTTTGCTTTTGTTTCTTTGAAATTTAATTGATTTGCCATTTGAAGTATTTTAGCAGATTTTAGAAGAAAATAAAAGTGCAGTACCGGAAGAATATCAAAACAACAAGAAAGTTGTACTTTTCTTATTATTGAACCCCTCCGGTACTTAGAAGTTCACAACTGGACCGTCGTATGTAATCTTACCCATATTGATGATCACAACGCGAGAAGCAGTCTTTGCCACCTGCTGGTCATGGGTAACGATTACGACGGCGATTCCTTTTTGTATCAGTGCTTGTACTAAATCTAGAACTTTGGCAATTCCGTCTGCATCAAGCCCGATGGTTGGTTCGTCTAGAATCAGGACTTGAATTCCCGCGGTTGAGGCAGAAATCGCGAGCATTTCTACTTCACTTGGATGAAGATCCAATGGACAGCTTAGTGGTTCCAAACCGGTCCAATCAATTCCTTCCGTAACGAACGCTTCAATTCTACCCGAATCCCAATGTTGTATTTTAGGACTGAACGAAAGTTCGTCATTCACTGTCATTGAGATAGTTTGAAGAGAGGCATTTTGAAAGACGTAGCCGACTCCTCCTCTCGCCTTGACATTTCCCTTGATTGGCTTAATTGCACCGGCAAGAGTCAGCATCGCAGTTGTTTTTCCGGAACCATTAGGTCCCATAACAACCACAAGTTCGCCTTCTCTTAAGTCTAGCGAGATGCCGTTAAGAATTGCTGTTCCGTCTAGCTCCACATAGACATTGTCCATTTTAGCGATAATCTCTCCCGGAATAACAGACATTGGTGGCCGGAATTCGCGTAGAAGAGAGTATCGGGAAAGCATCTCTTCGGTGAAGAACTCTCCGGGAAGAACATCCTGCGCAATTGTTCCTTTTTCTAGGGTAACTACCCGTGTAACAAAAGGTTTTATTTCACTCCAAAAGGGATCAGCGATTATCACGGTGCAAGGATTTTGAACGAGGAAATCCTTAAGAGCACTCAAGAATTCCTGCCGTCCTTGCGGATCAAGTTCCTGCATTGGGGAATCAAAAAGAAGAATTTTTGCTGTAGAAGCGAGAATTCCGGCAAGAACAAGCCGAACTTGCTGTCCTCCCGAAAGTTTAGTTATCTCCTTTTCCCACAAATCCCCGATTCCCATTATCTCAAGGGTTCTTCGTGCACTGATTTCGTTTTCGGCGAGGAAAGTTATCTCCTGCCCAACAGTGAGTCCGTGAAACGAAGCAAAGGGATCCGGGGATATATAACGGACTGATCCGGAAAGTTTTGCTAGGGACGTATTCATCGTATTCATCCCTGATGCAGTAACGCTTCCCATGAATTCGCCCATAATTGAACTGATAATACCCCCTACTACCCTAAGGAGCGTCGTTTTTCCAGATCCCGACCTCCCTGCTAGGTAGATAAATTCTCCACCATCAACCCTTAGGTTAATTCCCGTCAATACATCCGGAAGGAGGGGCGAGTAGCGAACATGTACGTCATTCAGAATAAGATCCCCATTTCCTTCAGGCTTTGTTCGTGTATGCGATAAGCTGGCGGCTGCTCCTTTCTGAGTGTTGTCTATCACTCGAGGAATTATCGCCATTGCAAGTGGAATGAGATTCCTAATACTGGCGATTGGCGAATCCCACTTCAGCCCACGAATGATAAGCGATTGCGTGAGAGCCACAAACTCTCTTTTGATAATCTGGACCCCTCGAAGAATTGTCAAAACCCAAGGTTCTGCAGGTTTTATCCAGGATAATCCTTCGTACATCTCTGGAAGAGAGGTAGAAAGAAGCCAGGCAAACGAGATAAGCATCGCCCCGATGATTCTTGTCCCCATCACCAATCCTCTCTCGAAACCTGCTTGGTTCACTGTGAAAACTAACCATTGCCAGCCGCCATGACCTCTAGCGGAGAAAATCACGTTATAGAAAAACATCATCGCCCCGGTAATGGGAGCAGCTAAAACCAACTTCCAATTCCGATTTTCGCCCACAAGATAAATTACAATTCCAACAAGAAGGAAAAGGATTGCACCCGGAATGTTGTTAATGAAAATGTAGAGACAACCGCTGGTGAAAACGACTACCAGCCTCACTCTTGGTGATAGAAAAGACAAACCTCTCTTCCTCGTCTTCATATCTGCCTCCTAGAATACGTGGGACCGGACAGGCCAAATTGGGAACTGTCCGATCCCACTGACTAATGGAACCCAACAATGTTATTCGGCAATGCCGGCCTGGCGCAGGCGAAGGGTATATAGGGGTAAGAGGAACAACCCCAAGACGGCGGAGACCGTATCCCCCACAAACCAGCCGACACCAGGATCGATTAAGGCTGCCTCGATTGGTTTGCCACCCACGTAGGCTGCGAAGGCACCGATCAGCGCACTGACTCCACAGGCAACGACGGCAATGTCCACCGCGAGAACAAAGTGATCCATGTTCAGGTTTCTGCCAACGTTCCCCAGGATGACGGGCACGCCCACCACCAGAACGATAAGGGGCAGAGCCAGACCCCAAGGGGATGGCAAAGCCAGAACAATATTGACCAGACCCGCCGCCATGACCGCCAGAGCGAGCACGACGACGCGAACGGCCCCGTTCAGCACGTCATACGGATCTTTGCAGCCGAACGTAGGATCAAGTCTTAACATTCGGAACAGAAGGGCAGGCAGCATTGCGTTGGCAAACCCGCCGGCAATGGGATTCTGGATGATGTCCGTAATACCCCATCCGCCATACGCGAAAATACCGGCTGTATACGCACCGAGTCCGCCTGCCACCGCTCCGAGCCATGGTCCAAGCCAGATTCCCGCGACCAACTGCAAGGCCGCAGGTAACCAGATGAAGCTCGCCCCCTTCACAGAGGGTGACGAACCAACGGTTATCATGACCCAACCGATCGCGGCGATGGCCACTGCCAGAAAGCCGGCGAAGGTGTAGCGTAGAACCGGGTCACGTCGTGCAACGTACGTCTTAGAACTTGCCATTGGAATTTCCTCCATTTTACTAACTTTTTTTACAGCTGAGAAGAAAGCCTGGTCGGCATACCTACCACCTCCTCCTGCATCGCCTGAAGCTCCCGAAGCGGAGGGATTGACCCCAACATTCCTGGCTGGAGACTATCCCAAACCACCCCAAGAGTGGGTTTGTGCGGCTCGTCGACCTTGATCATCCTTCTCGGAGTGCAAATCAGATCACAAGCCGTGTCGAATGGATCGGCGGAGAATTGCTCGGTGACCACCTGGCAGTCATGAACAACTGCGACTACCGGTGTTTTGGCACTGACGACGCCGATTGAATAGAACATGGCCCATTCAAGATCGAAATAGCCATGCCCTTTACCAATACGAATCCCTCCGATTGTTACTGCCCCTGTTCCGGTCACTAACAAGTCAATTTTGCCGAATATGCTTTTGATGCTTTGGAGTGATATGATAGCACCTTCGTTTTCCATGCCATCCAGGGTAGCGGCATAAAGGTACCGGCTTTTTGGGATACCAGGACCGAGAAGAACAAACCCCCTCCGAATTCCATATGTAGAAACAATGATCGTTTTTTCTTGCCATAAAGCATGGTAGCGCAACCTTTCCAAACAATTATCCGGGGTGATGAAGACAGTATCTGCCTGTCTCCAAAAATCGCTCCTTATTAACCGACCCAGGGCTTGACCGCTTCCTACAAAATCCGCGATAAATTCACCCAGATCCATGTCGAATCGGCTATCGGGACGAGCAACCCCCTTCCTTAACTTCTCAAAAACTGCTTGCCTGACTTCATTCTTATCCATTACTCCTCCTTCATAAAATTAATACATTTCACAGGCTAGCTCTCTACCTCTGAACAACTTTTCGGATGCAGAGCGCTAACCTGTATATTTGTTAAAGTACAATGTTTTTATCCACCAAAAAAGCGCCTCTTATTGGCGCTTCCTAGTAAACAAAAACCTAATTAAAGGAAATTTTTCAACTGAAAAAAAATTTCGAACGGCCAATTTATGTATTTTCATCTTGCGGCCGGACAGTTTACAAGAATTATTATTCTGACAATTACAAACTATAACACTGTGAAAAAGTTGTCAAGGGGCAATTATGCCCCTAGCCGTAACCATCCCCGAATTTTTGTCTCCAGATTTTTATCTGTTAATCTTTTTTTTTGATTATTTTCATTTTCTAGTCAAATTTATTCTTATTGGCTGTAAAAGAAGAAACAGGATATTTTCCGGTCGCGCACCCTAAACATAAACCATATTCTTTTTTAACCGTTTCGTTAACAACTTGGGAAAATTCCTCAACTGAAAGATAATTTAGCGAATCAACCTCTAGAGATTTGGCAACTTGATTTATTTTAACCATTTCTTTTGCTATTAGCTTGTCACTGTCATTAATGTCTGTCCCTAATGGACAATAACCAATAACCGGCGGGAAAATAATTCTAAGATGTATTTTTTTAGCTCCACCATTCCGTAAATCTCCAATCCTTCTTCTTATCGTTTGCACAACCCCCCTGGTCGTTGTTCCGCGAATAATCGAATCGTCAACGATGGCGATTTCTTTCCCTTGAACAATATCGAAGGGGTGATAATTTCCATTGGCAACTTCTTTTCTCGTCTCATGGTTGGGATTAATAAAACCGCGAATTGCTCCATTGATGCTTCCGTAACGATTTTTCAACATTGACGTTTTTAAATCTATGGGTTTCCCCCAAAGTTCTGATAACCCTTGGGTAAAACCTTCTGATGCTGATTTTGCTGATTCAGGAATATAGGTCACAAAATCAATCGTTTTTGGAGGAGGATATAGTTC
>Ga0210017_1000481_pt1 | contig 33733 bp, 47 predicted proteins | sample CryGeyCG2014_020_FD_183966 | JGI IMG/M metagenome (GOLD analysis project Ga0210017, IMG submission 183966) | Groundwater microbial communities from aquifer - Crystal Geyser CG08_land_8/20/14_0.20 (SPAdes) (version 2) | ecosystem: Environmental > Aquatic > Deep subsurface > Groundwater | place... | reverse complement strand
TAATAAGCGTAAAGAATGTTATTTTCATAAATCTTGAAAATCTTGGGTTTTCTTATTTTGATGCCAATAGTATAAGAACTTTCTGGGCTGATTTCAAAGGGGATTATTTATACTTGCTTGTTTCATTACTAATAAGCATGATTATCGGGTTAAAGTTCAACATAAAAAGTGAATAATTTATGAAAAAAATTAAAGTAATATCCGGGATTATTATTATTTTTCTGCAGATACCTGCGTGGCTGCTGTTAACCAGCGAAAATAATCCTGTAAGCACTATTCTGGGAAAATATCCTTTTCTTGTTCTCGTGCCGATTGCAGGTTTGGGTATTGCATTATTTATCAGCGGCGCGAAACCAGCCAGTCCTGAGAAGAAGTAATTTATTGTTTAATAATTCTTTTTTGGAATTAATCTTTAATATTTCATTGTCAGCGTTTTGCGGCTGCAAATTGTCAGAACAAATAGAGCAGGTGAAATTATTATCAACTGCCCTGCCAAAATTGTAAACTGAACTGCATGAAGCGCAGTAATATTTTACTTCAGTGGTATGAACGTTCAGGGATTCATTATTTAATAAATTAATTTTCTGCTCAAAATTTTTAATAATATTCTGCTTTGCATTGTTCAGGTCCATAACCCATTTGCTGTTATGGTCGCAAAAATCAGGGTTCAGGGTTTTAACGCAGTTGATATAGCCTGACTTGTATAATTCGTAAACGATTTTGTTGTTAAAATCATTATTGGATACTGACAAGTTATCAAAGTAAAAGTTAATGTTTTTATTCTTTTTTTTAATGGTTAAATTCTTATTTTCCAGTAAGAATTCATAATTTTCTGCGCATGAAGAGCACTTAAAACTTGGTTCTTTCAGGTTAATTAAGATTTTCAGGGGTTTTTTGCACTTCAGGCAGCCAATCATGCAATACTTAGAGAAAAATTTGTTTAAAAACTTTTACTTTTCATCCCTGAAAAAAAAGTTTTTAACGTAATTCTTGGCAAGTTTTAGCACCAAAGCCCATACTGCGCTGAGGATTAACGGGAAGAACACATTCCTTAACAATCCGTAGCCAAGAATGATTAATATAATTGCAAGAATCACCACCAATAATACAGCGTAAACGTTCAACTGCCCCTTCTTCTGCTTGCAAAACATATAATGGTGAATACTTGCCGATTACTTATAAAACTTATCAAGCAAGCAAATGCATAAAGCATCTGCAGAAAAGACTAATATTTAAATAATTCTCATTAGTTAATATAATAAAAGAGATAAAATATGAAATTCGATTTTATTATATTGGGCGCAACAGGAATGCAGGGAAGAATTGTTGCAAGAGACCTTTTAGAAACAGGTTATTCAGTATTATTATGTGGAAGAGATAAACCTAGAGTTTCGCATTTCTTGCGGGTTTATAAGAAAAGAACTGGATTCAAATATATTGAAGCAACTAAAATCAGCACAATAATCAACGCCATAAAATACTCAAAATCAGATATTGTAATAAACTGCATTGAAGGAGATTGGAATTATAAAATTTTTAAAGTATGCGCCAAGCTCGGAGTAAACTGTATGGATCTTGGTTCAGAAATTCCAGTCACCAAAAAACAATTTTCACTTAACAATATCATGAAAAGAAAAAACATTGTTGGTATTACAGGTATTGGTTCTGTTCCAGGAATAGGCAACATAATGCTCAGATACGCTTCCGAAAAATTTGATAAAATAGAAAATATCAATTTAGGATTTGCCTGGGACTCAAACATGAAAGAGTTTGTAGTTCCATTTTCCATTGAAAGCGTGCTGGAAGAATTTACAGACCGCGCTCCAATAGTTGAAAATAAACATTTCAAATACAAGAATCCATTAAGCAATGTTAATAAAAGATATCATCGATACATAGGTGTAGAAAAAGAACTTCTTGTCAGGCATCCTGAACAGTATACTTTTCTGCATTATTTTGGCAAGAAAGGATTGAAGAATATTAAATTTTATGCTGGATTTCCTGAACATTCATTCGAAATGATTTTAAGCCTTATAAAAATCGGATTCGCAAGCAAGAAAGAAATAAATTATTTTGGTACAAAAATAAAACCCATAAACTTTTTAACACAAATGCTAAAAGAATTAAACATGCCAAAAGGATACACTGAAAAGGAAAACCTTTGGGTGCATATAACAGGTACAAAAAATGGAAAACGAAAGGATATTATGGTAGAGTGTTTAGTGCCTCCATTAAGAGGATGGGAAAGCAGCGGTTGCAACATTGATACTGGTTTTCCTGCAAGCATCCTGGCTCAGATGATAAAAAAAGGAGTTATAACAGAAAAAGGATGTTTTTCCCCTGAAATAGGAGTTTCGCCTTCTATTTTTTTCGGCGAACTCAGGAAGAAAAAAATGCGGATTTATGAAAACGGGAAAATAATAAATTAATTAAAAATTCTGGCGCTCAGTCATGTCGCAGTTGATTATAATTCAGCAGTCAGCATTATTTAAGCCTAAATTTAAATAAACTTATTAAACAGTAAAGTTTATAAAAAGAATATTTTATGTTTATTTCTTGCAGCCATTAACCCTCAAAAAGGTAAAGGAGGAGTAAAGAAATTCTTTTTTTTTCCCTCCTTTACTTACTTTTTGAGTCATCGCAAACGTTTTAATTCATTAAAAACTTTCTAAGGAGTAATTATGAAATTTGCCGAATACTTCAATTATTTATGCTTAATACTATTATTATTATTCCAGTTCAATACTGGATTGGACTTAACGCACCATGTTCACAATGCGTGGCTGTTTCATGAAATGATTCTTAATCATGAATTTCTGGCTCATGACCCTTACTTACTGGAAGGAGAACAGTTAACGTTCACTTATGGAATAATTGCTTACCCTGTTGCAGGCATTTCATGGTTCTTATTCTCATTTTTCACTATCGACGTGTTAATGTTTATTATTACTATTGTTGATTTTTTAATACTCAGGGAATTATTAAAAAAAGATTCTTTACTGCTCGGAATTATCATATTATCATTAAGCTTTCACATATTGGGAGACACTTACGTTGCTCATTTTTCCAACATGCTGTTCTGGTTGGGAGTGCTGATGTTTTACAAGAAAAAGAATTACTGGCAGATTCCCATAATATTGTCATGCATTAACCACCCAGTATACATTATTCCATCACTTTACTTCGTGCTGAAGGATAAGAAATTACTGGCAATTATAGGCGCGTTAATCCTTTATTTCATCACCCTCGCTTACTTATTTGCGCAGACAGGGGAAGCTAGCAGTTATCTGCCTTTGGTTTTCTTATTCCGTTTATTAATCGCGATGAGCCCGATAATCTTGATAGAGGACGTGTTCAGGGAAATTTACAAGAACATTTACAATTTGGGTGAGAGCATTAAGAAGAATATCAAAAATAAAGAAGTGCATAAGACTTCCAACAAAATAGTCAAAGAAAGCAGGAAGAATATAAACCTTATTAAGGAATTTTTAATGTTTAAAATCCCGCTTGTTTACGTAATCCTTGTGGTGTGCATTACTATAATAATCACCCAGAATATAATATTCCTTGTTGGCTTGAATCCCAACAATTTGTTCTTCCTGACTTCTCCTGACACTATAAAGACTGAATTCTTTCAGGGTTTTCCTAACATTACCGGCACTGTCAGGACTATTGATTATTTGTGGCTTCCGACATTATTGTACACTAATGAGAATATGACTTTAACAGAGGGCAGTTTCAGGGAGAATAATAATATAAATCTAAATTTGGGTCTTGGCTCGTTCTACTGGACTAATGAGTCTTACGCTGAATTCGTGAACAGCAGTGATTTTAATTACGTGCTCATATGCGTACAGTGCAATCCTCCCACAAATGAGGGTGAAATACTTGATGGCAATTATCCTTTAGTGTGGAGCAATGATTATTACAAACTTTACTCAATAAGATAATATTTAAAAAAGAATTAATGATTAATATTATTCATACCAAACTATTGGGCGGGTAGCTTAGTCTGGTGGAGCGCTAGTCTTATAAGACAATCACTAGCACAACAAGTACTGGCTCGAATCGTCTGAGTCAACTAGTGGTCGAGGGTTCAAATCCCTTCCCGCCCAAACCTTTTTCTCTTCTAAAGAGAATCTTGTCTTCTTTGGTCCAGCTTTCTTTTCAAGAAAGGTGGGTGTCAAACCCCCTTCCCGCCCAAACCTTTTTCTTCCCAAACTTTTTCTTCTTAGCAGTTGTCGTATTCTTTCAGCGTCCTGAAATCAGTGTAAATCCTGCCTGGGTTTTCTGAGGAGTAAAATTTTGTAACAATCCAGTAAAGCGAAGAAGTATTAATATTATTTATTTCAATATCGAATTCCCTGTTAACTAATCCGCAGTTGCTCACGTTCTGCGACTGAATAATATTGTCAGTTGTAATATTCCATGAGTAATAACTATAAAATTTTATGTCTCCGCTGTCATTATAGAAAATGTATGAGTAAAGTGTTCCATTTTCATAAATATCAGGACATTCAATATTATAATCATATCTTGAGAAGTAAACGTACATGCTTACTCCATCATACGCGTAGCAGTTGTCAGTGCTGACAATCACTGCGTCAGTGTCTATTAATTCAACTTGTTTAGGCTGAGCAGTGCAACCTGATAATAATATTATTGAAATCAGGAACAATAAATAATACATTTTTTTCATTAACGAATAAGAATGCATTAATATTTTTTAAAAGTATCCATACTTTAATAAAAGATTATTGCCTAATTTTCAGCATGTTAAGAAGGGTTAAGAAATTAATTAACCTCCCTAATTTTTTAACAATGTTAAGGCTATTGCTTATTATTCCTTTTGTCTTTTTCACAATTAAAGAGGATTTTTTCAGCGCGATTATTGTAATGCTTCTGATGTTTGTTACTGAACTTGACGGCACAATTGCAAAAGCGTTAAAGATTGAATCAGAATTCGGGGAAGCGTTTGATTTCATAATTGACGAAATCGTGTCATTAGTGATATTTCTTGCATTGTTTTATGCGAGGAATTACCTGAATATTACAACTATTTCATGGATGATAAGCAACTTAGTTCTTACATTAATGCTGTTAAGCACTTACAAGAGGAGCGAAAAATTGCATAAGGTTTCCAAAATGAACAAAATCGTCGGGGCAAGCATACAATTAGTTTTCATAGCATTATTGTTTAACATTCATGACTTATTCATATTATCATTTTATTTCTCTTTCTTTGCAATCATCTCTTTAGGGATTACAATTTTAATAACTGTTTTTAATGAAAGGAAATAAAAAACTTTAAAAACAATATTAGTCCAATACTTACTTATTGTCCCTGTCGTCTAGTTCGGTCAAGGACTCCAGCCTTTCAAGCTGGAAACTCGGGTTCAAATCCCGGCGGGGACAAAAAACAATATGTTTAAAAAACATCAGTTTCCTTTTTTAAAGAATATGAACAAATATTTATTATTTGCAACATTCTCAGTGATTCTTATCTGCGGCTGCGTAATTAGCACTGATTACAACTCTAACAGCAATACTAATGCAACAGCAATAAAAGAACCTTCAGCCATGGTGTTGTCATTATCTGACTTGCCTGAAGGATGGGAATTATATTATAATGTGGAAAGAGTTGAATCTGACGTTTCAAATCTTGGATTAAATCTTGGCTGGAAGAAAGGATACATAGCTTCATTTTTATACGTGAATCCTTCAGAAGATTACAGCATGATAGACGAGTACTTGTCTGTTTATCCACTTGAGAATATTTCGGAAACAATAGGCATTAACCTTACAATAAATGATTACGGGGCAAATTATACAGTAGAAGAATATTCAAATCCTAACATCGGGGATGTTAGTTTAGCTTACAGGCTAACAAACAAAGAAACAGGGGACACGTATCATACGATAGAATTCATAAAATACGATGTTTATGTCAGGTTAGACATATACGGCGACATAGTGGATTATTCACTGTTAAAATCCTTGGCAGCAAAAGCAGTGCTGAAAATTTCATAATTCAAATTCATTGATGAATTCTTTAATTGTTTTATATTTCTGCAGGAACTGGAATCCTTTCTCTGTTAATGAAACAAGCATTTTACCTTTCTTGCCGGAAAATTCTATTACTAATCCCTTGTCAAGCAATTCCTTGTAATAATTATTAAAACTCTGCGATGAAAGATTGGAATACCTGATTAAAGGAGTTTTCCTGATTGAATTATTCTTATCCCTGATAATGCTTAATAATTCATGAATTATTTCCAGCTTATTTCTTTTTCTGGACATTAGCCCGCAACCTCTTGGAAACTTTCAGAAAAATGAAATAAAACAGCCATAATGACACTAAGTATAACGGCAGTTTGAACCAGCTGTTAAAGAATATATTGAAAATGAAGAGATTAAGAATCCAGAAGAGTAACAATAATAAATATATTTTTCTCATTCTTGAAAATAAATCCCCTTTCTTCCTCTTACCAAATATTATAACAATAGATATTATCAGAAGAATTAACTGCAGTAATCCCAGCATTTCAGGCGAGCGCGTGAAAAAAGCAACAAGACAGATAAGAATAATGATTAAAGTTGCATAAATATTGGTTCTTTTATAATTCCTAATCCTACCTGATGAAAATGTTAATATTACAGATAATAATGCCATTGTGCTGGTAAAACTGATAAAAAGCAGGTTTAATCCGTTAAGCTTGAATCCTGTCTGGAGGGGAAGGAAATTCCCCTGCAATGCAAGGAAGATTTGCACTATCCTGAAAAAATATGCCAATGAAAAGTACAAGAAAATATTCCTGAAATAAAAAATTCCTTTATGTTTTGTTAAATCATATATTTGCTTGGTTTTAAAGTAAATAGCCAGGCAGAAAATAAGCACTGAGAAAAAGTATACTAATTCAAGCAATATTAACTCCCCGCTCCTTCTTATTAAAAATGGCGGAATCATACCCTAATATTATGACAAACTTCTTTTTAAATTAAATGGATTATAAATGGATTTATCATCCATTTTGTTTAAAAGTAAAGTGGACAAAGTTATACATTAATGGAAGGAAAAACAATAGTTCAAATGGATGATGTTAAGCGCTTTTACAAAATGGGAGAGGAGACAATCAAAGCACTTAACGGCATTAATATTATTATTGAAGAAGGGGAATTAATCGCAATATTCGGGCCGAGCGGGAGCGGAAAAAGCACGCTCATGCACATTATCGGACTGCTTGATACGCACATACAGGGAAGAATAAAAATTAACAATATTGACTCAAAAGATTTGAGCAAGAGAGAGATTACTCATTTAAGAAGCAATAATATTGGTTTTATTTTCCAGTCATTCTTTTTAACTCCTAACTTAACTGCTCTGGAGAATGTTGAACTCCCAATGATGTTGGTTGATGAGAATGAAGCGTTCAGGAAGAAAAGGGCTGAGGAGCTTCTCAGAATGGTTGGACTGGAAAAGAGAATGAATCATTTGCCCAAACAGTTAAGCGGAGGGCAAAGGCAGAGGGTTGCAATAGCAAGAGCATTGGCTAATAATCCTAAATTAATCCTTGCAGATGAACCTACAGGAAATCTGGACAGCAAGACAGGCAAGGAAATAATAAGATTATTCAAGGAATTATGGAAAAAAGGCACCACTTTTGTGATTGTTACTCATGACCCTAAGCTTGCAAGGCAGGCGCCGAGGGTGATTAAAATATTAGACGGGAAGGTGATAAGTGATGGAAAATATAAGCATAAGAATATTGACGAGTTTGTTGGTTAGTCTGGCAGTGTTCAGCACTGTTTTCGCAGCAAGCCCGCAAATCCAAGTTAGTTCATCAGCAGTGAACATGGAATCCGGAAAAACAGGGTACTTGACGCTAACGTTAAGCAATGAAGGCACAGGAACTGCTTACAACACTAATATTGCAGTTCCAGGCATAAGCGCAGAATTAAATTCAGCAAAATTATGCTCCACTTGCCAATTGTACAGCACTTCAAGGAATTTGTGCGTCCAATTCCCTTCGGATTGTTATGATACTTTAGGAACTATACAAGCAGGGGATATGAAGACTTACGTGATTCCTGTGCAAATACCTGAAAATACTCCCTCAGATTTTTACAACCTTGAAGCAACAATAAGGTACAGTACTACAAGTGATGATACTGGCTCTTACTCTTACACTTCTTACACTGCAGTTTTTGAAGTTGAAGAAGTGGAGGAAGAGAATATTACAATAGTAAATTTTGACGTGTTCCTGAAAAGCGTTTCTGAAAATTCAGATGGTGAAACAACTGTTAAAGTGGTTGTTGCAAATACTGGAAACACGGATGCTGAATCTGTAAGCATTAAATTAGTCAATGATGATTTGGTTCTTTCAAGCGTTGACGAGGATTTCATAGGTGAACTAACTGCAGGAGATTATGATACTGCAAGTTTTACATTCCAGCCCAAACAACCAATGAACAGTGTTGATTTATTTTTTGAAATAACCTACACTGACGAAGATGGGGAAATAATTACTAAGGATAAAACAAAAACAGTTACTTTATCTGAAGATTCTGTTGCTACCATTATTACTAATTTTAATCCTGCTAATTTCTCGGAAAATAGTAATTTTAACCGTCCTGGAAGTTTTATGATGCGGGAGAGCGGTAGTGTTAATTGGACTGGATTAATAATTGGTGTTGTTTTCATTGTTGGTATATTGGGCGGAACAGCAGTATTTTTCATAGTAAGAAAGAGAAGAAAAGAAAAAATGAAGAAAGAAAAATAATCAGGAGCTGGGGGTAATTAAATGAAATTTAATGATGTTTTAAAGTTAGCTTTTAAAAATGTTGGTTTTAAAGCACTCAGGAGTTGGCTTACAATACTTGGGATAGTTGTTGGCATTGCTTCAATAGTTGGCTTGATGACTTTCGGTGACAGTATTAATAATGGTATTGAGAGTCAATTGTCAACTCTTGGTTCGGATAATGTTGTTATACAGCCGGGCGCTCCTGTGCAGGGAATAAGAAGCGTTCCGGGTAGTTTTCAGCAGGAGGAAAGCAATGGATATCTTGACGAGTATGATATAAATGAATTAAGAAATATTGACAATGTTGAAGCAGTAAGTCCTATTGTAAGTGAAAGATATGAAATTGAATACGGCGACGAGACCGCTTCATTAATTGTAAATTTCATAATTCCTTCGGAGTACGAAAAAATTAACAGCGGTATAATTTTTGAGGATGGTTTTATGATTAGTGATACTGATGATGAAAGAGCAGTGATTGGCTACAGCGTTGCACATAACATTTTTGAGGAAGAAATAGAAACAGGAGATATTATAATTATTAATGAAGATTATGAATTTAAGGTTGAAGGAATCCTTAAAAATGAAGGTATGGGAGGTTCTGACAATAATATCCTGATTAGTATTGAATACATTAATAATATTATTAATGATTGGGATGAAAGTTATGACAGCATAACTGTTAAGTTAAAGGATAGTGATTTGCTTGAAGCCACTACTGAAGAAATAAATGAAGTTTTAAGAGATTCGCATGATGTTGAGGAAGGAGAGGAAGATTTTAGTATACAGGATTATTCAGGAATGCTTGATACTGTTTCAGAAATGATAAGTTTATTAACTGCTTTGTTAACAGGTATTGCTTCGATAAGTTTACTTGTGGGAGGTATTAGTATATCAAACAGCATGTTCACCAGCGTTTTTGAAAGAACAAGGGAAATTGGTATAATGAAAGCAATAGGAGCAGATGATGGTGAGATTAAAGCATTGTTCCTTGCTGAGTCAATGATTATAAGTTTAATTGGTGGAATCGGAGGGGTGATTATTGGTTTGGGATTTGCCCAAATAATTATTAGTTTAGCACCTGTATTATTTTCAGGATTAGGCAATATATCCTTAATGATTAATCCTTTATTATTAGTAGAAGTAATGCTTTTTAGTGTAATAATCGGTGCATTAAGCGGCTACTTCCCCGCGGATAAGGCGTCAAAACTTGACCCAATAGAAGCAATATGGTACGAATAATAACCGTTAAGTATTTAATTAAATTAATTTATCCTGTTAGTAATGGTTTTAAAACTGAATATTGAGTATATTAATAAATTAAAGCAGAGGGATGAGAATAGCAGGGCGAAAAGGCAGTCAATACAATGCGTTCAGGACTATTTCCAGTAATGGACAACAATTTTTTTATATTATTCCTGATTACACCAGATAATAATGTATGAATATATTATTGGCGACTTGATTATACTAATATCATGGATGTTCCTGTTCTTCAACCGGAAGGATTTGAGGAAAGTGATGATTTTTTCCAGCTTATTATGCACTCCTCTCGGATTCTCGGATTACTTCTTCCTGAACGATTACTGGAGCATACCAACATTGTTCAATTTAAAGCCTGGAATTGAAAGCTTCCTATTCGCACTCCTAATCGGCGGGGTCAGCAGCGCATTATACAAGACAATATTTAAGAAGAAATTAGTGCAGAATGGGGAAAAGAACAAGTATGCATTATTAATATTCTTATTATCCCTTACTGTTCCAATGATTATCCTTAACTTATTTTTCAGATTGGACTTAATTTATGATGGCATAATAAGCATGATTATAAGCACAATATTAATATTGTCAATGAGGAAAGACTTGATTAAGGAATCAATCATTGGAGGATTATTATTCGTGGCTGTTTATTTCATGGGTTTGTTAATATTGGACAAAATATTATTCCCAGGATTCATATTAAATTATTGGAATCTTGACATGCTTACCGGCGCAATGCTCTTCAGCATTCCTTTGGAGGAAATATTATGGGGTTTCAGCTTCGGCGCCCTTTGGAGCCTTGTATATGAATTTCTGAATAATAAAAGATTATCTTCTTAATCTCCTTCTGATTCTCCTGTGGGAGTTATTATGATTATTATTTCTTTGATTGTTTTCCGGGAGTTTTACGTAAGAAATACTGTCAACTTCTGCCAATTTTATTTTATCGCCGTATTTTCTCTTAATCTCTTTCATATTATCAAAATCTTCAGGGCTTAACAAGATGATTGCTGTTCCCTTCTTTCCGTTCCTTGCAGTTCTTCCAATACGGTGGGTATAAGTTTCCGCATCATTGGGCAGGTCAAAATTAAAAATGTGGGTTATTCCTTCCACATCCAAACCCCTTGCCAAAACATTCGTGCCGACTAATATTGGGATTTCTTCGTCCCTGAATTTTTTCAATGTTTTTTCCCTTGCCTGCTGCGTCATATCACCGTTCATGCACTCTGCATGAATCCCGTTCAATCTTAAAGATTTGGTAATGTAACGGGTTTGCCCCTTAGTGTTGCAGAATATAATGCTGGATTCAGGTTTTAATTCCTTAAACAATTGAACAAGCAAAGGCAACTTCTTGCTTTTCTGAACATCATAATAATACTGCTCTAACTGCTCCTGCTCAATAACGTTGTCCAGTAATATTTTTTTAGGATTATTAAGATACTTTTCCATAACTCTCATAATTTTGCTGTTAATTGTGGCGCTGAACATTAAATTCTGGCGCTTTTTTGGCAACTTCTTAACAATACTGTCAATATCCTCACTGAATCCCATGTCAAGCATCCTGTCTGCCTCGTCAAGAATGAACTTTTCAACCTTGTCAAGTCTTAAGAAATTCTTGCGCATCAAATCAAGCAGTCTTCCGGGAGTTCCTACAACAATATTGGCTTTCCTCAAATCATGAATTTGCTGGGTTATTGACACTCCTCCGTAAATAGTTGCAACCTTTAAATTCTTAAATTTTGAAAATTTCTCAAACTCCCCTGATACCTGCTTTGCCAATTCACGGGTAGGAGTAACAACCAAAGTATTAACCACTTTGGAATTGTCAATATTATCAATTGTCGGAATTGCAAAACTAATAGTTTTACCGCTTCCTGTTCTTGACTGGACAAGAACGTCCTCATTATTTATTATAAAAGGAAGTGCTTTTTCCTGAATAGTTGTTGGAGAAACAATATTATTATTCCTTAACTCATTATTCAGCATTTCGCTGACTCCTAATTCTATGAAATCGCTCATATTAATTCAATTAATGTATTATCAGGGAAATTGCCATTTTAAAACCTTGCTATTATGCAAAAAAAAATTATCACCTTTTTTTTTAATTAAACTTTTAAACCCTGAGTAATTCAATTTATTTTAATGGTTAAAGTTTCGGTAATAATACCAACCAAGAATGAAGAGGAATTCATAGAAAAAACCTTGAAAAGTGTGAATAATCAATCAATTCCAAGAAAGGATTATGAAATAATAATAAGCGATTCTGAATCAACAGACAAGACAGTCAAGATAGCAAAAAAATTCGCTGATAAAATATTAATCAAAAAAACCAGCAATCCTGCAAAAGGCAGGAATTATGGCGCAGAGCACGCGAAGGGAGACATTTTAGTATTTTTGGATGCTGACACTATTCTTCCTAAAAACGCATTAGAAATTATTGCAGAAAAAATAGAAAATGGATACGTGGCAGGAACCTTCCTTGTTACATTAAATAAGATAACTTTGGTTGACTGGCTGTTCTTGTCATTCATAAACACTAGCGAATTAATTCTTAATTTTTTCGGGATAAAATTAGGTAACGGAAACTGCTTATTTATTAAAAGAATTGTTTATAAAAAAATTAATGGCTTTAATACAAAAATGGATGTGGGAGAAGACCATGATTTTATAAAAAAGGCTGCAAATCACGGCAGGATTATTGTGCTCAAAGAAAAAGTTATAACAAGCGACAGAAGAATCAGGAAAGAAGGCTGGCTAAAATTATTTTATTTATGGGGAAAAGGTTTGGTTATTAAAAATAATAAAGACAAGGATTACTGGCAAAATTAAGTTTAAATATGATTAATTATTTAAAATATTACTAATGAAGATTGCTATTTTCACTGACAGTTTCAAGCCGAACACTGACGGAGTTGCCACTGTTACTGCCATTCTTGCAAAGGAAATGATTAACAGGGGGCATAAAGTGACTATTGTCTGCCCGGGCAATCATACTGAAATAGTTAAAGAGAAAGGCTACAAGGTTATCCGCATAAAATCGCACAGCATTATACTGTACAGGGAGCATAAAATCTGCTTCAAGCATCCTGATTATCTGGAAAAACTGGACGATTTCAAATCTTATGATTTGTTCCACCTTCAGACAAACATTACCTTGCCTGCGCTCGGATACTTGCTGGCATTAAAGTATAACAAGCCAGTAAGCGCAACGTTCCACACCAACATTGCAGATTTTGCAACGAGCTTTTTCGACAGGGACGTTTTAGCGAACGAGTCAAAGTCAAACCCCATGTATAAAGTCATTGGCAACAATAATTTAATACTTGGAGGCATGAAATTGTTTGCCTCAAAAGTTGTGTGGAATTTAACCAGAAATTTTTACAATGCTGTCCCGTCCACCACTGTTCCTTCAAGGTTTTGCAGGCAATTACTTCGCAGTAAAGGGGTTAAGAATCCCTTAATAGTTTTAAACAACCCTGTCAATTCTGAAAATAGCAGGAAAGATTATTCCAGCAAGTACAAGCTAAAAAATAAGTTTGTTTTACTGCACGTTGGCAGGTTAAGCGCTGAGAAGAGGGTGAATACTCTTATTAAAATTGTTGCCAAACTGAAGAAGGATATTCCCAACATTTACGGCGTTATCTGCAGTGACGGGCCTTTAAACAATAATTTGAAGAGTCTGGCAAAGAAGTTAAAAGCGGACAAAAACATATTATTTACTGGTTTTATTCCAAGAGATGAACTTAACTGGTTGTATGAAAATTGCAGCATAGTTACTGCTTTCGGCTTGTTTGAAACCTTTAATTTATGCGCTACTGAAGCATTATTTTACTCCAAGCCTGTTATTATCAGCGATTCAGGGCCCCACTCTGAAATAATCAAGGATAATGGTTATTTGGTGACTATTAATAAGGAAGAGGTTAACGTTTTTGCTGAAAAAATTACTGAATTGTACAATAATAAAAAATTGTACAATAAATTAGCCAAGCAGAGCAGGAAATTATGGATTAATTATAATTACAAGGACACTATTGACAGGCATGAAGCTTTCTTTATTAATTCAGTAAGCCAGAATGAATTGTCTGCCAAGGATTACTGGAATTTTATTAAATACTTGTCAGGATTAAGCATTGCCATTAACACTTTACTGTTCACTCTTAGTTTAAAGTTTAAGAATATTGAAAAAATCGGCGAAAAATTTGAAAGTTTTGCCAAAAAATTAAGCAAAACTGCCCAAAAATTGAATAAAAAGTAAAGTTTTTAAAACAAGTTTTTATAAGTAGTTCATAATGAAGCGCGGCTCAAGGAAATGGAAGAAGTATAAATGCTCCAGATGGAAGTGGAGAAGAAAAAAGATTAATCAAGCAAAGAGAGAAAGGAAGAGAAGGAAGAAGAGAACCAAATAATTCTGAAAAGTTTTAAAACTATAATATTTTTTAGTAAACTTTATGCACTGTGTTAAATCAGACACTTCTTCATTATACGCGAATATGATGAAGTGCTTTCCTGAAAAATTCAGCAAATTAAGAGAGGATTTGCAGGACTTGTTCAGGCAGAAACCCCTTGATTTAACTAACTGCGTTGAATGCAGTTATTACAATGACAAGCACTGCTCGTACAAGAACCAGTTCAAGGAAGTATTTCCAGAGGAGCCAATCCTATCATGCCAAGAGAAGGGATTATTGAAGGAAATAATGAATGAAACCAGTGACATTATTGAAATTTATGAATCATTGGAAACTAATGACGTTTTAATTCACGGAGTTGAAAATGAGGACTTCATCCAGACTGACAATTTTGTTGAATTAAGAATGGAATACTGGCATGCGAAGACTGACGAGATTATTTATGAATTCAGCAATGGATTGTTTAAAACCAGGAAAAGTTTTGAAGAAACATTAAAAAGCAGCAAGATGGATAATTTTATTTAAATGCGGGGGTGCCGGAGCGGTCAAACGGGCCAGGTTGAGGGCCTGGTGGCTTAGTGCCTGCGAGGGTTCAAATCCCTTCCCCCGCACTTATTGTTTGTCTTTGTGGTATAAATTTAGAATAATTATTTCATTCTTTTCTTTAATATAAGCGTATGATAATCTGAATGGTGAAATGTATACCTCTCTTGTGCCTTTTCTGGCAAACTTCATAGGCTTTCCTATTTCTGTATTTTCTATTATTTTGTTTATTTGTTTCGTAATCTTATTCTTTAACAATTTATCTTTAATCTTCTTAATAATCTTTTCAAAATCAGCGCTGAAAGATACGTTTACCATTTTTCAAGTTCTTCCAAAAAATCCTTTGCACTCATTTTCTTGAAATTTCCTTTCTCATACTCCTGCCATGCTTTTTCAGTCTCCTTGGCAAACTCAATATCTTCCTTAAGATTCTCATCCAAATCACTTGTTTTCTTCATTATTAACTGCCCATTATTTCTAATAATAAGCAATTTATCACCTTCCTTAATCCCTTTTCTCATCTCAGAAGGAATAACTACTTGCCCTTTAGAGCTCATCTTAGTAACAGCAATATTCATAATGTAAGATTAGTCTTACTTTATATAAAAATGTTTTGGTGTTAGTTCCTTAAATCCCTTCCCCCGCAAAACTTTTAAACTGAAAAATTTGACTATCAAGGTTATGACTCGCGTTGAAGTGGGAATGATAAAAGAAGAAACTTACCTGGACGGAATGGTTAGTACTACTAATGATGATCCTGAATTAGTGCAATCTTATCTTAATGAGGGCGAAACTGCTGCCCTGAAAAGTATTGCTTTTGAAGGAAGCAACAGGGAAAAAGTAAGATTAGGAGTTACATATTCTGGTAAAAGTGATAAATCATCACTGCTTTTTTATGCCTTGGGAGTGCTTCAATACTCCCGCAGCAAGAAGAACCGAGCTGAGTATGTCAGAATAATTCCAAGAAATGAAGAAGAAGAAAAAATAATCAGAGGAGTATTTGAATAATGTTTTTTGAGAGAAAAAAGTGATTGCAAAGTTTTAAAACTAACCGCGCAATTATCATTGATATGCTGTCTACAATACCTTTTGATTTCAAAAAGGTTAACAAGAAAGATTTGGACAATGAATTATTAAGATTTGGGATGATTGCAGAGCTTGACGCAGTTAATTTGTACGAGCAAATGGCTGCAATGGCTGAAAATCCTGACCTGAAAAAAGTTTTCCTTGACATTGCAAAGGAGGAGAAAACACATGCCGGAGAATTCCAGACTCTCTTATTAAGAAGCGATAAGGAGCAGGTGGAAGAAAATGAGCATGCAAAAAAAGAAATCAAGGACTTGACAGGAAAATAAATTTTTTTTAAATTATTTTTTTTTTGAAAACATTAATAAACAGCCCAGCCTTATTCATTAATTATGAACAAGAGATTAATGGCTAAGAAGAAAAGAATATCTGCTGATTTAAGGGAAAAAGTTTCTGCTATTAAAAAGAAAGCAGATGCTGAAATAAGAAAAGTTGAGAACAGAACCAAAGCAATCTTAATGATTTTGGACAAAGCAATGAAGAAAACAATGGCAAAGAGAAAGCCTGCAAAGAAAAAGAAATTAGCAAAGAGAAAACCAGCAAGGAAAGGAAAGAAGAAAAGAAGATAAAAAAAATTGTTTTTTTTTTAAATTATTTTTTTAATTTTTAATTCTTTTAATTTTTCACGAGTGGGCACGCCGTTCTCATCCCATCCCCTGAGTTTGTAATACTTCTTGACCATTAATGGAATATTTATTGATTTGAATTTCGGGCTGAGATTGTCCTCATCACTTTTTAATCCTTCGCGCAGGTTGAATAATCTCTGCAAATTGTTGACCTTCTCACCCAAAAGGACTAATGATTTCATGTTATATTTGTTGCCTGTTGAGTAATACAGCATTTTCAGCAAGTCACTGAACAAGTAATCCATTGCAGGATAAATTACTGGAATTTTCAATCCCAAAGCGACTAATCCCAAGTCAACCTTTATTTTCTGCACAAAATTGAACACTGGCTCGGGCATTAAGCCAGTATACGCTGCTGGCATGAATTTGCACAATATCATTGAATCAAACATTATAAGGAAGTCTTCCAGGAATTTGACTAATTCAACCCTTCCATGAGTGCTTTTATTATTACTTGCGCTGATTGGCAGGCCCAAGCATTCGAATAATGCCATGTAACCTGTTAAGTGATTCGCTCCCCTGTTGCCAGTTGCGTAATGCAGACCCATGCCGTAAGCGTTGAATGGATTGTAGCTGGGGAAGCCGGCGCCTTTCGCGTGAACAATCAAGTTCTTTGCATGCCATTCTTCTGCAGTCTTAATCAAGCCCTTGCTGAGCGTTTCTTCTATTCCTTCCCTGTAAGCAATTTTTTTAATGGTGTCAAGGATTGCTTTCTTGTCGCCCCATTTAATCCTGCCTGATTCCATTGCAGCACCTAATAAGTTGCCCACATCTATAGTGTCCATTCCTAACTTGTCGCACAAATCATTAGCTTTAATGAGGGTTATTGTGTCATGGTTGAGCAGATTGCTTCCCAATAACCCTGTTGACTCGTATTCAGGAATGCCGTATTCTTTGCCGTCAATCACTGCCCTCTTGTCGCACTTCGCAGTGCATGCAAAGCAGCTGTAAGATTTCTCCGCGTATTTGTCCAAATCCTTTGACTTAATGCTGTCCTCGTCATGGGTGAGTGTGAAATTCTTCACAGGCAGGGCGTTATGTTTGTTGACCTTGTCAAGGAAGAACGGCGTTCCGTGCTCGGGCAATTCTTTTGACAAAATTGTTGACTTCTGGGTTAATTTTCTGAAATTATCAGATGTTTTGTTGAAATTTTCCTCGTCAAATAATTTTAATTTATTCATTGGCATAATAATCACTGCCTTTAAATTCTTTGAGCCCATAACTGCGCCTACTCCGTAGCGCGCTGCTGCCCTGTGCTTGTTGGTAATAATTGAAGCGCAAAGGGTTTTGTTTTCCCCTGCTTGGCCGATGCATGCCACGCTGCAGCCTTTGTATTTTTTTTTCAGATAATCTGTTGTGTCATTCGTGTCCTTTCCCCACAATTTTTTTGAGATTATTAACTCAACCTTGCCATCTTTTATGACTAAATTCGCTGGCTGCCTGCTTTTGCCGGTTATTATTAATCCTGTTATTCCTGCGCGGCGCAGGTAAGCCCCGAACATTCCTCCCATGTAGCTCGCGCACCAGTAATTAGTTAACGGGCTTTTAGTGTAAACCCCGCATTTCCCGCTGCCCTGGCAGCTCGTGCCTACTAACGGGCCTGTGAAGAATAATAACTGGTTATTTCTGCTTAAAGGATTAATCCCTTTTTTCAGGTTATAATACAAGTAATAAGTTGCTAATGCTTCCCCTCCTATGAATTCTTTTAGAATCTTTTTGTCAAAAGTGTATTTCCTGACTCGTCCGGCGTTTAGGTCAATTTTTAAAAACATGATTATTATTTAACAAATTTCAGCGGTTAAAAAAACTTTTTAAAACGCTCAATTATCTTAATCATTCATAATGGATGATTCAGTTAAGTGGAAATCTTTCCTTTGTTATTCGGGTATTTTATCTTTGGTATTCATAAAATCCAAGAATGATTTTGTAAGATTCCATGCAAAGCAGGGAATAGCATTAATGATTGCTGCCTCGCTTTCCTTAATCATACCAATCATAGGATGGATTCTCATATGGCCATTCCTTGCAATCAGCGCATTCATTGCTGCAATGAGGGCATGGGAGGGCAAGAAGTGGAAGATTCCTATTATTAAAAATTTCATAAAATACTAAAAAGAGGTGAAAAAAATAATGGCTGCAAAAATGAAAAAAGTTTCAGCAAAGAAAAGCAGTGCTGGTAAACCGGCAAACTCAGGAGCAAGCAGGAGCAGTGCAGGGAAAGGAACTACTCTGGCTGCAATTTCTTACTTGTGGGTTGCAGGGCTTATAATCCTGTTAACTGAGAAGAAAGACAGTTTTGTAAGATTCCATGCAAAGCAGGCAACCGCATTATTCCTTGTGGAAACATTGGCAACTATGAGCATAGTACTTGCATGGCTCACGCCAATCGCTGGCATTGCTGGATTAGTTGGAATAATTATGGCAATTCAGGGCAAGGAAACCAAGATACCTGTTGCTTACGAATTGGGCGAATGGTTTGCCGGATTAATCGGGCAAAAATAAGAGTATTCATTTAATGAATACTTTTTTATTCTTTTAATTATTTTATTATTTTTTAATGAGGTTATCCTTTAATGAAAGCATTGAATTGCTGAAAAATGCAGGCGCTCATGAGAGCGTGATTAACCACTGCTTAATGGTGAGCAGGAAAAGCGCAGAAATAGCAGAGAAGATACTGAAGAACGGATACAAAGTTAATGTTAAATTGTGCCAGATTGGAGGCTTACTGCATGATATTGGCAGGGCTAAAACTCACACTATTTTTCACGGCGTTGAAGGCGCTGAATTGCTAAAAGATTATCCTGAATTGGCAAGTATTGCAAAAAGGCATATTGGAGGGGGAATTACTGAGAAAGAGGCAGTAATTATTGGACTGCCTGCTGAAGATTACCAGCCAGTAACTTTGGAGGAAAAAATCGTATGCTATGCTGACAAATTAGTTCAGGGCGAGAAATTTGCAGACAGCGCTGATGATGAAATCAAGAAGTTAAGCAAAAAATTAGGGAAGAATCATCCAAGCATTAAGAGATTAAAGAAAATTGAATCAGAATTAAAGGAGTTAATGAAATGATAATAGACGTGCACAACCACATAGGAAAAAATAATACAATTAATTCCACAAAAGGGAAAATATTAGCGGAGCAGAGGAAAGCGGGGGTGGATTATTCAATTATTTTCCCCCTGCACAATAATGATTATGATAATCTGAATAAATCAGTTATTAACACCTGCATTAAGGAGAAATCATTAATCCCTTTCCTGCGCGTGAGAAGCGATAATGATTTGAAAAAAATGTTAAAGAAGTATGACGGGAAATTCAGGGGAGTTAAGATTCATACAAAGAATGACAATATTGGCATGAAAAGTTTAAATGAGATTGCTGGCATTGCCGAGAATAATAATTTAATCGTACTATTCCATTCTGACAATGAAATAATCCTGGATTGCGAGCCCGTAATTAAGGAGTTCAGAAAAGTGAATTTTATTGCAGCTCACGGAACATCATACGAGGATTATTTAGCAATGTATAAAAAGTATGATAATTTGTTCTTCGGCACAAGCATTAAGATGAGCCCTATGAGCATGAAAAGATTAAGCAGTATTAATCCTGAAAAATTATTGTTCGGCTCTGATTATCCTTACTCCACTCCTTTGATTGAGAGGATGAGGATTGAATTAGCGCCGGAGGATTATTTGAGCAGGAAGCATAAAAGTTTAATACTCGGGCTGAATGCGAGGAAATTATTAGGATTATGAGACTGCATAATTTATTAAAAAAGGAGGGAATTGAGCCTGACTTGGTCAGCCTGGACCAGTGCTTTATGAAAAATCCTGAAATTATCAGGCTGATTATAAAAACTGCTGATTTGAAGAAGAGCGATGTTGTGTGCGAGATTGGCGCAGGCACAGGAATACTTACCATTAAGATGAGCAGATTATGCAGGAAAATTTTTGCAGTTGAAAAGGATGCGAGGCTGTACAATTTATTGTCCTCACTGCTCGGAAAGAAGGAGAATGTTGAAATCATTATTGGTGATGCGAAGAAGTGCGGATTTTTCAATGCGAATAAGATTGTTTCAAATTTGCCTTACGGCATACTTGACTGGTTTTTTGAGGAACTGGACAATTACGATTTCGATTTGGCAGTGGTGACTATTCCATTAAAATTTTACGAGAAGCAATTAAGTAAATATAATACTCTGGTTCCTGAAATTATTAAAATGGTTGAGCCTTGCGATTTTTATCCCCAGCCAGGAGTGAGGAGTGTAGTAATTAAAGTAAAAAAGAAAAAAAATTAATCAAAATCTTGTTTTATTACTATTTGTCCGCCATAAGTGAGTTTTGCTTTAACTCCATTAGTAGACGCCATGTTTTTAGTAACATGAATCTTTCCACCTGTACTTGAAGTTCCAGTGAAATATCCTGCGTTTCCATTAACTTCAATTTCTCCTCCTTTCATGCACATTCCAATATAACCTAGAGCTTTCAAAACACTCTCATCATTTGTAATTAATTTTAATTTTCCTGTTCTCCATACTGCACCAATTCCAGGTAAGTTTCGTTCAAGATTTCTTATATCTAATTCTATTATTCTCTCTTTTTCTGCTATCTTTTGTGCTGCTGCAGAAATATAGAATGAAATAGTGCTTGGGTGTTGTTTTGCTTTTTCTTTTAAATCATTATTGCATGCTACATAATTCACAAGTTCTTGAATATCACTTGCTGAGAAACTCATTTGATAAACAAAGTCTTTCACTGTAAAATAATCTGAATTTACTCCTATTTCCTGCAAAGCAGATTCTAATCCTTGTTTTAATTTATTCATACTACTAAGAAAGAGAAAATTCTTTTTAAAAACTTTTTTATTTATAAAAAGAATAAAATAAAAAATAGCAAAGAATTCTTAAAATTTGACTTTTACCGGCTTCGTTTCAGCGCTCTGCACCTGAAATAAATCCTTTTCTTTCAGACTCAGCATACCTGCAATTAACATGTCAGGGAATTGCTTGATTTTAATGTTAAAAGTGTTAACATTATCGTTGTAGTATTCCCTTTTGTCGGCAATTTCATTCTCTAAAATGCTTATCCTGTCCTGCAAGTGCTTGAAATTCTCATTCGCCTGCAGTTTAGGGTAATTTTCCGCAACTGCGAATAATGATTTCAAGGCGCCTGAGAGCATTCCTTCTGCTTCAGCTTTCTTGTTAATAGTGGTTGCCTTGCTCCATGCAGTTCTTGCCTTAGTTATTTCAGCAAAAGTTCCCCTTTCATGCTTCATGTAACCTTTGGTTGTATCCACTAAGTTTGGTATTTCGTCAAATCTTTGCTTTAATAGCACGTTAATATTGCTCCAGCTTTTCCCAATATTGTTCTTGAGCACTACGAACATGTTATAAGCAGCAATAATCCAAGCAAGAATCACTACTACTACGATTCCTGCAATAATTAATTCCCACATAAAGAATAAGGAATTATTAATGTGTTATAAAGTTTTTTATTTAAAAAACCTTAAAAATGGAAGAGTAATTATTATTTTCATTTATGAACAGGACCCAGATTAAGGATTTAAAAACCGGGAAGAAAGCATTAATTCTGGGTTTTCTGCAGGAAACCCGCGCATTAAGCAAAGTCGTTTTCCTTATCATGCGCGACGTTACCGGTTTGGTGCAGTGCGTTGTAAAGGATGATAATAAATTTTTTGATTTGGTTAAGAAAGTAAACAAAGAGTCAGTGCTTGCAGTCAATGGGGGTGTTAAGGCGAATAAGCAGGCAATGAACGGATTGGAAATTATTGCTGACAATGTTGAAATTATTAATGAGGCTGAAACTCCTCTGCCAATACCTGTGGTGGAGAAGGGGCAGACTACTGGCTTGAGCAAGCGTTTGGACTGGAGATTCCTTGACTTAAGGAAAGAGAATAATCTGCTAATCATGAAAGTAAGCGGCGCTGTTGAGAAGGGGATGAGGAATTACTGGGAGAAGAATAATTTTATTGAAATGCATTCCCCTAAATTAATCGGCACTGCAAGCGAGAGCGGGGCAGAAGTTTTCATGCTCCCTTATTTCGGCAAAGAGGCATTTTTGGCGCAGAGCCCGCAGTTTTACAAGCAGATGGCAATGAGTGCTGGTTATGAGAAAGTTTTCGAGATTGGCGAAGTTTTCAGGGCGGAGAAAAGCCATACTACAAGGCACGTGACTGAGATTACAATGTGCGACATGGAATTGTCATTCATTGAAGACCATTATGATGTGATGAAAGAGATTGAAGGCTTAATGGTTAGCGTGATGAAAACAGTCAGGGATGAATTCGGCAAAGAAATAAAGAATAAGTTCAGCATTAATGTTGCTGTCCCTGAGAGCCCTTTTCCGAAAATAAGTTTTAAGGAAGCGCAGGACATTATTGCAAAAAAGAAAGGGAAAGTTGAGGATGAATCTGATTTGAGCAGTGCTGAGGAGGAATTATTAGGGGCATGGGCTTTGAAGAAGCATAAGAGCGAATTCTTGTTTGTTGTTGATTATCCATGGAATAAGCGCCCTTTTTATCACATGAAAAATGATGACAATAAGACAACGAAGAGTTTTGATTTATTGTTTAAGGGTTTGGAGATTACGAGCGGCAGCCAGAGGGAGCATAGGGCGAATATTTTAAAATTGCAGGCAGAGGAGAAAGGATTAAGCCTGACGCAGCTGCAGGATTATATTAATTTCTTCAAATACGGATGCCCTCCCCACGGCGGAATGGGCATGGGACTGGCTAGGGTGGTGCAGAAAATCCTGAATTTGGACAATATAAGGGATGCTATTTATTTGCCAAGAGACCCTGAAAGGTTAACTCCTTAAAATTTTTCTTTCTCAACGTATGCTTTCAGCACGCCCTGAATCTGCAAATTGTATACTGGCTTTATCTGCTCATAAGTCTTCTTCATTAATTCCCTTCCTTTATTCCCGAACACATTATTATTGTCCGTGAAGTTCACAAATTCGTCCCTGAATCTCTTATTCTCCCCTGAAGGTTTATTCAAGTATTGGTTGAATTCATTGAATAAACCCACCCATTTCAAGAACTGCTCATTGTTCAAAGATTCAGAACTTTTCACTTCTTCCGTTAATTTCAACAAATTTTCAATCATAAATATTGAAAACTTAAAAAAATCAAGTATTTAAAGTTTTTTAATTAACGTTTCAATAATTCAATTTTAATAAAAACATTTTTAAACTAATTTCTGCCTTATTAATTTTTATGAGCAATACTCTTGAGCAAGAATTGAAAAATAATACGTTTAAGATTAATGATTACATTACACTAAAACTAGAAAAAGGTAAGACTAATATTTACGTTAAAGGTGAATTATTCCAGCAGTGCAAATACTTACTATTACAAATACCCACTGATGAAGTGAAAGAAACAAAAAACATAGATTCAATAGATGAAGCTGCAGGGAAATACAGCAATGAATTAGAAGGAAAACAAACAGTAATAAATTATATTAGCCCGGAAGAAGAATTCAGAGGACACTGCAGCAATTTGCAGGCATGGGCTGAGAATGATTATGACACAAGATTATTGCATTCAAACTTATCTTTCCCATTGTTAAAAAAATTAGTTGAAGCAGGAGACTCATTAGCTAATAAAGTGTTCAAAGATGAACTATGTTTGAGGTTAACAGCAGGATACGAACCAGTAATAGAATACTTAACAAAAGAAAAATACTTAAATAATTTCACAGAAGAAGAAAAAATAATATTACTAGAAGACCAGAAACAATTAAACAATTACTTACTAATCCTAAACACAATAACAAAAGAAAAAATAAGAAATAAAATATTGCAAGAAAACTTAGAACAATTACTAACAAATAAAGAAAACCAAAACATAACAACACTAAAATTAAACAATTACAAACTAGCCAAAATACCAGAAACAATAGAACAACTAAAAAACTTAAAATATTTAGACTTGGGCAGCAACCAAATCACAACAATACCAGACAGCATAACACAACTCAAAAACCTACAAGAATTATACTTATACAATAACCAACTCACACAAATACCCGAAACAATAGAACAACTAAAAAACTTAAAATATTTAGACTTGGGCAGCAACCAAATCACAACACTACCAGACTGGCTTGAAAAAATGAAAAGAAAAGGAATTAAAATTAATTATTAAAGAAAGATTTTTAAACTAATCTTGCACCAATATATGTTACCACTCTTGGATATACTTCTGAGTGTGGTTTAAATGAGTATCATGGAAGAGATTTTCATGGTATGATGTTCATAGTAGTGCTTTGTTGTTGTGTGTTATTTTCAATAACTGCAATTTAACAATTCCTTAAAAAAAAAAGAACTTTTAGTCATGTGGCTTTACGATTTTGAACCTGGAAGGATCAACACCGGCAAATTCAATTCCAGTTGATCCTGCTGGAGGTCACTGCTATTGGGATTCGACTAAGACATGCAAGTCAGAGCAGCAATGCTCGGCGCACGGCTCAGTAACACGTAGTCAACCTGCCCTTAGGTAAAGGATAATCTCGGGAAACTGAGGATAATACTTTATAGGAAGCAGGATCTGGAACGCCCTGCTTCATAAAGCTTCGGCGCCTAAGGATGGGACTGCGCCTGATTAGGCTGTTGGTGGTGTAAAGGACCACCAAACCTATGATCAGTACGGGCCATGAGAGTGGTAGCCCGGAGAAGGGGACTGAGACAAGGCCCCTAGCCCTACGGGGTGCAGCAGTTGCGGAACCTTTACAATGTGCGAAAGCGTGATAAGGGAATCCCAAGTGCCATGGTTTATACTATGGCTGTGGCGAAGTGCAAAGTACTTCGCAAGAAAGGGGTGGGTAATACCGGTGCCAGCAGCCGCGGTAATCCCGGAGCCCCAAGTGGTGACCATGTTTATTGGGCCTAAAGCGTTCGTAGCCGGATTAGTAAGTTCTCGGTGAAATTGTCCAGCTTAACTGAACGAATTGCCTTGAATACTGCTAATCTAGGGATTGGGAGAGGATAGGAGTATGCCTAGGGGAGGGGTAAAATCCTTTAATCCTAGGTGGACTACCGATGGCGAAGGCACCTATCTGGAACAAGTCCGACGGTGAGGGACGAAAGTTAGGGTAGCAAACGGGATTAGATACCCCGGTAGTCCTAACCGTAAACGCTGACCGCTGGGTGTTGCGCATTCTTCGCGATTGCGCAGTGCCGTAGTGAAGACATTAAGCGGTCCGCCTGGGGAGTACGGTCGCAAGGCTGAAACTTAAAGGAATTGGCGGGGGAGCACAACAAGGGGGGGAGCCTGCGGTTTAATTGGATTCAACGCCGGAAATCTCACCAAGGGCGACAGCAGTATGAAGGCCAGATTAAAGGTCTTGCCTAACACGCTGAGAGGAGGTGCATGGCCATCGAAAGTTCGTGTCGTGAGATGTCCTGTTAAGTCAGGCAACGAACAAGACCCATGCTATTATTTGCTAAGCGAGCTTCGGCTTGTGCGGGCACAATAATAGGACTGCATTCGATAAGAATGAGGAAGGTGTGGGCAACGGTAGGTCAGTATGCCCCGAATCCCTTGGGCTACACGCGGGCTACAATGGATAGGACAATGGGTTGCTACTCCGAGAGGAGACGCCAATCCCTTAAACCTATTCTTAGTTCGGATTGAGGGTTGAAACTCACCCTCATGAAGCTGGACTCCCTAGTAACCGTGATCCATTCATTCACGGTGAATACGTCCCTGCTCCTTGCACACACCGCCTGTCAAGCCACCCGAGTCGGCTCTGGGTGAGAACCATCCTTCGTGTTTGGTTCGAACCTAAGGTTGATAAGGAGGGTTAAGTCAACACAAGGTACCCGTAGGGGAACCTGCGGGTGGATCACCTCCTTTTTTCATTTATTTATTGAATAAGTGAGAAAATGAGCACCATAACTTTGTAAAAATAGGAATGATGCTGAAAGAAGATAACACCAAAGCACTACACAATATTGAACATTACAATACTTTTTTAAATCTAATATTTTTTTAAAAATTATTTATGAATGATGAAGACGCGTTCAGGGAAACGATTAAGGATTCGCACCCGATAATTTACGAGTATAATCTTCTTACTGGCAAAGTGCAGTATAATGATTCAAAATTAAAATATGAGTATTACAAGGATGAGGAGGACCCGTTCGGCCAGGAAAGGAAAGAAGTACTGGATGAATTAATCAGGTTAGAGGATGAAAAAATTGGGTTCTTAAGGAAAGAGAATAATTTAAGGGAGTATTTGCAGGAATTAATAGTCAATAAATTGAAAAATTACATGAATAATAATTTCGTGTACAGCACGAGTATTGGAATGCAGGGAATTGGGAAGAGCACTTTCTTTTCAGATAATTTTGAAAAAGAATCAATTGACGCTGACAAGGAGCTTAATAACGGGAATTTTGTTGAATTCGCTGACGAGATATGGGCTTATAAAAGATTTAACAGATTGATTGAACACAGGATAGAGTGCAAAAAATCAACCTTACTGGACGGTTTATCCCACACTATTAAAAGAAGGAAAGATTTGAAGAGAACAAAAAATGAAAATAATGCTGACATTTTCCTGTTCTTCTTCCAGGGCAATGTTAAAACCTGCCTTGAAAGGATAATAAAAAGGAATGCTGATACTAATAAAGGAACAAAGCCTTTGGCTGAAGTGGTGAATTACTTGGTGCAGTTGGAAATGCCAATCAATAAATCTTATGAATTGGAAGAAGGGATTGACTTATTATTCGTGATTAACGAGTATGGCAGATTCCTTAATGCTTATCCTTTGTCCAAGATGGAAGAAATCATTAATCATGAATGATTTTTTTCAATAATTCATTATGGTAATTTATGCCCCAGTACTTGGCTATTACTGCATCGAACAAGTCAATAATGTTGTGCGAGCGCAGCGTGTTAATGCTGAAAGCGTCAGGGAAGAATTCCTTAAATTTTTCACTCGTAAGGTTAAAATTGGATTTGGAAAAAGGCGATTTAATGTTAAAGTAAACGCTTCCCCTGATGTTAATGTTTAATGTGCAAATGCCCGGTTCGGCATGACTGGAAGGAGTGGTAATGCTCGTGTAATAATTTTTTTCTCTAATCCTTTCTGAATAAATTGTTTTGAGCACGTCAATTAATGAGGAATCTGCCCGCATTACATTATGAATCCTGCCCAGTTCATAATCAACCATTCCTTCAAGACTGATTAATGTCTGATTTAATGCATTATTTGCCAATTGTTCAGTATTCCTGTTGAAGTAATTGGAAAGAATTTGGTGATGAATTGGTATGATAACTCCTGCTGGGCAGAGCCTTATGCATTCTGGATTAGCATTAATAATGACTTCCTCCCTTGTCAATAATAACTCCTTTAATTTCATAATAGTTTTTCAACAAAAAAGTTCTTATTTAAAAACTTTTAATTTCCTGATTTTTTGACAATTTCCGCTGATTTCATGGTTCTTTTATGCTTTTCATCCTTTTCCTGCCTTGCGCGGTGAGTTATTGCAGAAAGGATTTGGAGCATAAGGAAACTCACCGGCACAATGAGCAATAAAAAAGTTATTGCAAGCAGAGCAATATTTAATTTGTCAGTCACAACTGCCTGATACAAATAGTAAATAATGCTTATAAGAACAACGAATAATATGAGCAGCAATAATTTCAGTAATTGGTCAATCCTTTCCTTTTTCATCAGACTATTAAAGATGCATTGGCGACTTAAATAAATTATCGGCTCCAATAGGGGAAGCGTGCGGAAGAGCAAGTCATTAAAATGGACTAATAGTCCTAGGCGCCGCAAAAAAATGCGTTAGCCTTTGAGTTTAATTTTTTTCTTGGATTCCTGCACTGCTCCCTCCTCTTCTTGAAGCCATATCGGTTCGGTTTTTTTTAAGGTGTTAATTTATTCCACCTCCCTTAATTGCGCCTGCTAATTTTTTTTTAGTGGCGCAAAAATATGACTAATTTTTTTTTAAGAATTAATTTCAGGAATTCAACAATTTATTCAAGAGCAAGTCATTAAAATGGACTAATAGTCCTAGGCGCTGCAAAAGCATCAGCCTTTGAGTTTAATTTTTTTCTTGGATTGAATCTTATTGCGTTATTATTCCTGAATTAACCCTTACTTTTTTTGTTCCAATGCGAAAGAATGTGACAGTATATCCCTCAAGTTTTTTTGTTGGTGTTGATGAAAAAAATGGTTGAGAACTTTCATCGGGAACTTTATCTTCCCAAGACTGTAAAGTAAATAATGCTACTGTCCCAACAATTTGCGTGCATTAATTCACTCATCGTCTGTTGATAACACAAACAATCTTATTATTTAAACTTTTACTTTTCCATGTAATCTTTATAATAATTCTCCACTGTTCCGCAGTTAAGGGTTTTCTGCATTTCAAAATGGGGCTTTAATGCTCCGCTGAAAGTCTTTGGAATGTGCAGTAATTCATGGATTAAAACTTTGATTTTGTCCCTCTCGTCAAGTTTCTCGTAACGATTTTTTAATAATTCTATGGCGTATAATGGTTTTGTGCCGTAAGCGAATGAGAATATTCTCGGAGTGCTCCAGATTCTTGCAATAACCCTCCTGCTCTGGCTCTTCTTTGAGAACACGCACCTGACCTGCTCGCTGTTAATGTAACCCCATCCGAGTTTTGAAATTATATCCTTAATCACTAGTTCCTCAGCAAAGGCGCGCTCAAAATTTAATTTCACAAATAGTAATAATATTGAAAAACTTTTTAAACAATTCCTTTCCTACTATATTAATCGGGCTGATAGCTTAGTGGTAGAGCGCCACGTTTGCACCGTGGAGGTCAAGGGTTCAATCCCCTTTCAGTCCAAGAAGAGTGGCAGCACAAAAAATAATATACAATTATTTACCATATGGTAAATATATATTAAAATTTAATTCCTGCCCTTCCTAGTATACCTTCTTAAAATTGAGTATAACTGCTCTGAGCATCAGCAAAGTTTAAGAACTATAAAAGTGTTTCTATGGAGTTAGGTAGATATTAACTTGTCAGGATTTGAAACTATTCTTCATTACTTGCGCATATACTGGTTTTTGCCCAAGACGACATTGTTTTACTTTCTCATTTCAGTACTCGGGTTCACTTCCTACAACAGCGCTATTATATCTCTTACATTACTCATTGACTTCCTGGCATTCATAACTGGATACATATAATTCAGGCAGTTCTTAATATTATGTGGTAGCCGAATTGCGTTTTGACTGGTTCTTTGGTGGCTTCGTTCACTTTAAGCTTGAATGCTGCTGTTTCGAATTCAGGAACCATTACTCCTTTGGGGAAGAATCCTAAGTCCCGCAGTTATTCCTGCTCGGGCATGAGGAGTATTCAGATGCTAATTCTGCAAAACTCGCGCCTTCCCCTAATGCCTTTATGAGCTTCTCGGCAGTTTCCCTGTCATCCACTAATATATGGCTTGCTCTTATTTCCATAATTAATAAAATTATAATTAATTCTTTAAGAATTTTTGTTCCGGGAATAAAACAATACTAATTTCAAAAAGTTTTTAATAATAATACTTTAATGAATTAACTATGTTCACAAATAATGACAAGAAGAAAATGAATGATTTAATTGAGGAAATTTCTGATAGTATTAGTGATAAATATTTTGAAGATGAACCTGTTAAAGAACTTGTTAATAATAATTATGTTAATTCTGACACTTTAATGGATTTCAGCAAGTTGCGCACTGACTTGTCAAAATACGAAAAAGAATTTTTTTAGACAAAATTGATTTTCTTGTTTTCGAATAATATTTCCAGCGCTGCCTGGAACATTCCGAAAATTAAAGGCCCTATTATGAATCCTGTGAATCCCAATGTTAACGCGCCTCCTGTTAATCCAAGAATGAAGAATACTGGATTAAAACTCGCGGTTTTCTCGCCTATTAACGGCTTGATAACGTTGTCAATTGTTGTTATGAAAAGCAGGAATATCACGTTGATTAAGAAAAGAGTGTAATCACCCATTAAGTAGCCCTGATACAAGTAAAAAATTGTGAGAAATGTGGGAACTATGGCAACAGTTATGTTAAAAAAGCACAATAAGAATGTGAAAAATGTTAATTCGAAAGCGTAAGGCGTGCCGAGGAAAAGCAGGAATACGAATAAAACGACTGACTGGACAAGTGAGGTTATGAACTGCCCCTGAAAAATGGCTTTCATCATTGAATTTAACCTGTTAGTGAATTTGTCAAAATATTTTATTTCAGCAGGCGGAACAATCCCGCGCACTGCTTCAATTATTTCCTCGCCGTATTTGATAAAGTAGAAAAGGAAGAATAAGAATACGAACATGCTTAATGCCAGTTGCGGGGCAAAGAAGAACAAGTTCTGGATAAAAGATGCCAATTGGGTTAATCCTGCCTGAGTTAACGGCTGCTGAACATTAAGTGAATCGAACAAATTAATTGTTGAATTAATTAACTGAATATTCTGCGCTTCACTCGCAAAGGATGCAATGCCCACAAAACCATTATACAGGCTGGTTACGAATATTACAATAACAGTTGAAAGAATTGAGAATCCTATAATCATAGACATTAATGACACAACTGTCTCATTCCGGATTTTTTTAAACAATTTCTTCTTCAAAGGATAAACGAAGTATGCAACTATCACGCTTAATGCAAATATTTGGTAAAAAGAACTGCTCAAGTAGACAAGAAAACCCAGCAATAATACTAATATTATTATGACAAGCGCCTTGCTCTTCGTGTCCATGAATAATAATTAACGCATCATGCTTTTAAAAAAATTTATAAAAGGCACAAGAAGAAAGTATTAACATGTTTGAACTGCTAAAAGAGTCAGAAATTGAGTCAATTCTTAACAATTTAAGCGATATGAGGATTAAAGCATCCAATCAGTGCCTGAATAAATTGTACTCTTATTGTGAAATTTTGAAAAATTATGCAGTTCCTTTGTCAAAAGAGTTTGACAATGTTAATAGTTTATGCCAAGAAGTCAGGAAGAAATATGAAAGGAAACACCACCTGCCTCCTCTGAAAGTCTTCAGCCAGTGGCACAGGCAAATCATGGAATACTTTAATTTTATTAAAAAAAATTATAAAATGATGGAGCCGAACAGCATAATTTTTTAAAGAATTAATTCATAAAAAAGTATTAATGAATAAATTCATTGTTTTGCCGATTCTTGTATTATTCATTGCAGGATGCACCCAGACTGAAATTGCCAATCCTGCTGCTGTTTATTGCGAGGATAAAGGATACAATTATGACATAAGGGATACTCCCATAGGGCAGGACGGCTTCTGCGTCTTTAATGACAGCAGCGAGTGCTCGGGATGGGATTATTACCACGGCGAATGCACTGAGGAAACCGCTTCGCCATGCAAGGACTTGTGCGGCAACAATATCTGCGAGGAAGCAGTATGCCAGGCAATAGGGTGCCCGTGCGCTGAAAATAATGAATCCTGCCCTTATGACTGCATTTAAATCATTGCGTACTTGTTAGAATATTCGTTTGAGTAATTGTCAGTTGCGTCTTCCCTTGCCTTGATCGCTCTCCAACTGCTTTTGGAATACATTTGGATTGTGTCTTCCCATTTCTCAAAACTGCACAATTGCTTAACATCAATTTTTCCCATTAAAAAATCCAAAAATGTTTGAGTATTTAAATCTTATTCCATTATGAACAAATCGTCAATTTTTGCGCCGAGCGCTTTGGCTGTGTCGTAAGCAAGTTTAAGCGAGGGGTTGTATTTTCCCTGCTCCAAGTAAATTATTGTCTCCCTTCTAACCCCTACTTTTCTTGCCAGTTCTTCCTGCGTTAATTTCCTCTTCAAGCGGTATTCCTTGATTCTGGTTTTCATTTCTTGCTCATTCTTAATCTGACAATAAAGTATGTTACTGCAAATATTATTGCCATCCCCATTATCCCCAGTTCCACTGCGTGCCTTGCTATTAATTCTGTCATCCCCAGCAGGCTTGATATTCTGTCTTCAAACACGGCTATTGCCAGCAAGTAGTATATTGATATGAAAAATGCTATACTGCTTGATTTTGTCATTAGTTCTTTGCTCATTTCGTCCTGTATTGGCAGCTCGTGCTTCATGTCTTTCACCATGCTAATTATCATCGGCGTCATAAGCACTAATACCAATATTATTATCAGCAATGGCGAGAATAAGCCGGCTATTATGTTGCCGCCATTATTCAACACACTCCATATGTAGACTACTGCTGTTGCTAATACGAGAACTGTCACGAAGATTTTCAAACCAAGACCCAACTTGTCACTGCTCTTACTCTTGTTCCTTGCCAACCCCAAAACACCTCCACAATGTTAGAAATATATAACATCAAAGTATTTAAATAATTTTTGATTTGAATAGTGTTATTGTTTAAAGAAAAAATAGTGTTTTTGTAGATTGATTTGTGTTGACAGATATATTTATAAATAAGTAATAAGTAATAAATATTATTATTTAATGTGAGAATAAAATGAGTTGGAAGATTTTAGAAACTGGAGTGAAGAGAGGAAATGAAGAGTTAATCTCTATTTTATCAAATAAAACTATTCGTTTTAACAGAAACGCGATTGATAATCATAATCTTAGTGATAAGAAGAATATTAGAATTTTAATAGACAGAGAAGGTTCTAAATTTAATGTAGGGTTTTTGTTCCTTGATAGTAAAGGAGATAATACTTTAAAACTTTCTCATCAAAAGAATGGTTCTGCTTTTATATCAGGATCATCATTATTAAGTACACTAAAATTAAAACCAGAAGAAATTAAGAAAAAATATGCACCAGATATTCAAACTTATGACGGAAACAAATTATTAGTGATTGAAATCAAAAAAGTATAATTTATGCAATAATAAAAGACCTGTAGGATTCCTAGTGATCTCATTAGTCGGCTAGGGTCCTACAGGCAATTATAGACTATAGAAAAAGAAGAATTCATTATTAAAAAGTTTTCTTATTTTCTTTTTCTTCAGTAG
>Ga0210017_1000480_pt1 | contig 33745 bp, 33 predicted proteins | sample CryGeyCG2014_020_FD_183966 | JGI IMG/M metagenome (GOLD analysis project Ga0210017, IMG submission 183966) | Groundwater microbial communities from aquifer - Crystal Geyser CG08_land_8/20/14_0.20 (SPAdes) (version 2) | ecosystem: Environmental > Aquatic > Deep subsurface > Groundwater | place... | reverse complement strand
TCGTAAGTTATGTGCTCATTGAATATGATTCAAGAAGCAATAAAACAGTTATCTCAAAATAAAAATTTAACAGGTGACCAGATGCAGGCGGTCATGGAAGAGATTATGGCTGGTAAGGCAGATACTAGTCAGATAGTTTCTTTTTTAACTGCATTAAATAAAAAAGGCGAAACAGTGCAAGAGATTACTGCTGCTGCATCTGTTATGCGCAGGCATGTCACCAGAATCTATGTAGATAAAGAGCCGCTCCTGGATACCTGCGGAACCGGCGGAGATGTTAAGGGGTCATTTAATATCTCAACCGCAGCAGCTTTTGTTGCCAGCGGCGCCGGCATCACTGTTGCTAAACACGGTAATCGTTCTGTATCGAGTTCGTGTGGAAGTGCGGATATATTAGAAGCATGGGGTATAAATATCAATATGACTAAAGAAAAATTAGAAAAATGCCTGAATGATGTGGGAATAGCTTTTTTGTTTGCACCCAACCTTCATCCGGCAATGAAATATGCTATGCCTGCAAGGAAACAAATGGGAGCCAGGACCGTATTTAATATTTTAGGACCTCTGACTAATCCTGCAGGAGCAACGCATCAGTTGATGGGTGTTTATGATCGCCATTGGGTAGATACATTAGCAGCGGTATTAGGAAATCTTGGCACAATACATGCGCTGGTTGTGCACAGCGAAGACGGCCTCGATGAGATAGCAACCACAGCTAAGACTTTTGTTTGTGAAGAATATAAGGGTAAATTAAATAGTTATGAAATAGACCCCGAAGACTTCGGGTTTCCTCAAGTTAAACTAGAGGATTTAAAGGGCGGTGCAGTTACCGATAATGTGAAAATAATGCTTGATGTCTTAAAGGGAAAACCCGGAGCGCACCGGGATATAGTGGTATTAAATTCCGCAGCTGCCATATACGCTGCCGATAAAGCAAAGTCCATAAAGGAAGGAATAAGATTAGCTTCGCAATCTTTAGATAAAGGAAAGGCATTGGAGAAATTAGAATTGCTGAAAGAATATTCTCTAAAATAAGTATGAAAAAAATAGACACCTTGAAAGAAATAGTAGCAAAAAAGAAGGAGAAAATACTTTTAGCGAAACAGACTGTTTCAGAAGAAGAGCTAAATTCAAAGATACAGGGTTTGCCACAGACGCGCCCTTTTATAGAAGCCATAAGTAAACCTAAACAGATCTCTCTCATTGCTGAGATAAAGAAACAATCTCCCTCCCGAGGCATAATCCGACAGGATTTTAATCTCAGGGAAATTGCCGCTATTTATCAGGACTGCGCAGTTCAGGCCATATCCGTATTGACTGAAGAGGATTATTTTGACGGGAATATTTCTTACCTTAATGAGGTCAAGGACTTGGTAGATCGCCCCATTTTGAGAAAAGATTTTATTTTAGAGCCATATCAGGTTTACGAATCACGGTTCTCTGGCGCAGATGCCATACTTTTGATTGCGGATTTATTATCCAAAGAGAAATTATCAGAGTTGATGCAGTTAGCTGATAGCTTAGGGCTGGATTGTTTAGTGGAAGTCCATGATAAAAAGGAATTAAAAAAGGTTTTAAATTTAAAAGCGCCTTTAATAGGAATAAATAACCGTGATTTACACACCTTGGAAGTGGATTTTAAGCTCACAGAGAAATTATTCCCTTTAATTCCTAAGGATAAAGTTGTGGTTGTTGAGAGCGGCATCAAAAGCTATCAGGATGTTTTATTTTTAAAGATATTAGGCGTGAGTGCGGTTTTGATTGGCGAGGCCTTTATGGAGGCCGAAGATATAAAGAAGAAAGTGGAAGAATTAATGGGATGGTAAATGAGGCCATAACTTACGGAGCGAAGCGAACGTAAGTTATATAGCCGAATTTATCCCGACGAGTATGCTAAAATTTTCTTTGAAAATTTTAGCATATCTTACGAGTCGGGATACTATTATAGGTTGCAGAAAATTAAGGTTATGGTTAAAGTAAAGATATGCGGTATAACTAATCTGGAGGATGCGCTTAAAATAGCAGAATTGAAACCAGATGCTTTAGGATTTGTTTTTTATAGGAAAAGTCCAAGATATATCAAACCAGAAAGAGCAAAAGAAATTATTAAACAAATCCCGAAGTTTATTAAGAAAGTGGGAGTCTTTGTTAATGACAAAGAGCAGAATATAAAACGCATTGCCAAGGATTTAAAGTTAGATATGCTACAGTTTCATGGGAATGAATCACCGGAATTTTGTGAAAAGTTTAGGGATTATAAGATAATTAAGGCATTTAGAGTAAAGGAAAAAATAGATTTTAAAGATATGTTGCATTATAAAACTTCTGCTTATCTTTTTGATACCTTTGTAAAATCAAAGATAGGCGGAACAGGTAGGAAGTTCAACTGGGCGTTAGTAAGGCATCTGGGTGGTTTTCATAAGCCAATATTCTTATCCGGCGGGCTTAAAGCTCAGAATGTCAAAGAGGCGATAAAACAGGTACATCCGGATTGGGTGGATGTTTCCACTTCTGTTGAGATAAAACCCGGGAAGAAAGACTATAATAAGGTAAAAGAGTTCATTGAAGTAGTTAAGAAAACTGCTCTTTAGATATTTTGCTGCGGGATTTGTAGATAGGGTCTGTCCCCGAAGGGGACTGACCCTAAACAATATAAACGAATCTGTCGATTTTCTCGCTCGTTGAGAAAGTTAAGTTTGCGGGTCCTGCCGAGGCATGTTCTCGCAGCACCGCTCGAAATTCCCCAGCGTGGAATTTCTCGCTTCGAGAAAATTCTCGCTCTGCCCGACTTCATAAATAGCAGGGCAACCATGCCCGCTCGAATTTTCTACGTGCTGCTCAAACACGCCTCGTCACCCGCAAATACTCGATTCTTCAGCAGCCGGCTGAGAATTCGTTAGGTTCATTAGTAACATTATTTTTTATATAAAATTAGTCTATTTAACTAGCGAGTAGCAATAGGAGGAGTAAATGCATAGGAAAAATGGTATTTTCTTGTTGTTTCTGTTCTGTATTTTTATTTCTTTAGGTTGTGCTACTACTGGTAAAAAAATTGATCAAAATAAAGTTAGTCAGATTAAAGAAGGAGTAACCACTGAACAGGAAGTTATATCTTTGCTTGGTGCGCCATTTATGAGGACCCTTGATTCTAATGGGAAGATTATTATGGTTTATCAATATGCGAAAATAAGAAATCGTGCATCAAATTTTATTCCAATAGTAAACATATTGAATGGCGGTATGGATATGCGCCAACAAATGCTGACGATTCTTATAGGAAAAGAAGAAAAAGTTGAAAAATATACACTAAATGATGCAAATAGCGAAATTAACTCGGGATTACTAAATACGAAATAATAAGCCAAATTTCACCGCTTAGCTGGAAAGATTTTATCTAGAACTCAAGACCGTTTCCGAACGAACGTAAGGAGCGCAGGAGCTCTCTTATGAGGCGAGACTTCTCCGTGCTTAGCATCTATGAATAACCCCCGCTTCATTTTTAAATATGAGTGGGGGATGGGGGGCTTACAGGAGAAGTTGAGCCGAATGCGACGAGCACCGCAGTGAGAGAGGAGACGGGATTGAGTTCAGGCGAGAACGAGAAGTCGAGAAAAATATGAAAAAGTGCCCCTATTGCGCGGAAGAGATACAGGATGAGGCGATAAAGTGCCGGTTTTGCGGTGAGTTCCTTAAGAAAAAGAAAAAATGGAGGAACTGCCTTTTTGGTTGCTTTATCGCATTTATTGTATACATTTTATTGAGCATCGGATTCCTGTATTTTATTTTTCTCGTTCCGAAGTTAATTTTTAGTAAATTGTTTTTCGGAAGCTTTCAGTTACATCCTTATCAGTATCCGCCGTCTACAGGCGGCGGCATAGAAGGATTTTTAAGAGATTTTGCTGAGGGCTTTAGGCAGTTTTGGGAGAGGATTAAGGATTTTTTACATCTTGGTCCGCGAAGTTATAAGATTACATTTTGGATGTAAAGTTTTATGGTTATAGATCTATTTAAATTGACGGGTTTTTATTTTTAACCTATAATGCCTTGTAACTTAAATAAGGATTGCATTGATTACACAGATTTCAAAAGCAGATTACACAGATTACCGACCTAAAATTTATCTGTGAAATCTAATCCTTAATCTGTGAAATCATACCTTTATTTAATTGACAGAGCACTATAATAGCGCAGATTACAGAGAGGTTTACCCCGTTAGAAATAATAATCTAACAGGGGTAAAAAATTTCTAACGGGGTGAATATGTTACCGGATAAAAAAGGTCATTTTAATGGTTTTGGTGGCAGGTTTGTGCCTGAAACGCTCATTTATGCCCTCGACGAGTTAGAAAAAGAGTATAAAAAGGCACGCCACGATAAAAAATTTATTCAAGAACTTAATTATTACCTCAAGGAATATGCCGGCCGGCCTACGCCGCTATATCTTGCCCATAACTTAAGCAGGTATTTAGGTATAAATAAGATTTATCTTAAAAGAGAAGACCTGCTGCACACAGGTGCGCACAAGATAAATAATACTTTGGGCCAGGTGCTGCTCGCGCTTCGGATGAAGAAGGAGCGTATTATTGCCGAAACCGGTGCAGGCCAACACGGGGTAGCCACAGCCACAGTAGCGGCAATGTTTGGACTTGAATGCGATATCTATATGGGCGAGGAAGATATCGCAAGACAAAGATTAAATGTCTTTCGGATGAAACTTCTGGGTACAAGAGTAATACCGGTTACCAGCGGCTCAAAGACATTAAAGGATGCTACTACCGAAGCATTAAGGGACTGGGTAACCAATGTGCGCACTACACATTATATTATTGGCTCTGTAGTCGGGCCACATCCATATCCGATGATAGTCAGAAATTTTCAATCAATACTCGGCCGCGAGGCAAAACAAGAGATTCTAAAAAAAGAAAATAGGTTGCCTGACTATCTCGTAGCTTGCGTAGGCGGTGGCAGTAATGCTATGGGTTTATTCCATCCCTTCTTTAAGGACAAAAAGGTAAAATTTATTGGCGTGGAAGCAGCTGGTTTGGGCCTGGCTTCAGGAAAACACGCTGCTACTCTGGTAGGAGGCAGACCCGGTATTTTACACGGTTCTAAATCCGACCTTTTAGAAGATGAGTTTGGCCAGGTAAAAATTGCCCACTCTATTGCTGCAGGCCTTGATTATCCGGGCGTTGGGCCGGAGCACGCCTATTATAAGAAGATAGGCAGGGCAAGTTACGTGGCAGTGAGTGATAAAGAGGCCTTGGAAGGTTTTAAGTTATTGTCTGAGATAGAAGGAATAATCCCGGCTTTGGAGCCTGCGCATGCCATATTCTACTTAACCAAGATGGCCAAAAAGATTAATAAAGATTCTATTATTATTCTTTGCCTTTCCGGCAGAGGGGACAAGGACTTGGATATTGTAGTGAAGAGTTTAAGACTATGAGTCTCATTGACCAGAAATTTCAAGCATTAAAAAGAGAGAATAAAAAGGCATTTATTGCCTTTATAACTTGCGGTTATCCCAACCTCAATATTACAAAAAAACTAATATTGGAATTTGCTAAGATTGGTGTGGATATTATAGAGCTGGGTGTTCCTTTTTCCGATCCTCTTGCTGACGGCCCGATAATCCAGGCAGCCTCAAAGGCAGCGCTGGATAAACAAGTCCATCTTAAGGATATATTGCGTTTAGTAAAAAAGGCCCGCAGGTCAACCGATATCCCTATCTGCCTGATGACTTATTATAATCCGATATTCTGTTTCGGCGAGGAGAAATTTGCCAGGGAAGCAGCTCTAGCGGGGGTTGACGGCGTAATTATACCTGACTTGCCTCCTGAGGAAGCGCGCTCGTTTATAAAACAGGCAGCCGCAAATAATATAGATACTATATTTTTGCTTGCCCCTACTTCGACCAATGAACGGATAAAATTAATCTCCCGAGTATCAAAAGGGTTTATTTACTATGTTTCTTTAACCGGAGTCACCGGCCCGCGTGCAAAGTTGCCTTCGGATATTACCGGGCATATAAAATTAATCAAAAAAAATACCGCTAAGCCGGTTTGTGTGGGGTTTGGCATATCGAACAATAAACAGGTTGAAGAGATTAATAAAATCGCAGACGGAGTAATCGTGGGCAGCTCTATCGTTAAAAAAATCAAAGATAATATCGGTAAACCCGGCTTGGTAAACAAGGTAACCAATTTTGTTTGGAGTTTGAAAAAATGAGGCCAGGCAGTGTATAGAAAAGCCAGGTTAGATAACGGCGTAAGGATAGTTACTCATAATATGCCCAAGATGCAATCTGTGGCAGTGGGCGTATGGATAAAAGTAGGGGCAAGGTATGAAACAGCCGAGAACAAAGGCATAAGCCATTATCTCGAGCACCTTTTGTTTAAGGGCAGCAAAAAATATTCCTGCCGGAAACTCAAGGAATCAATCGAGGGCGTGGGAGGGTCTTTAAACGGCTTTACCTCTGAAGAGCTGACTTGTTATCTGGCAAAGCTGCCCCATCGGTATCTGGATTTAGGCCTGGATATTCTTTCTGATATGGTTATAAATCCCTTGTTGCCGCAGGAGGAAGTGGAAAAAGAAAGGACAGTAATTCTGGAAGAGTTAAAAATGTACAAGGACCTTCCCCAGAGTTATGTGTATGACCTTCTGGATGAACTGTTGTGGCCGAAACAGATATTGGGGATGAGCGTTATCGGTTCGGTAAAATCGATAAATGCGATTAAAAGAGAGGATTTACATTTGTTCCAGAAGCGGTATTACTCGCCTTTTAATATCGTGGTTAGCGCGGTAGGATTATTGGACAATGATCGGCTCATAAAAAGGACAGGCAGGATTTTTTCTCATTTGAAAGATAAGAACGTAAATAAATTCATCGAAGCGCGGCAGCTGCAAAGTAAACCCCAATTAAAATTATTGCATAAGCAGACCGAGCAGACGCATATTGCCCTGGGGTTCCATGGTTTTAAAAGAGACGACTCCTTAAAACATGCCCAGGGCTTATTGCATGTGATTTTGGGCGCCAATATGTCCAGCCGCCTGTTTAATGAGCTAAGAGAGAAAAAGGGCCTTGCCTATGAAATCGGCACACAGATTAAGCGCTTTGAAGATACGGGGGCGTTTCTGGTGCACGCCGGCATTGACAACCGCAAGGTAACCCACGCCTTAGCCGTTATCTTAAAGGAGCTCGAGAAGGTAAAACATAAATTGGTAAGCGTTGGTGAATTTAAACGCGCAAAGGAATTTTATCTGGGACAACTTGAATTAGCGCTTGAGGATACGATGGACCATATGTTATGGATTGGCGAATCCACAGCCACATTGGATAAGACCTATTCTTTGGCCGATGTCATTAAAGAGGTAGGTAAAGTAAGACGGGAAGATATTCTGGGAGTCGCCAAGAATATCTTTCAAGAAAAGAAGTTGAACCTTGCGCTTATAGGCCCGCTCAAAGATAGCGAAAAAATTATATATGACCGGCTCCGTTTAAAATAGTTAGTACTGAAAAATTAAAGATGAACCTCCCTTTCTCGTTACCTATAATATTGATATTTTTATTTGTTTTGGCGTTATTATCATTCTTCTTTTCTGCTTCTGAGACCGCAATTATCGGCTTAAACAAGATACGCCTGCGTCATATGATTGCCCAGGGGATTAAACGCGCAAAAAGTATTCAACGGTTAGCCACAAAATTAGATAAATTTATTGCAGCTATTCTAATTGGAAATGACTTCGTAAATATTGCAATATCTGCTATTGTGACTGCAATATTTATATATATATTTGGTTATCACTGGGGGGTAGTTATAGCAATGTTTATATCTGCGTTTTTTGTACTTATTGCATGTGAAATAACCCCTAAAATATTAGCTATTAAACATACGGAAAAGATTGCCCTACTTACCGCACCTTTTATGGAGGCATTTATTAACGTATTTCGACCAATCATTCTTATTTTTACTGGTACAAGCAATTTTATTTTAAAAATATTAAGGGTAGGTCCCGGCAAACGGTCTCCGTTGATAACTGAAGAGGAGCTGCGCCTGATGATAGAAATCGGCAAAGAAGAAGGGGTTTTAAGCGACGAAGAACGGAAGATGCTGCATCGTATTTTTGAGTTTGGGGATACAAAGGTAAGCGAAGTAATGGTGCCAAAAGAGAAAATTATCGGCATCGATATAAATTCTACCCCCGAAAAATTATTGAATATTTTTGTAGAAGAAGGCCATGCCCGGTTGCCTGTTTATGAAAATTCTATTGATAACATTATCGGTATAATTTATGCCAGAGATTTACTTTATGTGCTGAGGGATAAAGGCCTATTTGTGTTACAGGACCTCGTCCAGAAAGCATACTATACAGCCGGCACATTACGGGTGAATGAACTACTAAAAAAGTTTCAGATAGATAAAGTTCAGATAGCTATTGTGGTTGATGAGCATAAAAAGACAATTGGCCTGGCAACGCTGGAGGACTTAATTGAAGAAATCGTTGGTGAGATTGAAGAAGAACATATCAATCACACTCTAGATAAGAATTGATTGACCCCGCACCTTAATTGTGTATAATATACTTTATATTAAGATGCGGGGTTGACACACAAATTAAGCTGTGATAATATAACACAAATTGAACGAGACATCCTGCCAAAAAAATAGCGGGATAATTCGCACTTATAACTTACTCACACTGTCGTGTTCGTAAGTTATGTGCTCATTAAAGGAGGAAGAGAAATGGCAGAAACGGGATACTGTGTGAAGTGTAAAAAGTCCAGAGAAATGAAGGATGAGCAGAAAGTTACGATGAAAAACGGCCGTTTAGCAGTAAAAGGGAAATGTCCTGAGTGCGGCACAGGGATGTATAGGATTTTAGGAAAGAAGTAACCACTGAACCACTGAGAAAAAACTGAGGCACTGAGAAAACTCAGTGATTCAGAAAACGTGTTTTAAAAGTAGGTTATTCAGTGTCTCAGTGGTTGCAAGGGAGGTAGGGAAGTAATAGAGCCAAAAAAATTAGCACTGCGCATTGCGGCGATTGCTAAATCTAAAAAAGCTAAGCGCATAATTGTCTTGGATATGCGTAGTGTCTGTAACTTCTGCGATTATTTTGTTATCCTAAGCGGCGCTTCCCTAAGACAGGTAAATGCAACTGCGCAAGCTATAGAAGAAGATTTATCCCGCCCCTGCGCGCAGGGGCGGGATTTAGCTAAAGATAGAATAAAATCTCTCTCTAAGGTTAATCCCAACGATAAATCAGGCTGGGTAGTTTTAGACTTGGCAAGCGTTGTGGCACATATCTTTTACGAACCGATGAGAGAGTTTTATTCTTTAGAGAGATTGTGGTCCGATGCCAAAAGGGTAAGAATTCCTTCCTAATTTAGTGCTCGCCAATCCACGTATTTTAAAATAAGATGAGAAAAAATATCCGGGATTTACTGATACCAATAATAAAAAATTCATTAAAAGATCTAAATCTGCATAAGGCTTCAGATGAATTTTTATGTTTGGACCTTCCGCAAGATAAACGGTTTGGCGACTTTTCCACTAATATCGCTTTAAGGTTAAGCAAGGCAACAGCTAAATCTCCTTTTGAAATTGCCATAACCCTTGTTGATAATATAAAGAAATATTTAGAAAGGAGCACTCTAAAAAATTATATAAAGGAAGTTAAAGCTGAGGGCGCAGGATTTATAAATTTTTATTTAAGCAATAATTACTTTTATGAAGAGTTACAAAATATAATCTCAAAAGGCAATAATTTTATAAGGGTAAATGTAGGTAAGAACAGGCGCGTGCTTATTGAGTTTGTGAGCGCAAATCCTACCGGCCCTTTATCTGTAGCTCATGCCAGGCAGGCAGTAGCCGGAGATGTATTGGCAAATATATTGGATTGTTTGGGGTTTTGCGTCAGAAGAGAATATTATCTTAATGATGAGGGCAACCAAATAAACATATTAGGTAAGTCTATAGAGTTAAGGCTCAAGGAATTATCCGGTGAAAGAGTAGAATTTCCAGACGATCATTATCAAGGAGATTATATCCGGGATATAGCAAAAGAAATCTCCGCCAAAGGCGGAAAAGATTTTTCAGGCTATGGCGTAAAGTACATATTGAATATAATAAAAAATGAACTCGACGACTTTGGAGTGAGGTTTGATTATTGGTTTAGCCAAAGAAAATTGAGAGAGAGCGGCAAGATAAATAAGGTTTTAAATTTCTTAAAGAGAAAAGGTTTCATATACGAACAGGATGGCGCCTTGTGGTTTAAGTCCAGTCGGTTTGGAGACGATAAGGACAGGGTAGTTGTGAAAAGCGATGGGACTTACACGTATCTGGCGCCGGATATTGCTTACCATCAGGATAAATTTAAGCGCGGATTCGCTTGGTTGATAAATCTCTGGGGGCCTGATCATCACGGTTATATAAATAGGCTTAAGGCAGCAGTTACGGCATTGGGCAAAAATCCCGATTCCCTGTCGATTATTATTGTGCAATTAGCCTCTATATTTAGAGAAGGCAAGCCCGTCCAGATGTCCACGCGCCGCGGCCAATACATCACCCTACGGGAAGTGCTTGATGAGGTAGGTCTTGATGCCTCAAGATTCTTTTTTCTCATGCGCCGCACATCGAGTCACTTGGATTTTGATTTAGATATCGCTAAAAAACAGACATCGGAAAATCCCGTTTATTATGTTCAATATGCCCATGCCAGGATCTGCAGTATTTTAAATAACAGTCCTATAAAACTTAGGTTTACCCAGCCCCTGCGCGCAGGAGCTGGGTTTAAAGATATAGATTTGACCGTATTAGAAGAGGAAGAAGAGATAGAGTTGATAAAGAAAATATGGCAATTTCCTTATATATTAAATATCTGTTTTACTACCTTAGATCCATACATGCTGACGGTCTATTTACAGATAATAGCTGAAAGTTTTCATAAGTTCTACGATAAACATCGCGTATTAGGCCGGGATGATAAGTTAACTAAAGCACGATTAGCCCTGATCGAAGGGGTAAGGCTGGCCATATCTTCGGGATTGGGTTTACTTGGCGTATCAAAGCCGGAAAAGATGTAAGTGCGAAGCCACAAAATATTAAAGATTGCCTCACCCGATGCCCACCTACAGAATACTTTAAGCAGAGGACTTGGTATTTCTAAGATCCTTTCCCAGATATTAACAAACCGCGGTATCAATAATATAGATGAGGCAGAAAAATTCTTGAATACAAACCCAGACCATCTTTTGGACCCTTATTTATTCTCGGATATGCAAAATGCAATCAATCTTATCAAAAAGGTAGCCAAGAATAAAAAAAGGGTAATGCTCTTTGGTGATTATGATGTGGATGGCCTGACCGCACTTACTTTGTTAAAGGGGGCACTTTTAAAAAAAGGTTTGGATGCAATTCACTATATCCCGCATAGGATAAAAGAGGGCTACGGGCTAAACAAAAATACCATTCATTTTGCCAGACAAAAAGGCGTGGCGCTATTGATTACCGTAGATTGCGGAACAAATAATAATGAAGAGATACAGGAATTAAGGCGTCACAATATAGATGTAATAGTAACCGACCACCATGAACCTGCAAATTGTGATGTTGCACTTTGTGCTTCGGCAATTATAAATCCCAAAATAAAGGAGAGCCGCTACAAATACAGAGATTTGGCTGGCGTGGGTGTCGCTTATAAACTTTGCCAGGCTATTACAGGTAAGAAGTTGCTTGAAGATTTGGATTTGGTTTCCTTAGGCACAATTGCAGATGTAGTTCCATTGACAGGCGAAAATCGCGTGATGGTTAAGGAAGGTTTAAACAAACTTACACATACTGAACGGCCGGGCCTGAAGGCGCTTATGGAAATCAGCCGCATCAAGGGCAAGAAGATGACCTGCGGTTTTGTGAGTTTTATACTAGGGCCCCGTATCAATGCCAGCGGCCGCATGGATACAGCTGAGACTGCCTTAAATTTGCTTATGAGCAAGACAGATGAAGAGGCAGGGGAATTTGCCAGGACTATAGAGATGCATAATCGGCAGCGCCAGAAAATAGAAGAGAGGATTTTAGAAGAAGCGCAGGATTTAATTGACCGGGAGATTAATTTTAAGGAACATAAAATTATTGTTATCGCTAAAGAAAATTGGCATCAGGGTGTTTTGGGGATAGTAGCCTCCAAACTCGCAGATAAATTTTATAGGCCTACTATTGTTATATCTAAAACCGGTGGTTTATGCAAGGGGTCCGGACGTTCTATAAAGAATTTTCATTTGTTCCAGGCGCTCCTGGAATGCAAAGATTTATTAAAGACATTCGGCGGGCATAGCCATGCCGTAGGGCTTACCATAACTAACAATAATATAGAAGACTTCAGGAATAGAATTAACCGGTTTGCGAAAGAAAAATTAATTTTAGAAGATTTGCTTCCGAGTCTTGATATAGATATGGAGTTGTCCCTATCAGACCTCAATGAGGAAATTATAGCGGAGTTTGAGGCCTTAGAGCCTTTTGGCACAGGAAATCCCGAGCCGTTATTTTATACCAGAAACCTTAAGGTAAGAGGTGAACCGCAAGTTTTAGGCAGAGAAACATTAAAATTCTGGGTTACCGACGGCCATATTACTTCTCAGGCAATAGGATTCGGGATGGCTAGTTTTAAAGATAGCCTGACCAATGCAGATAGTTTTGATCTGGTATATACTCCCAAAATTGACGATTGGCGAGGGGCGGGGAGCGTTTTATTAGAAAGCAAGGATATATTTTTTAGATAGGCTTTAGACTTTTTGCAGCCGGCCCTTTTTGATACATTTTGTGCAGGCATATACTTTTTCAGGCCGGTTGTTTATTAAGATACGTATCTTTTGCAGATTAGGATGGAAGGTGCGAGCGGTTGAACGGGTTACTTTTTTTCCTGTCCCGCCTTTCTTTTTAGCGAGGCCTTTTCGCACAATGCTTTTTCCTGCAACTTGCGTCTTACCGCATATAGCGCATATTTTTAACATATCAATCACTCCTATAAAAACTAAAGTATACTTGAAAATAACCTATTGTCAAGGTAAAATAAGGAGATTGTTGAAAAAATCCTAAACACTGCAGCAATCTCTGATTTAAAGATTAAAAACAGATTGCACAGATTAAATCTCCGACGAGACAATCTGTGTAATCTTTAGTAATCTGTGTAATCAGAGAGCGCTGATATGGTTTTTAAGAATATTTCAGCGCTCTCACAAGTGAGGACACCCCGCCTACGGTGGGGGTAATTCGCACATATAACCCACACACCCAGAATTTACGCTAATTATAATCTCTGGGTGTAGGGTTATACGCTCATTAAATGAACAAAATTTTAGAAGGTTTAAACAAGGAACAAATAGAGGCAGTTACGCATAGGGCTGGCCCCCTGCTTATTATCGCAGGTGCAGGAACCGGTAAGACCACGGTTATTACCCGTAGAATTGCCTGGCTCTTGGCCGAGGGATTGGCTAAGACTGGAGAGATCCTGGCACTTACCTTTACAGATAAGGCAGCAGGGGAAATGCAGGAACGCGTAGATATCCTCGTGCCTTATGGCTATACCGACATCTGGATTTCTACTTTTCATGCCTTCGGCGATAGATTGTTACGTGAAAATGCTCTGGTTGCGGGCCTTAATCCGGATTTTAAGGTCTTAACCCGGCCTGAGGCAGCGGTATTTTTTCGTGAGCATCTCTTTGAGTTTGACCTTTCGTACTACAGGCCTTTAGCTGACCCTACGCGTTTTATTGAAGCACTGATATCCTTATTCAGCCGCGCTAAAGATGAGGATGTATCGCCTCAAGAATATCTTGAGTATGCCATGGCACTTATATCAAAGTCAGGACAGGACCCCCAGAATTTGTCCTTAAAAGAAGAAGCCCGGCAGCAGATGGAGGTTGCGCGCGCCTATGCTCAATATCAGGAATTACTTGCTAAGGAAGGACTCATCGATTTTGGTAACCAGTTTTATTTGGCACTGAAACTTTTAAGGGAGCATCCTTTAATTTTAAAAAAATACCAAGAGCAGTTTAAATATATTTTGGTCGATGAATTTCAAGATACAAATTATGCCCAGTATCAATTGGTAAAGCTTTTGAGCGGCAAAACCCGCAATATCACGGTGACAGGAGACGATGATCAGTGCATCTATCGCTTCCGGGGCGCTGCTTATTCCAACCTCCTGAATTTTATAAATGATTTCTCTGATGCTGAAGAGGTAAGTATTGTTCGGAATTATCGTTCTTCTCAGGCAATTTTAGATAGCGCCTATCGGCTTATACAAAATAATAATCCTGAGCGTTTTGAGGTGAAAGCAAATATTGATAAACGACTCATCGGTTTAACTAAAGAAGGTAACCCTGTGCAGCACTTACATTTTGATACAAATTCTACCGAAGCAGATAATGTGGCTAAGCTCATAAAAGGCAAAGTAGGGACGGGAAATCTTAAGTATCGCGATTTCGCGATTCTCGTGCGTTCAAATTCTGATGCCCAAAGTTTTTTGCAGGCATTGAATATGCAGGATATACCCTGGCAGTTCAGCGGTAATCAGGGGCTTTATTCGCGGGAAGAGGTTAAGTTATGCATAAATTTTTTACGCGCGGTGGCTAACCCTTCGGATTCCCTTAGTTTATATTATCTGGTCAGTTCCAAAGTCTATTCCTTAAGCCTTTCTGATTTAGGCCTGTGCGCGCATTATGCAAAACGCAGAAATAAAGCCCTGTATTTAGTATTTGGCAAACTGGATAATATACCAGAATTAAAAGATATAAACGATGAATCGAAGAGTAAAATAGAAAATATTTTAGCTGACCTTAAAAAATTCTTAAAGATTTCCCGCGAACAAACTACCGGAAGATTGCTCTATAGTTTCCTGACTGAAACTGGTTTTTTAAAAAAGTTAACTCAGAATCCCAGCTTAGAAAATGAAACCAAGATTCAAAATCTCGCAAAATTTTTTAATATAGTGCGAGATTTTGAGTTAGTAGCCCAGGAAGACCGTGTTATAAGCTTCGTGAATTATCTAAATCTTTTAATTGAGGCAGGTGATGACCCACCCACGGTTGAGGCAGACCTGGATTGTGACGCAGTAAATGTGCTTACGATTCATAAAGCAAAAGGATTGGAATTTCGGGTAGTATTTCTTGTTAGTTTAGTAGAAGGCCGTTTCCCCTGGCCGCACCGCCGGCAACCCATTGAGTTGCCGGATGTTTTAATTAAGGAACTATTGCCAACCGGAGATTTTCATATTCAAGAGGAACGCAGGCTATTTTACGTGGGTATGACGCGGGCTAAAGAGGAGCTGTATTTTACCAGCGCCTCTGACTACGGCGGCAGGCGCCTTAGGCGCATCAGTCAATTTGTTTTGGAAGCACAAGGTGAAGTCGTAAAGGAATTAGAGAAAAGGAAATCCAGTGCCCTCGAAACAATTGAGCGTTTTGCTCCTAAAAAAGAATCTCCCCAGCCACAGATTACCGGGATTCCCGAAAGTAAACTCATCGCTTTAAGCTATTACCATATTGATGATTATCTGACCTGTCCGTTAAAATATAAATACGTAAATATATTGCGCGTCCCCATTATGGAACATCATACGGTTATTTACGGCCGGGCAATGCATACAGCTGTGACTAAATATTTTCAATTTAAGATGGCGGGCAAAAACATGTCCGTAGCGGATTTGTTAAATACATTTAAGGAGAGCTTTGACCCACAGGGTTTTCTGAGTGAATTGCACCAACAAGAGCGTTTCCGTATTGGTTGTGAGGCGTTAATTAAATTCTTTAATGAAGAAGAGAAGCGCAATTCCAAGCCCGTGTATATTGAGAAAGAGTTTTCGTTTATTTTAGGAAATAATAAAATTACCGGCCGTTTTGACCGCATAGATATGGAGCCAGACGGAGCAGTAATTATGGATTTTAAGACCTCAGAAATTAAAACCCAAAAGGAGGCAGATAAGCGCGCAAAAGAGAGCTTGCAGCTTGCCCTTTACGCACTTGCCTATAAGAATGTATTTGGGCAATTGCCTATATGTGTAGAGCTTTATTTTTTAGAATCAGGTATCATCGGAACTAATCAGATACGAGAAGCCGGCTTAGAAAAAGTAAAAGATAAGATAAATGAGGTTTCACGAGGCATTCGCGATAGGAACTTTGCCGCGACCCCTACATATATGGCTTGTCAATATTGTGCCTATAGTCAGATTTGTCCTTTTGCCATTATTAGAGCATAATAATATTGACTTATAATATGAAGTAAGATATAATAAGGTTTCTTGAAGATAGGAGGTGAAGAGATTGGTTTTGATTAAGGAGAAAAAGAAAGAGATTATCGAAAGTTTTAAGGTTCATTCCAGGGATACCGGTTCATCCGAAGTCCAGGTTGCAATCTTGACCGAAAGGATTAATAGCTTAGCGGAACATTTTAAGCTCCACAAGAAAGATTTCCATTCTCGCCGCGGGCTTCTTATGCTTGTAGGAAGGCGCCGCAGGCTCCTCAATTATCTCAAGGACAAAGATATTAAGAAATACGAAGAAGTTATAGAAAAGCTTAACTTGAGAAAATAAATCCGTCTTTTTTGTCGGTCTTAATAACGGGATACTATTATAAAGGATAATCTAATGAAAACTAAATTCGGAAATAACGAGCTGATTTTAGAAACCGGCAAAATGGCTAAACAGGCAAACGGCTCAGTCACTGTCCAGTATGGCGGAACTATGGTGCTGGTTACTGCCTGTATGTCCAAAGAGCCAAAAGAAGACTGGGGTTTTTTCCCTCTCACTGTAGAATATCAAGAGAAGACATATGCTGCGGGTAAGATCCCTGGCGGTTTCTTTAAAAGAGAAGGCAGGCCATCTGAGAGCGAGATTTTAACTGCGCGGCTTATTGACCGGCCCATCCGGCCGCTTTTTCCTGACGGGCTTCTTAATGAAGTTCAGATTATGGCTATTGTTTTGTCCAGCGATGGAGAGAATGATCCTGATATCCTTTCGGTAATTGGCGCATCTGTGGCTCTATCGATATCCGATATTCCTTTTAACGGGCCAATAGCTTGTTGCCGCGTAGGGCGCGTGGATAATCGGTTTATTCTCAATCCTACATATGCCGAACTTGAGAACTCAAATTTAGATTTAGTGGTAGTGGCTAATACCAAAGGCATTGTGATGCTCGAGTCTAAAGCTAAGGAGGTATCCGAGGAAATATTCTTAGAGGCAGTTAAATTCGGCTTCGAGAATCTCCAATCTATAATTGGCCTGCAGAAAGAATTTATGCGGCAATACGGAAAGCTAAAGGCTTGTATTGAGTATAAAAAAATAGACCCTGTATTACAAAAGAAGGTTGAAGAGTTGTCCAAAGAAAGATTAAAAGAAGTTTATAGGTTAAGCAAAAAAGAAGAGCGGGAGGAGGCGGTAGACTTATTATCTAAGGAGTTAGAAGCTAAACTTACTCCCGAAGGATATTTAGCTCCTGATATTAAAACATCTCTGGTGGAAGTAGAAAAGGAGCAGGTAAGAAAGAAAATATCAGATGAAAATATGCGCATAGATGGCCGCGGTTTTAAAGATATTCGGCCTATTACTTGTGAGGTTTCTGTCCTGCCGCGTACCCACGGTTCAAGCCTATTTACGCGCGGCCAGACACAAAGCCTTGCCGTTACTACGCTGGGCACAGGAGAAGACGAACAACTTATTGAGGCATTGGAAGGCGAAAAATATAAATCTTTTATGCTGCATTACAGTTTTCCTCCTTTTAGCGTGGGTGAGACTGCGCCTGTGCGCGGCCCGGGCCGCCGTGAGATTGGTCACGGGGCTTTGGCTGAAAGGTCGCTTTTGGCGGTTATGCCGTCCAAAGAAAAATTCCCCTATACTATAAGGGTAGTTTCTGAAATTTTAGAGTCCAACGGCTCTTCCAGTATGGCGACGGTTTGTGCAGCAACCTTATCATTAATGGATGCCGGCGTTCCTATAAAAGATGCAGTAGGCGGGATCGCCTTAGGCCTTATTAAAGACGATACAAGGACAGTGATTTTAACTGATATTACCGGCCTCGAAGACCATTTTGGCGATATGGATTTCAAAGTTGCGGGCACCAAAACAGGTATTACTGCGATACAGATGGATTTAAAGATAGACGGCATAGATTCGGATTTATTAAATAGATGCCTTTCGCAAGCAAAAGAGGCAAGATGTTCCGTTTTAGATAAAATGAAAGAGGCCTTGGCCGAGCCGCGCCAGGAGTTATCCGCTCAAGCTCCGCGCATAGATATTATCAAAATCAATACGGAAAAAATCGGTGCGCTTATCGGCCCGGGAGGTAAGACTATCAAGAAGATTATTGCCCAGACAGGCGCAAGTATTGATATTCAAGACGACGGGAATGTTTTAGTTGGTTCAACGGACGCCTCTAAATCTAAAGCGGCAATCGAGATGATTAGGGCGATAACCGAAGATATTGAAGTCGGCCGTATATATATAGGTAAGGTAAAGCGCATAATGCCTTTCGGCGCCTTTTGTGAGATTGCCCCTGGCAAAGAAGGACTGGTGCATGTTTCTGAATTAGCCGATACTTTTGTGAAAAACGTTGAAGAAATAGTTAAAGTCGGCGATGAGATCAAAGTTAAAGTTATAGGTATAGATGAGTTAGGCAGAATCAATTTGAGTAAAAAGCAGGTAAATGAAGTCACAACTTAGCGAGTGGTAACGAAGCTAAGTTGTATGGCTGAATTTATCCCGCCCCTGGTCAATCTGAAAGATTGCCCAGGGCGAGTGCATCAAAATTATCGTAGAGAATTTTGATGCATTTTACGAGGCGGGACACAGTTGGCAACATATACTCCTTGCGTAAACATCCCAAAAATCTCTACGATATTTTTGGGATACGCTTCGGAGTTAATTCGCACACATAACTTATGTCGCACTTCGTGCTCCATAAGTTATGTGCTCATTAAAGGTGAGAGAAAGAAGATTAAATGAAGTACGCGGCGTTATCCTGGTAGCCGTAGGCCTTATGGTTTTAACCAGCCTGATTAGGTTTGAACGCCTTGACCTGCTTTTTTATACCTCTCACCCTAATATCCCACCAAAGAATCTCCTGGGTATATTTGGCGCGTATCTGGGTGGAATAATTGTATTTTTGTTTGGCAGGCCCACCAGTTTCCTCATCCCCTTATTCATTCTGGCGCTAGGAATAAAGTTTTTCAGACAACGGATACCATATTTAAGCATACCGAGGATCTTAGGAATTCTAATTTTATTATTATCCATCGGTTCCCTAATCGGAATGTTTAATTTAAAGAATGAGTTCATCAGGTTTTATCACGCCGGCTTTCTAGGAGCCGTTATTTCTAATTTTATTACCGCATATTTTAGCCGATTAGGCGGATTTATTATCTTTGTTACTTTTATTATCTTATCGCTGGCATTAGTTACTGAGATTTTAATTTCTTCATTGTTTTTAAATATTATAAATAAAACTAACTCTATACTCAAACCCATCTTTAGTTTTAGAATGAAACCCAAGCCAGCAGTAATAAAGCCAGTATTCACTGAAAGAAAAGAATCCAAGGAATCTTTGCTATCAAAAGCCTTACCTAAAGCTGAGTCCAAAAGCAGTTCTACCTTACCTTTAAAGCCTAAGATTCAGATAAAAACAAAGCCGCTTATAGAGGAAGCTAAAATAAGGCCGCAGGAAATAAAAATCGGCGATTACCATTTACCCACGCTTGATTTATTAGAATCACCGCCTCCGCTTGAGGCCAGACAGATTAAAGAAGACCTCACTGCTAATGCGCGTATTCTGGAGGATACCTTAGATGATTTTGGCATTTCGGTTAAAGTTACGGATATTGAACGCGGGCCGATAATTACGCGATATGAATTAGAGCCTGCGCCGGGAGTAAAATTGAACCGCATTGTGGCTCTGAACGATGATATTGCCCTGACAATGAAAGCGCAGTCAGTAAGGATTGTGGCGCCTATACCGGGAAAGGGCAGGGTAGGGGTTGAGGTTCCTAACACACAAAGTAGTTTTGTTTATTTAAAAGAGGTGCTGGCGTCCTCAGAATTCCAAAAATCAGAGTCAAAATTAACCCTTGCCTTGGGTAAGGATATTGCCGGCCAGCCGGTGATGGCAGATTTAGGCGATATGCCCCATCTTTTAATTGCTGGGACTACAGGTTCAGGTAAAACCGTATGTATGAATTGCTTAATTTTATCCATGCTTTTTAAGGTAACGCCGAATGAGCTGAAGTTTTTAATGATTGACCCTAAGATGGTAGAATTAGCGCCTTTTAACGGATTAGCGCATCTTTTGTGTCCTGTGGTAACGGATGCCAAAAAGGCATCGGTTGCCCTTAACTGGGTAGTAAATGAGATGGAGGAGCGTTATCAGCTTTTAGCAAAAATAGGCGTGAGAAACATCGAGGCTTATAACGAAAAACAAGAAAAAATTCCTTATATCGTGGTCATTATAGATGAACTTGCTGATTTGATGACTATAGCGCGTGATCAGATTGAAAGCGCAATAACCCGACTGGCGCAGCTTTCCCGTGCAGTAGGCATACATTTAATTTTAGCTACGCAAAGGCCTTCAGTAGATGTAATTACAGGAGTGATTAAGGCAAATTTTCCTGCACGCATATCTTTTAAAGTGGCGTCAAAAGTGGATTCGCGCACAGTGCTGGATATGAATGGGGCAGATAAACTTTTAGGCAGGGGCGATATGTTATTTTTGCGTCCAGGAGAGTCAAAGTTAATCCGCGCTCAAGGTTCGCTGATTAATGATGCGGAGATCGAAAGAATAGTACATTTTATCAAGTCTCAGGCGCAGCCGCTTTACGATGAAGAAATCTTAAAAGAACAACAAAAATCTGTTTTTGTAAATGGAGAAAAAGACGAATTTTATGACCAGGCAGTTAAGGTGATTATGGAGAGCGGCCAGGCATCGGTATCAATATTACAAAGGCGTCTGCGTCTGGGTTATACGCGCGCTGCCCGCATTATTGATATGATGGAACGGGAAGGCCTTATCGGCTCTTTCGAAGGAAGCAAACCGCGTAAAATCTTAATTGATAGAGAGGCCTGGCTCCAGAAGGAAATAATGCCAAGGGTGAGCGAAGAGTGATGGAATCAGTCGGGACTAAACTTAAAAACCTGCGTTTACAAAAGGGCTTAAGCCTTGAAGAAGTACACAAGGAGACGAAAATTCACTTGAATATACTTAAGGCCATAGAAGAGGATAGTCTCGTAAATTTTAGCCCGGTGTACATAAAAGGATTCTTAAAAATCTATTGTAAATTTTTAGGCGTTGACCCGCGGGATTATATAGCTGATTATAAAGAACCCAAAGCTAAAATTAGCTATGTCTCGGATTTACAAGAAAGACCTGTGCCATCCTTTAAAATGCCCTCATTTAAACTTTTTTCCCTAAGAGCCATGCATATAAAACCAAAGACAATGGTTACGATTATCTTAATACTTATATTTATTATCGGCTTGTTTAATTTGGGTAAATTTATCTCTTTTAAGGCTAACCGGGTCTCCAGGAGAGCTAAACTACCTGCTGTGATTTCATCCAAGACAGACTTTAGGGTTCCTAAACCTAAGTTAGAGAATCTGCCTGTAGTAAAAATAATAACCTTAGATATACACGCCAAAGAAAATTGCTTTATACAGGTAAGAGCCGATGGCCGGGTTATGTTTCAAAATATCTTAAAGAAGGGTAGATCCGAAAGCTGGCAGGCAAAAGATAAAATAGAGCTATCTTTAGGGAATGCCGGAGTTGTGGAATTAGAAGTGAATGGTAAGCGTATACCGGGCCTGGGCAGGAGAGGCCAGGCGCTTAAGAATATATTGATTACTAAGGAAGGTTTAAGCGTAAAGCGATGAGAGATAAGGTCGGGATCTTAAGTTTGGGCTGTCCCAGAAACTTGGTAGATTCAGAAAGTATTTTGGGCGGATTAGCCTTGAGAGGATACCCTATTGTGGATATAGATAAGGCAGATGTGGCAATAGTGAATACCTGCTGCTTCATAGAAGATGCCAAGACGGAATCAATAGATGCCATACTTGATTTGATTGATTTAAAAAAACAGGGCAAACTTAAGAAGCTCATTGTTTATGGCTGCTTGGCCCAGCGTTATAAAGATAAATTACATAAGGAATTGCCGGAAGTTGACGCCTTTGTGGGAAAGACTTCTTTAAATCATAATCTGGCGGCGTTTCCTCTTACTCCCAAACATTATGCATATGTAAAAATCTGTGAAGGCTGCATAAACAATTGCAGTTATTGCGTTATTCCCAAGATAAAAGGAAAATTCACCAGTCTCGACATGGATTCTATACTTGGTAGGATAGAAAGGCTCGATAAAAATAAAGTCTCGGAGGTAAATATTATCGGCCAGGATATCACGGGTTACGGCCTGGATTTATATGGAAGCAGGAGATTACCTGAACTCTTAAAGAAGATAATAAAGATGAGCCCAAATATTGGTTGGTTAAGGCTCCTTTATCTGTACCCCGGCCGCATTTGCGATGAATTATTAGAGTTGATGAAAAATGAGCCTAAGTTGTGTAAATACATTGATTTGCCCTTACAGCACATAAATGACCGTATATTAAACTTAATGCACAGGCAGGCTACAAAGCAGGATATCATAAGGCTCATCGATAAAATCAGAACGAAGATTCCTAATATTGCAATACGCACTTCAGTTATAGTAGGATTTCCTTCAGAAACAGAGAAGGATTTTAAGGAATTACTGGATTTTATCGAAGATGTAAAGTTTGAAAGGCTGGGTGCATTTATCTATTCCCGGGAAGAGGGCACACCGGCGTATAATTTTAAAAAGCAGGTGCCGCCTGAAATAAAAAGAGAGCGCTTTAATACTCTTATGATGCAACAGCAAAAAATCTCCCAGGATGTGAATAAAGAATTTTTAGGAAAGATTATCGATGTCTTAATAGATGAACCCAGCTCCTGTGCACAGGGGCTGGGTGGAAAAGAAGGGAGTTCTTATTTAGGCCGCAGCCAATATGACGCGCCTGAGGTAGATGGTTTAGTTTATGTAGATTCTAAAAAAACATTGAAACCAGGGAATTTTGTCAAGGTGCAAATTACCGATACCTTAGAATACGATTTAGTGGGTAAGGCATTATTATGAACCCCGCACCTTCTTTACATTCAGCTATGCTGTTAGCCGTTGCTAAGAAGGGTAGGGGTGAAAGATATAATAAACAGATAAGAATAATAGAATAAGGAGAAGGTGCGGGGTGAATATCGCCAATAGGTTAACGCTATTAAGAATTATTCTCACTTTTGTATTTGTGTTTTTCTTAACTTTTCCCTTCAAGGGAGCTTGGGTTCTCTGGGCAAAAGTTACAAGTTTGGTTATTTTTATCTTTGCTGCTTTGTCGGACTTCTTTGACGGCAGAATTGCGCATCAAAAGAATATGGTTACGGATTTCGGAAAACTTATGGATCCGATAGCAGATAAGATTTTAGTATTGGCAGCATTTACCGCGTTTGTCCAGATGCAATTAATTGATGCCTGGATGTTCGTGATTATTGTATCGCGAGAAATATTGATTACGTCACTAAGGCTATTTGCGCTTAATAAAGGAAAAGTATTATCGGCAACCAAAACAGGAAAGCATAAAACCTTTTATCAAATGATTGTTATATTCTTGATATTAGGTTTTATTGTTTTTCAGGAGATAATGAAGAATTTTTTTACTTGGAATCCGATCTGTGAGAGTATTTTTCATCGAGGTATAGATTTTGTTATGTGGTTTATTGTTGCACTCACCCTTTATTCAGGCTTTTCTTACCTCTGGGAAAATCGTAAAATAATTGCTACTTTATAGACTCCCGTTATGAAGATCCGCGATTTTATTATTAAGACCTTAAGCACTTTTTTTTATGTTGGGTATCTGCCGTTTATACCCGGGACATTCGCCAGTATAGCCGCAATATTGTTATTTTATTTCATCAAAGACAATAATTCGATACATATATTACTAACTCTGATTTTGATAGCCTTAGGATTTTTAATAACTGGCAGGGCAGAGAAGATATTTAATAAAAAAGATGCAAGATGTATTGTGATAGATGAGGTCTCGGGTATGCTCTTAAGCCTTATATTTATACCTTCAGATATAAAATTAGTAATTATGGCCTTTATTCTATTCCGTATCTTAGACGCCTTAAAACCGCTTCCTTCAGATAGACTGCAGAATTTAACCGGCAGTATAGGCATAATGAGCGATGATATTGTTGCCGGTCTTTACACGAATATTATTCTTCAGGTAGTTTTAAGAGGTCTCTTGAGATTATAGAGGGAGACCTCTGATTACACAGATTTTAAAAAGATTGCACAGATTCTTAAACGAGAATTTAATCTGTGGAATCTACTTTTTTAATCTGCGTAATCAAAATTATATTTATTCAGGTTTTTTAAGATTGGTTTCCTTTAAGATTTCGTAGATAGGGCCTTTCGGGGTGAGCGTGCTTTTAAATAAAGTAATCGAAGTTGCGTAAAAATCTAAATTTTGCCCGCCTAATTCAGCTTTATTCTTCAAATCCTGAACTAACCTTTCCCGATTTAAAGAAGATCTTATTCTGCCGATAGTGATATGCGAAGAAAAGGGCCTGTCTTCTTTGGGAATACCAATTTTGGCCAAATTTTGTTCTAATTCTTCGGCTATGCCCCTGGTCTCTTTATCTCCTATATCAACGCCTACCCAGATTATACGGGGAAAATCTATTTTTGGGAATGCTCCCAAAGAAGAAATGCGGAGCTGAAATTTCGATTTTTCTCTGGCTGTGTCAAAGATAATTTTAACAATCTTCTCTAATTTTTTATCATCAATTTCACCTAAGAATTTCAAAGTTAAATGTATGTTCTCAGGCGCCACCCATTTAACATCTGCGTGTGTAGCTTTCAACTGCTCTTGTAGCCGGCTTAAGGAATCTTTGATTTCTTTCGGCAATTCGATAGCAATAAATGTTCTCATTATTTTTTAGCGTTTAGCGGATAGCGTTTAGCGTATAGGATTTAACTGATTCTGTTTCTACTATACGCTATGTGCTATACGTTATCTTTTAACTATCCGCTATACGCTCTACGCTATACGTTAGACTTTGCGATTAAAGAGCTCAACAATTCTAACGCCTTTAGGGCTGTTTTTTTCCTTACGTTAAGCCGGCTGCCGCTAAAATTAAATTTCTTACAGATTTTCTTATTTTCTGTATCAATAGCAATAAAGACTGTGCCCACAGGTTTTTCTTTTGAGCCGCCGCCGGGCCCGGCAATCCCTGTTACGCCAATACCAAAATCTGTCTTGGCCATTGATTTTACTGATTTTGCCAAAAGTTTGGCTACATTTTTTGAGACTCCGCCTTTTTCGGCAATAATATTTGCAGGTATCTTTAAGATATTTTTTTTTGCTTGGTTACTATAAGCAACCATGCCTAAGATAAAGTATTGAGAACTGCCGGGGATTTGGGTAAGAAGAGTAGAGAGTAAGCCGCCGGTGCAGGATTCTGCGACTGCCAGGCTTTTCCTATTTTTTAAGAGAGAGGAATGTATTTGATTTATAATGCGTTCCATTAGCTACATTATAATTGTTTTTTAAACTATTGACAAGATAAGATTTTGTAGTATAATTTATTCTTAGATTAATCTTCGGGGCAGGGCGTAATTCCCGACTGGTAGTAGAGCCTACGATTCCGCCACAAAGCTTTGGCGGACAGATCAAGTGAAATTCTTGAGCCAATAGCGCCACAGAAAGTGGCGTGCCGATGCATCCGTTTGCATCGGGCGTTCCAGAGTAAAGAGAACGCCAATAGCACACCCAAACCTATGGGATGGTTTGGTGTGCGCTGTTGCGCAAAGTCTAGATGGAAGAAGATTGATATTATTCTTACCCGAAGATCATCTTCGGGTATTTTTTTAATGAGCAGACAATTTACGGAGTGGAGCGACGTAAATTGTAGCTACTTTGTTAACTAATCTTTAGCGTCTGCGAATTAACCCCGAAGCCTGCGAAGTAAATTTCGAAGAAATTTACAAGCGTTTAGGCCCTTCCTTTATAAGGATTAGGAAGGCCTATCCTTTCTGGATTAGACCCCTCCTTTAAAGGTTCGGAGGGTCTATCCTTTCTGGATTAGACCCCTCCTTTAAAGGTTCGGAGGGTCTATCCTTTCTGGATTAGACCCCTCCTTTAAAGGTTCGGAGGGTCTATCCTTTCTGGATTAGGCAAGGGGCACATGTTATAACTCTATCCCGGCTCGTAAGATGCGCTAAAATTCTGTTCCATAATTTTAGCGCACTCGCCGGGATAAGTTCGTGTAGACAATTTATGTCACTTGTGTTCCATAAATTGTGCACTCACTTATGTTTAATACAATTCCAGAAATATTAGATGATTTAAAACACGGCAAGATGGTTATTGTCGTAGACGACGAAGACCGCGAGAATGAGGGCGATTTGGTTTTGGCTGCGTCTAATGTTTCGCCAGATGATATAAATTTTATGGCGAAGTACGGCCGCGGGCTTATCTGTGTGCCTATGGAAGAAGAGAGATTAAATGAATTAGCTTTACAGCCAATGTTAGAAGGCAAAGGGGCGTATAATAGAAACGATCCTTTTTCTACTGCCTGGATGATTTCAGTAGATGCTGCTTCTGGTATAACTACAGGGATTTCGGTCTATGACCGCGCCCGCACCGTAGAAGTTCTTATAAATCTCCAAACTAAGCCTGAAGATTTAATTAGGCCGGGCCATATCTTTCCTTTGAAGGCGCTTAAGGGCGGAGTTTTGGTCAGGGCAGGCCATACTGAGGCAACCATAGATCTTATGAGAATGGCCGGCCTTTATCCCGCAGGTGTAATATGCGAAATTATGAATGACAATGGTCAGATGGCAAGGTTCCCGCAATTACTGGAATTTTCTAAACAGCATAACTTAAGGATTTGTTCTATCGCTGATCTTATTCAATACCGTCGGCGTTTTGAAAAATTAATTGAGCGGGTCTCAGAAACGATTATCCCTACGGAATACGGCATTTACAAGTTAATCTTATATCGGGACCTGATTAATAACCATTTTCATATTGCGCTTACTATGGGTGAGTTGGATAATACGGCAACGCTTGTCCGGGTGCATTCTGAGTGCCTAACCGGTGACGTATTCGGATCTTTGCGTTGTGATTGTGGGAGGCAATTGAAGAAGGCGATAGAGATTATTGGCAAAGAGAAGAAAGGCGTTATTCTTTATATGAGCCAAGAAGGCCGGGGTATTGGGCTGGTAGATAAAATCAAGGCCTATAACTTGCAAGATAAGGGCCTTGATACAGTAGAGGCAAATGAGGCATTAGGATACAAAGCAGACCTGAGAGATTATGGGATAGGCGCGCAAGTTCTGGTAGACTTAGGCCTTAAGAATATCAGGCTCCTGACCAATAACCCCCGTAAGATTGTAGGTTTGGAGGGCTATGGCCTGGTGGTTATTGAACGCGTTCCTTTAGAGATTGCACCTAATCCTTCGAATTATCGATATCTTAAGACCAAAAAGGAAAAGCTGGGCCATCAGCTTAAAATATAAAGATTATTGTTAAACTGTTATATTGTTAAATTGATAACAATTTAGCAATTTGGCAGTTTAGCAATATAAACTAGGAGGTGACATGGTCAAAATAAGAGAAGGCAATTTAATCGCCAAGGGCAAGAAGTTTGGTATCATTGCCTCGCGTTTTAACGATTTTATTACCAAAGAATTAGTTAGCGGTTGCTTGGATACGTTAACCAGGCACGGAGCAAATAACGAAGATTTGTCAATCATTTGGGTTCCCGGAGCATTTGAGGCGCCTCTCCTGGCGCAAAGATTGGCAAAATCAAAGTCTTATGATGCATTGATTTGTTTAGGTACAGTTATCCGGGGCTCAACACCGCATTTTGAGTATATTGCCTCAGAAGTAGCCAAGGGTGTCGCCAAAGTTTCATTAGATACAGGTCTGCCCGTAATCTTTGGTATTATTACTGCGGATACTATTGAACAGGCAATAGAACGCGCTGGCACAAAAGAAGGCAACAAAGGCAGGGACGCTGCTTTGTCTGCTATTGAAATGGCTAATCTATTAACGCAACTAAAATAACAAGTTTCGTTAATTCCGTTAGGCTCGTTATGCCCGTTAAGCCCGTTTTTGTTAACGAGCAAAACGAACTAAACGAACTAAACGAGCAAAACGAGTGATGCGTAAACGTACTCTGGGGCGGGAATTCGCCTTACAGGTGCTTTATCAGATAGATATTACACATGATAGCTGTGATGTCGCGCTGAATAATTTTTGGCAGGCGCATAGCGAAGAGAACATAGAAGAAGAGATAAAGAAATTTACAGATGAATTAGTTAAAGGCGTAACTGAAAATCTAGAGGTAATTGATGCAAAGGTCGCTCAATGTGCAACTAACTGGCAACTCAAGCGGATGGCAGTGGTGGATAGGAATATATTGCGGATGGGATATTTTGAACTTATGTTTCGCGACGATATTCCTTTTAAAGTATCTATTAATGAGGCAGTGGAATTAGCCAAGAAATATTCAAGTATTGAAGCGAGTAAATTTGTCAATGGCATACTGGATAAGGTAAGGTTAGAAAAGAACAAATGAACCCCGCACCTTCTATATATTCAAATATACTTAAAATTAGAATGATTTCAAATATAATAACATTATTGAATAAAAGAGATAGGCTGTCACGAAACTCGTGCCAGCCTATGATTAAGGGCGGCACTTTTGTGACGCCCTATAAAAGAGAAGGTGCGGGGTGAAATTTGCCGATTTGCATTTACATACCGTATTTTCAGATGGTACATACACGCCCCAAGAGCTTATTTCTCAGAGTGTAAAGAACGGCCTATCTGCAGTTGCGGTTGTCGACCATGATACCGTTTTGGGAATAGAGCCCACGATAAAAATAGCTAAGACAGGAAATATCGAAGTTTTAGCAGGCATAGAACTATCTGCCGAATACGACGGCTTAGAAGTGCATATCCTGGGATATTTAATTGACTATAAAAGGGAAAAATTAATAGATAAGTTAGAGTTTTTGAAAAAAAATCGTATTGAGCGTATCTATAAAATAGTGGAGAGACTGAAAAATATGGGTATTGTGCTTGAGGCTGAGTCTGTATTCGATATTGCCAGAGGAGGCACAGTAGGAAGATTACACGTTGCCAGGGCAATGGTAAAAGTAGGCTTGATTGGTTCCATAGCAGAGGCCTTCCGAAAATATATCGGCGATAAATGCCCTGCCTATGTCTGCGATTTCAGATTCTCACCAATTGAGGCCATAAGACTAATCAAGGAAGTAGGCGGCATCCCTGTATTGGCCCATCCTTATATTCTTAATAGGGATGACTTAATTCTTGAGTTTGTTGATTGCGGCCTCATGGGTTTAGAGGTCTATTATCCTGAACATACCCAAGCGATGATTAATTTTTATCTGGGTTTAGCCAAGAAATATAATTTATTAGTTACCGGTGGTTCAGATTGTCACGGTAATGCTAAACCCCAAGTTAAGCTCGGTTCAGTTAAAATCCCATATGAGTTGGTTGAGAAGTTAAAAGAAGCGCAACTTAAGATTTAAACATATGCTCAAAAACCACGAATATTTTATGGATTTAGCTTTCAGGCTAGCCCTAAAAGGAAAAGGCAGGACTTCGCCCAATCCTATGGTAGGAGCTTTGGTAGTCAAAAACGGACGAATTATAGGCCGCGGCTATCATGAGAAAGCGGGCCAGCCTCATGCAGAAGCTATAGCTTTGGATGATGCAGGCCTAAAAGCAAAGGGCGCAACTTTATATGTAACCCTGGAGCCCTGCACGCATTTTGGCAGAACCCCTCCTTGCGTAGATAAAATAATTAAAAGCGGAATAAAAAAAGTTATTGTGGGCATGATCGATCCGAATCCTCTTAATAACGGCCAAGGTATCCATATACTTAGGCAGCAGAAGATAAAAGTTGAGGCGGGATTCTTGGAAGATAAATTAAGGAAATTAAACGAAGCTTTTATAAAATATATTACTAAAAAGATTCCCTTTGTTACGGTTAAAGTAGGGCAGTCTCTAGATGGTAAGATTGCAACTCGAACTGGCGACTCCAGATGGATAACTTCCGATAAGTCACGCGCTTATGCGCACCGCCTGCGCTCAGGCTACGATGCGATTATGGTCGGTGTGAACACGATATTAAGGGATAACCCAAAGCTCGATGCCTGGTTTTCTCAAAAACAGCCCATAAAAATTGTAGTAGATAGCCAATTAAGCACTCCGGAGGAAGCAAACATATTTTCTCGCAAAAGTTCTGTGATAATTGTTACCTTACCGGTCAAATCTGGCCAGGAGACCGAGAATAAAGAAATACTGGCTCAGAAAGCAAAGATTTTAGAGGTAAAAGAAAAGACCGGCCAGATAAATCTAAAAGATATGATGAAAAAATTAGCGCAACTCCAAATTTCCAATATCCTTGTTGAGGGCGGAGGAACATTAATCGGCGGGCTCTTCGATGAAGGGCTTGTAGATAAGGTGTTATTTTTTGTTAGCCCAAAGATTATCGGCGGCAGAGAGGCGATTAGCTCGGTTATGGGCCAAGGCATATCCCGCCTGGATAATGTTATTAGGCTAAAAAATATCAAGCTTCGCCGTTTCCAAGAGGATTTTTTGATAGAGGGATATACAAGATAATATGTTTTCCGGTATTGTTGAGGAATCGGGTGAAGTAAAAAATATATCTAAACACAGGAATACGACCTTGCTTGAAATTAAAGCAAGGAATGTGTTAGAGGATACAAAGATAGGCGATAGCATTGCTGTGAATGGGGTATGCCTTACAGTTGTAAAAATACTTCAGGATACCTTAACCTTTGAAGCAATGCCTGAAACCGTAAAAATTACGAATCTTGGTTCGTTAAGGATTTCTGAAAGAGTAAATCTTGAGCGCAGTTTAAAAATAGGCGATAGATTATCAGGCCATTTTGTTACCGGACACATTGATTGTACAGGTATTATCCGCCGTAAGGGATATATAAATGATAATTTGTATTTTGAGATTGTTGTGCCGGTAAAATTTATGGGAAATATTATGCCCAGGGGCTCTATAGCAGCTGATGGCATAAGCTTAACTGTGGTAACTAAAAAATCCGATGCATTCACTGTTTATATAATTCCTCATACCTTTGAACACACAACCCTTAAATTCAAAGGCCCTTCAGATAAAGTTAATATCGAATTCGATATCCTCACCAAAAAATCATATTGATATCATTGCTAATCCCCCATTTTTTTGTTATACTAAATAAAATATGCGGGGCGTGGCTCAGTTTGGAAGAGCGTTCGGTTCGGGACCGAAAGGTCAGCAGTTCAAATCTGCTCGCCCCGACCAAATCATACTTTGCGGATTTTGTGAGGGAAAGTTAAAATTTTTTGACTGCGTTTTGGCAAGAATTTCTTTTTCGTAAGTGCTTTTGTATTCAGGGATTAAATCAAAGGGCTTTTTGAAATCCAAAAGCACAATTCTATTCAGCAGGCGACGGTTCGTTCCAATTTTTTCCACCAGAGACTTAATTTCGTAGAAATCTTCGCTTGAGGCAAGTTTCTCGGCTGAGCAAGCAAGAAATAACCAATTCCGCAGTGGTTCGTTCCAATTGTTTCCTTTTCGCCCAAAATCCCGCTTTCTCTCTAAGAGTTCAGTTTTTAGCTTAACCAGTTCGTCTTTCTTGATGAGGTAGGTTTCCTTTTCAATTGTTCCATCCAGAAAGGCATTTACTAGTTTATCTAATTTCTCATCTGTTTCTTTAATTCTTACTTCCAGATTTTGGGCGAAAGACTGCAAGGACTGATGTTGCTCTTTTTCCCAAATATCTACTTGGACTCGCATCTTCTCAGTCCAGTTTTGGTAAAGAGCGACTTTTGAAAGTTCGTCTTTTAATTGAGTGGCAAGCAAATCTTCTCTTAGGTATCTTTGCGAGCAGGGCCCAAGCCGTTTAGTGCAGCGATAATATCTGTAAGTGCCACCGCAACCGTGAGCATATTGGGCAGTTATAGCTGCTCCACACTCGCCACATCTTAATAACCCCACAAAAGGGAAATTATGGCTCTTTTTGCTTTTTCTTGGCTTGGCTCGGTCTTTAAGTATTTTCTGTACCATTTCAAAAGTCGCTCGGGAAACAATTGGTGAGAATTTACCTTCATAGGTTTCGCCGTTATGCACGATTATCCCGGTATAGATGGGGTTAGAAAGCATATGTTTGACCACTGCCTTACACAGCCGTTTTCCTGTCTTGCTTGCCACGCCCAAAAACTTTAGGCGTTCGGCTAAGCTTTCTAATGTATACCTTCCTTGGCTAAATTCCTCAAAGGCTTTGCTTATCACTCTTGCTTTTGTTGGGTCTGGCTCAATGTTTCGCATCTTAGGATTATTCACATAGCCAAGTGGTGCCAAACCTGTCCATTCGCCACGCCTAAGTTTTTGGCGTATCCCACGCTTTACATTTTCACTTAAATTATCTGAATAATACTTAGATTGGCCAAAGGCGACCTGAAGCATAAAGAGTCCTTGAGGAGTAGGCTCAAACCAGAAGGTAGGGAAGCGCAAAGAAACCAGCTTTCCTGTATCAATAAAATAAATAATTTGTCCACCATCAACGCTGTTTCTTGCTAATCTGTCTGGATGCCAGCCTAAGAGGCCAAGAGGCTCTTTACCTTCGTTTATCTTAGTCATCATTTCATTAAAAACCGCTCGTCCGGGTTTCTTTGCACTTTTACTCTCAATAAACCTTTCTGCAATCTCCAGTTTTTCGCGCTTGGCGTATTCTTCCAGTTCTACAATTTGAGCCTCAATAGACATAACTTGCCTTTCTTCGTCTTCTGTACTTTTGCGTGCGTATAGGAAATATTTTGTCTTCATTGTTTCACCTCCAGATTATCGGTCGCCTTTGGCCCTGTTATGTAAAGCGTGGGATAGAGAAACTTGCCCCATTTTATCCTTAGAAAAAATTGGAGAACAAGCAATTTTTAACCTGAGATAGTTAAAAATTTTTTGTTACCCCGCAGAATGCGGGGTTACGAACCGTCGCCTGCTGGACAGAATTGTGCTTTTAGATTTCAAAAAGCCCTTTGATTTAATCCCTTATTATAAAAGAAGTTACGAAAAAGAAATTCTTGCCAAAACGCAGTCAAAAAATTTTAACTTTCCCTCACAAAATCCGCAAAGTATGATTTGGTCGCACTTATTGAACGCTGTGCGAACTTATTTTGAAACTTTGGTAACTAAAACTTAATCTATAATGTTCCGCCGCTTGGGCGGCTTTCACATCTCCCGCGCACCGTTCGCCCCGCTTGGGAGCGGGGCTCACTTGGCGTTCACTGGGTCGTTCACTTCTTGTTAATTTGTGTGCGGGTTCGGTTTTGTTGTGGCTTGCGGTTGGGTGCGGGCAACCGCAAGCCACAGCGTCCTCACATCAAGATTTTTTTAGACGTCAAAAAATACTTGTTTTTAAGAAGAGTTCGTCCGCTGTCTCGCCTCATACAAGTTAAAAACTCCTCTAACGGCGAGACGCAAAACCTCTCACGTGCAACGCTTACAGAGCTGGCAAAGAGGCAAATTTTGGGTGGGGGCAAAATTTGCCCATTTTTGTTGATGTCAAGAGAGCGAACGAGTCTATATTTTGCT
>Ga0210017_1000478_pt1 | contig 33780 bp, 31 predicted proteins | sample CryGeyCG2014_020_FD_183966 | JGI IMG/M metagenome (GOLD analysis project Ga0210017, IMG submission 183966) | Groundwater microbial communities from aquifer - Crystal Geyser CG08_land_8/20/14_0.20 (SPAdes) (version 2) | ecosystem: Environmental > Aquatic > Deep subsurface > Groundwater | place... | reverse complement strand
TATTGTAGCTGCGAGGCTCGCCTAGACTCACGTTCGGCGAGGCTGGCTGTGCCTCGCCAATTAATGTTAGTCGATTAGGTTAATTTCAAATAAATACAATTGGCGACATAAATGTCGCAGCTACAAAACCAAAAGCATTTTCGTGCGAATCTCTCCGTTGACAAAATACTATTTTTGGTGCAAATTGGTTCTTGACAGGTGACCAGTGGTGATATTTAATTATGATGTTTCTTGGAGAATTTCAACAAAATATTACTGAGGGCTGTAGGTTAGCCCTTCCCAAGAAAATCCGAGAAAAGATTGCCGGCATGGATGTCATTCTTTCCAAGGGTTTTGAGAAATGTATTTTCGGTTACGCCCCGTCTGATTGGGAAGTTGAATCGCTTAAGCAACTCGGCTCGCCGATATCAGACGCAAGAAGCCGAAATTTAAAACGCTATATGTATTCGGGGGCGTCTGAGGTAGCGATGGATCGTCAAGGGAGATTTGTCCTGCCTGGAAACCTTAAATCATACGCGGGGATAAACGAGAAGGCTGTTGTTCTTGGGGCGGGGGATCATTTTGAGATTTGGGAAGAATCGGTTTGGACCGAAAATTTGAAGAAAATTGAACGGGAGGTTACGAATGAATAACTACCACACTCCGGTTCTTTTGGAAGAAGCAATTGAATTTCTAAAGGTTGATTCTGGCTCTGTTGTTATCGACGCCACTTTAGGAGGCGGCGGTCACACGGGAAGGATTTTAGAAAAAGGGGCGATCGTTCTTGGGATAGATCAAGATCCGGAGGCGATTGCGTACGTTAACAATTTATTTGAGGATTTTATAAAGAAAAAGAAACTAATTTTAGCGGAAGGGAACTTTTCTGATATCTCAAAGATCGCTAATGAGAATGGGTTTGGTCAAGTTTCGGGGGTTTTATATGATCTTGGGGTTTCCGAGCGCCAACTTACCGATTTAAATAGGGGGTTTTCAATAAATTCTGATGCGGATTTAGATATGCGTATGAATCCTAACCTTTCGGTTATGGCGAAGGATTTGGTAAATGGCCTAACTGAAAAAGAGTTGGCCCAGCTTTTTTTGGAATACGGAGAAGAGAAAATGAGTCGAAAAATTGCTCGCGATATTGTAAACGCACGGAAAAGCGAAAAGATATCAACTTGTAAGCAGTTAGCAGACATAATTTTAAAAAGTAAGGTACGCCTTTCTGGGTTAGGGAAAATTCATCCGGCGACTCAATGTTTTCAAGCCTTAAGAATTATTGTAAATAACGAACTTGATAATTTGAAAATTTCACTGCCTCAAGCCGCATCTTTGCTTAAGGCCGGAGGAAGGTTGGTGGTAGTTAGCTTTCACTCCCTTGAGGATCGGATCGTGAAAGGTTATGGGTTAAGTGAGATGCGGCTTAAGAAGATTACGGATAAACCGGTAATGGCAAAGGAAGAGGAGCTTTTGAATAATCCTAAATCTAGAAGCGCCAAGCTAAGAGCTTACGAAAAGACAGGTTAACATTATCATTATGGTCAAAAAGACTGCCCGGATCGCAATTATTGCTTTTGCTCTCGCCACGGTTGGAAGAATTGTGGCGGTAAATTGTTTTTGTGCGGATGGGGGAGAGCTACGGGCAACAGAGGCTAGAAAAGAAACTTTAGAAAGAGAAAACTTGATTTTGCGGGAAGAGCTTGCGGAGAAAATTTCTCTAAAAAAGATTGAAGCAAGGGCGAAGGCTCTTGGGATGGTCAAATTCTCCCAAGTTGATTACGTCGCTAATCCCGTCGTTGCCTCCCGCTAAACTTTTATGCGGTTAAAGATAAACCTTCTCCTAGCTTTCCTTTCGGTATTTTTCATCCTTATCCTAGGAAGGCTCTTTTCTATTTCTGTTCTGGGTCATGGTAAGTTTTTAAAGTTAGCGGAAAATCAGCATTGGGCGAGTTATGAGCTTCCGGCAAGGAGAGGGGACATTTTCTCGTCGGATGGTTATCCTCTAGCTACCACAGAAATTCTTTATATGCTTTACGGCGAGCCGAAGAAGATAACTGATGGAAAAAAAACCTCAAGGATAATTTGTTCAGTCCTTACAGAAAATTCCCAAAAATGTGTTTCAGATATTAAAGAAAAATTGTCTCTCGATCTCACTTTTTTAATTCTAAGACATGGGATTTCTCTCCAAGAAAAAGATAAAATTTTGCTAAATAATTTGTCCGGGATTGGATTTGAAGAGGAGCCAAGAAGAAGTTACCCAGAAAAAAAGTTACTTGGTTCTGTTCTTGGGTATGTTGCGAAAGACGAATCTGGCAAGGAGCGAGGTTACTTTGGTCTTGAGGGTTTTTATAACGGCGATCTGGAGGGAAGGGCGGGCAGAATGGTTGAGGAAAAAGATGCTTTGGGGGTGCCCATTCCTTATGGAGAGTTTAGAAAAATTCCCCCCTCCGATGGAAGCGCGCTTGTGACTACCATAGACCGTTCTTTGCAGTATTTGGCCGAAAGAAAAATTAAAGAGGGAGTTATCCGTTATGGTGCGGAGACGGGGACAATAATTATTATGGAACCTGCATCCGGCGCGATTTTGGCAATGGCAAACTATCCATTTTCGGATCCCGGAAAGCCTTCCAATAAGGATGATTCGCCTTTAGAAATCGATTCGCCTCTTTGGAATATTGCAATTTCCTCCTCTTATGAGCCCGGATCAGTTGTGAAGGCGCTAACGGTAGCAAGTGGGCTTGAGATCCGTGCGATAAACGAAAACTCGCATTTTTACGATGAAGGCCCGATGGAAATCGGTGGTTACACGATTGACACTTGGGATGGAAAACACTACGGAGATGAAACAGTTACCAGTATTTTGCAACACTCGAACAATATTGGGGCGGCTATGATAGGGCAAAGGATAGGTATTAAAAACTTAAGGTCACATTTTGCAAAATTTGGATTAGGTGTTTTCACCGGGGTCGATCTTGAAGGAGAAGCAGCCGGAGAGCTTAAGGAGGTTCTGGATTGGTATCCGATTGATCTTGCCACTGCCTCGTTTGGACAGGGCTTATCGGTGACTCCTCTTCAAATAACAAGTGCTTTTTCCGCGATTTTTAACAATGGGATTTTGATGAAGCCTAAACTTGTAAAAGAACTCAAAAAGGGAAATGCCTCTAAGACAATTCAAAATAAAAAGATTGGGAGGGTAATTTCTCCGGACGTCTCGAAGAAAGTGGTCGGGCTTTTAACGCAAGCTGTTTCCGGGGGAGAATCTAAATATTATAATCTTCCCAATTATAAAATTGCCGGAAAAACGGGGACCGCCCAAATTCCGGTTGGTGGAAAATATGATCCCACCCTTACAAACGCCACCTTTGTTGGGTTCTTTCCTAGCAGTTCGAAATTTGTTATGCTAGTGAAAATAGAGAGACCGAGCACAAGCCCCTACGCTGCGGAAACGGCGGTTCCTCTTTGGATGGAAACCGCTAAGGAATTGGCGATTTATTTTGGTGTTAGTCCAGACCTTTAATTATTAACTATGTCTTTTTTCCAGATTGAGGGTGGAAATCCTCTTAAGGGAAAAGTTAAACTATCCGGGGCGAAAAACGCGGCGATTAAAATGATTGTCGCCTCGCTTTTGACCGACGAAGACGTCATTTTAGAAGATGTTCCGGAAATTTCTGATGTCGAGGTAGATATTGAGATACTTCGCAGTTTGGGGGTAGAGGCTCTATATATTCGTCCGAATGTCCTCAAACTGTCAAGCAAAAAAATTCACTCCTACGAAGTTTTTAAAGAGTTGTCTTCAAAATCAAGAGCTTCGATTTTGCTTCTTGGACCACTTCTTTATCGCTTTGGAAAGGCAAAAATATATGAACTTGGCGGTTGCAAAATCGGAAGTCGTCCGCTAGATCGACATATTAATGCCCTTAAAACCTTGGGGGCCAGGATTGATTATTCGGGTGGCGCTTATACGGCGGAATCCTCCGGAAGATTGGTAGGAGCATCGGTCGTTTTTGAAAAAGTGACGGTAATGGGGACCGAGAATGTTATCTTAAGTTCTGTTTTGGGTATTGGGAAAACAAGGATAATTGGGGCGGCACTTGAACCAGAAGTTGATGATCTGATTTTACTTCTTACGAAAATGGGGGCAAAAATTGCTCGGTCTTTGGATGGCGCGGGAAGAAACACAATTGAGGTTGAAGGGGTAGATAATCTGAAGGGAGCCACCCATAGTATCATTCCTGATAGAAATGAGGCGGTTACCTTTGCTCTAGCTGGGTCGGTAACGCAGGGAGATATAGTAATCGAGAACGCTCGTCCCAAAGATTTAATCGCCTTTTTGGCGAAAATTCAACAAGCGGGGGTTGATTACGAAGTTTCGGAAAATAGCCTGCGGGTTTGGCGGGAGGAAGGGACGAAATTAAAAAGTCTCGATTTAGTAACCGCACCCCATCCCGGGTTTATGACTGACTGGCAACAGCCTTTTTCGGTGCTTTTGTGTTTGGCAGAAGGGGTTTCTACGATTCACGAAACCGTTTATTCCGATCGGTTTGAGTATACTAAAGAGCTTAATCGGATGGGAGCGAAAATTTCTCTTTACCATCCGGTAGCCGCGCCTTCGGTTTACAGTTTTTCTGATTATACTGAAGAAGGTTTGTACGCCGCTTCAATTTCAGGACCTACCGACCTTCGTGGAAGACGTTTAACGGTGGTTGATCTTCGAGCGGGAGCGACTCTAGTCTTGGCGGCACTATCGGCAAAAGGAAAGAGCGAGGTTTATGGGGTTGAGCTTATAGATCGAGGTTACGAAAGATTTGAAGAGAAGCTTAAAGGGCTTGGCGCCTTCATTGAAAGAAAAAGCTGAAGTATGGCTACACATGGTGAAAAAAAAAGAAAACCAGAGCGTTCTAGGGATTCCTCAATATCTTTGTTTGCCAGTGTACTTCTCCTTCTTTTAGTCGGGGTTGTGATGGTGTTTGATGCTTCGGTAGTGACTTCTGTTAATACTTTTGGAGGTAAATATCACTCCCTTTTATTACAGGCGGCCTGGGTTTTAGTTGGTATAATTGGGATGCTGATTTCTTTAAAACTCGATCAAGTTTTTTTAAAAAAAATTTCTTTTTTTCTTTTGTTTTTTTCGATAATTTGTCTATTCCTTGTTATTTTGCCAACACCTTTTTCACCAAAAATCTACGGGGCAAGGCGTTGGCTTTTTCTAAATCCGCCTCCCCTTCCTCTATTACCTTTTATTGGGAGATTGGGGTTTCAGCCCTCTGAATTGGTAAAGCTCTCCTTAATTTTTTATGCCGCTTTTTGGCTTCCGGGCAGGGAGAAGCTTTCTGAAATAATTACTTACCTAGGCCTGGTGTTTTTAATTTGCGGGTTGGTGATTATTCAACCGGACTTTGGGACCAGTCTCGTAATTGCTTCGATTGGGTTTGGAATGTTTTTTATTCTTAAAGAAGACTTGCGTCTTTTTTTCGCCGTAATACCCTTTATATTTTTGATTGCTCTTGGCTTTATTTTGATTTCTCCATATAGAAAATCTAGACTTGAGACGTACCTTAATCCGGAAGAAGCGGATGCCCTTACGACTGGGTATCACGTTAATCAAATAATGATTGCGGTGGGTTCGGGCGGGATTTTTGGGCTTGGGCCCGGAGAGTCCCGTCAAAAATATAGCTACCTCCCGGAAGTGACTACCGATTCCATATTTGCGATTTTATGTGAAGAGTTTGGCTTTGTGGGCGGTTTTTTCGTTGTCTTTCTTTTTGTTTTTATTATATTTAGGTTGTTAAAGGGAGTTCTTGCTGGTGAAAAGTTTAGTGATAAAGCTATAATATCGGGAGTGGCTCTTTGGATTTCTGCTCAAACCATCCTTAATTTGTCAGCAATGATGGGAGTGGTGCCTTTAACCGGAGTGCCCCTGCCTCTGATCTCTTATGGCGGCTCGTCATTGGTTTTAACAATGTTTGCCCTTGGAGCGGCGATTCGGGCGCTTTCGGCCCCTAAATATGTTTGAAGAAACTTTTAAAAAAGTTGTATTTGTTGGTGGACACCATACGACCGCGCTTGCGGTTATAGAGGCTTTGGAAAGCGCCAAGAAGCACTTTTCTTTCGAAATTTACTGGATTGGGCATAAACATTCAATGTGGGGAGATGAAAACGAGAGCGCTGAATATAAAGAGGTAACCTCTTTGGGAATTCCTTTTTACAATTTGTCCGCGGGAAAATTTTACCGAACTTATAATCCCCTAAAACTTATTAGAATTCCTTTTGGGTTTTTTCAATCCTTGTATTATCTTCTTAAAATTAAGCCCGATTTGATTGTCTCCTTTGGTGGATATTTGGCAGTTCCTGTCGTCATAATCGGAAAAATACTTGGGATTACCTCCTTTACTCATGAGCAGACAACCGGCGTTGGTTTTGCGAATGATGTCGTCTCAAAATTTGCCTCAAAGATATTTCTTACTTGGGAAGATTCCTTGCCCGGCTTGAAAGAGTCTAAGGTCACTTTGGTTGGACTGCCGCTCCGGAAGGAGATTTTAAATCCACCCGCATTTTCCGAAGGTGGAATTTTGGGAGAGTTTATAAAAAAAGCATCAGGAAAACCTCTGATATACATTACCGGTGGTAAGCAGGGGGCCCATTTTTTAAACGAATTGGTTAGGGAGAGTTTAGATTTACTGCCCATTGACTACTTTGTTATCCACCAATGTGGTAGTAGTACGGTTTTTGGCGATTTTAGTACCCTTCAAAAAATTAAAAATGATCATTATTTTGTTAAAGATTACTTTTCCGCCAAAGAAACGGGCTTGCTTTTTAGATACGCCGCTTTAGTTGTTGGAAGAAGTGGCGCCAACACAGTCTATGAGTTGGCGGCGATTGCAAAACCGGCAATATTTATACCAATTCCTTGGGTTTCTCACAACGAACAACGAAAAAATGCGGAAGTTTTAGAAAAAGCCGGTTCGGCGGTGATTCTCGACCAGGACAAAACGAAAAATTCCGATTTTGTAAAAGCTCTTGTAAACGTAATTGCGAATCTAAGGGAACTTTCGGAGAACGCCAAAAAATTCGGGGAGAAAATACCCCTTAACGCTTCAGAAACAATCTCTTCTGAAATAATCAAATATCTATTTTAAGGGTAAGGTTCTTTACGAAATGTTTTTAAGAAAATTTAGGCGAAAGCTAAATCTTAAGGTTAAGAGTCGAAAAAATCGACAGGTTTTTGCAAGAGTTGTGGTGATAACTTTTCTTTTGGCTTTGCTTTCTTATTTTCTTTATTGGGTTTTTTTAAAGTCGACCTTCTTTTCTATAGATAAAATATCTTACATTGGAGGCAATGAGGGTCAGGATACCAGTCTTTTTTTTAAAGAGCAGCTTTTTGGTAAGAATTTGATTATCATTAACAGCTCTGATATTTCCGATCGCGCGGCTAGTAACTTTCCCGTGATAGAAAGGGCGGTAATCGAAAAAAAATTTCCTAAATCTATTATCATTTCGATAACAGAAAGAACCCCTCTTGCCATAATTTCGGCTAAAAACGGCAATTTTGTCGTTGATAAAAATGGACAAGTCTTTTGTGAGGCGGGAGAAAGTCTGATCTTGCCCAAAGTTGTTTTTGAGGATAATCTTAGTATTGGGGACTTTGTAAACGCGGAGAAAATTATGGCAAGGATAAGCCTTTTGTCGGCGCTTAAGGAAAAAAACATCCCAGTTTCCGAGGTTTCTGTGGTTGAGAGCTCGATTTCCGCCTTGATTAAAAACGGCCCCTCTGCTATTTTTGAAATCGACGCTGATTTTATAGAATTGGTTTCACTCTTGAAGCAAATCCTTTTGAAGTATAAGATAGAAGGTAAAGATTTAAGAAAGGTAGATTTACGGTTTCAAAACCCAGTGGTTAGTTTCTGAAATAAGTTAGACTTGCTGTCTGCCCTCATATGCCTAAAGAAAGAATTGTCGCTGGAATTGATATTGGTTCTTCGAAGATATGCACGGTTATTTCCTCTGTTCTTGAAGGTAAGCGGTCGGTTATTGGGGTTTGTTCCGTTCCTTCAAGGGGGTTGAGACGTGGGGTGGTTGTTGACATAGACGAGGCGGTCACTGCAATTTCTCAAAGCCTTGAGGGAGCGGAACGGATGGCGGGGTGTCCGGTGTCATCAACTTTTGTTTCCGTTAATGGGAGTCATGTATCCTCCCAGAATTCCCGTGGGGTGGTGGCGGTTTCTCATCCGGGCGAGGAGATTGACGCCGAAGATGTTTCGCGAGTGACCGAGGTTGCTCAAGCGATTACTCTTCCCACTTCTCGCGAGATTATCCATGTTCTTCCTAGGGATTTTATCGTTGACGGTCAGGAGGGAATAAAGGATCCTGTTGGAATGAGTGGGATAAAGCTTGAGGTGGAGACTAACATTATTACTGGTTCTTCCACTTCGCTTCGGAATCTTGCGAAATGTGTTCAACAGGTGGGCGTTTCCGTTCCAGAAAACGGAATTATTTATTCAGCTCTTGCGGATGCGGAGGCGGTTTTGACTGATACGGAAAAGGAACTTGGGACTGTTCTTATTAACATTGGCGGAGGGACAACCTCAATTATCATATATTTGGAGGGGAGCCCTGCCTTTTCATCGGTACTCCCGATTGGCGGAAAACATGTTACCAACGACTTGGCGATTGGCTTAAGGACTTCGCTTGAGAATGCGGAATCAATAAAATTTCGTTTATCAGAGATAGCAAAGTCTCTGAACGGGGTGCCGGTGCCAGTTGATTTGACCTCTTCTAAAAAAGAACTTCGAAATGAGATAGACGTTTCTGAATTTGGCCTTGATTTTAATACGGTACCGGTAAAATTTTTACATGACATTACTAGGGTAAGAATGGAAGAGATTTTTGAACTGGTTAACTCTGAGATTAAACGATCCGGTTTTGAGGGAATGTTGCCGGCTGGGGCGGTTCTTACCGGGGGCGGTTCCTTAACTTATAAATCGGTGGAAATCGCCAAGAACGAGCTTAAATTACCGGTTAGGGAGGGGGTTCCCACGGGAGTAACAGGTTTAATTGAGGAAATTGGCGGTCCGGCTTCCTCAACTGGAGTGGGATTGATAATATATGGGAGTGGCTTTAGCCAGTCGGCAAAGCGTTCTTTTTCTGGAAAAGGGAAAGTTAGAAGGTTTTTCGGGGGGATTGTCGATTGGTTTAAGTCTTTTTTGCCATAGGTTTTTTGCCTCTGCCCCTTGATTTTTTTCGCAAAAACAGGTATCAACTTATAAAATGCTTGTAAAACCAGAAATTGACAGATTTGCAAGAATTAAGGTGGTCGGGGTTGGTGGCGGCGGTGGAAATGCCGTCGATACGATGGTTTCCGATCGTAAGATCCGGGGGGTTGAGTTTATTACTGTCAATACTGATGCTCAAGCCTTGGGTAAAAATGCGGCTGATGTAAAAATTCAAATAGGCGAAGATTTAACAAAAGGGCTTGGGTCTGGGGCGAACCCGGAAATTGGGAGAAAAGCGGCGGAAGAATCGAGTGAGGATATCAAAAATCACCTTCAGGGGGCCGATATGATTTTTTTGACCGCGGGAATGGGCGGAGGAACGGGAACGGGAGCCTCTCCGATAATTGCTGCGATTGCTAAAAGTCTTGGGTCGTTGACGGTTGGGGTGGTCACCAAGCCGTTCGATTTTGAGGGAAGAGTACGTCTATCCCAAGCAGAAAAGGGGGTAAATGATCTAAGAGATAAAGTTGACGCCTTGATTGTTATCCCGAACCAAAAACTTTTGGAAGTGATTAAGGAGACGACTACCATTCTTGAAGCGTTTAGGATCGCCGATTCAATTCTTGCCCAAGGAGTACAGGGAATTTCTGACTTAATAGTACAGCCCGGTCTTATAAACGTTGATTTTGCCGATGTTAGAACAATTATGACCAATGCCGGGTCAGCGATGATGGGGATTGGCAATGCCTCTGGAGAGGAGAGAGCGGAAAAAGCGGCAAAAATGGCGGTTTTTTCACCTCTTCTTGATGTAAACATCGAGGGAGCGACCGGAATTCTCTTTAATGTCGTTGGCGGGTCAGATTTAATGATGCACGAAATTGACAAGGCAGCCAAGATTATTTCCGAGGCGGCGAATCCCGACGCGAATATTATTTTTGGCGCTTCGATTGATGAAGCGACGACGGATTCAATCAGGATTACCGTTATCGCTACCGGTTTTGATACTCAAACTACAAGAACGCTAGAGAAATTAAGAGAAGAGAGACAGATTTTGGAACCAGAAGAACCGGAAAACAAGAAACCGGAAGACACTTCTGATGATAAATATGAGATTCCCACTTTCCTACGTCATGGAATTTAACGGATAGGTTGATCATGCATAAAAGTGGGCGGGAGGGAAATTTTTTCTTTTAATAACGCCCCAAATTTTTTCGAGTTCGTTTGCAATAGATTTTAATCGCCTTTAGACTTGGAATCCTAAGTTACACCCTGCCTATGGAAAAGACAAAAGATATTACGGTAACCGAAATCAGAAAGAGAGATGGGAGAATTGTTCCTTTCGAGCAAGTTAAGATTACGGACGCGATTTTTAAAGCGGCTCGTAGTGTTGGGGGAAAGGACAAGGAGCTGGCGAAAGCGCTTTCTGATAAGGTCGTTACTTTGCTCGAAAAAAAATATGATGGACACACGATTCCTTCGGTGGAAGATATTCAAGATATTGTAGAGAAGGTTTTGATCGAAACTGGACACGCAAAAACCGCCAAATCTTATATTTTGTACCGCGATCTTCATAACCGCATCCGCGATATAAACTCTCTGGTTGATACTGACGAGCTGATGGACAGCTATTTAACCCGTTCTGACTGGCGAGTTAAAGAGAATTCCAATATGGATTATTCTTTGCAGGGGTTAAATAACCATGTTTTTTCAACCATTTCCGCCCGCTACTGGCTTAATAAAATATATTCCTCGGAAATTCGCGATGCTCACGTTAAGGGAGACATGCATATTCATAATCTTCAGATTCTAGCTCCGTATTGTTGTGGGTGGGACCTTCGTGATTTACTTATTCGAGGTTTCGGTGGAGTTTCTGGGAAAATTGAGTGTAAGCCTCCCAAGCACCTCCGGGTGGCCCTTGGGCAGATGGTTAACTTCTTGTATACCCTTCAGGGGGAAATCGCTGGGGCGGTCGCTTTTTCCAATTTTGATACTTACCTTGCCCCTTTTGTTTGGGTGGATAAACTTACCGAACGAGAAGTGGAACAAGCGCTTCAGGAATTTATGTTTAACGCCAATGTCCCAACCCGGGTCGGCTTTCAGACTCCCTTTACCAACATAACTCTCGATTTGACACCCCCCAAAGATATTGCGAAAGATCATGCCATTGTTGGGGGAAAACCGATTGATAAAAAATACGGCGAGTTTCAGGTAGAGATGGATATGATAAATCGAGCGCTCGCTCGGGTTTATGTCCAGGGGGACGCTAAGGGTCGGGTTTTTACCTTTCCCATTCCCACTTACAATATTTCCAAGGATTTTGATTGGGATAATAAAAATTTGGAGCCGATTTGGGAAATGACGGCAAAATACGGGATTCCCTATTTTGCAAACTTTGTTAATTCCGATATGGATCCTTCGGACGCTCGTTCGATGTGCTGTCGATTGCGTCTTGATAAGAGAGAACTAAGGAAACGTGGTGGAGGGTTATTTGGCTCTAATCCCTTGACTGGAAGTATTGGGGTCGTTACCATAAATATGCCAAGAATTGGGTATTTAGCCAATGATAAAAAGGATTTCTTCTCCCGTCTTGAAAAGTTAATGATGCTTGCTAAAGATAGTCTTTCTTTAAAAAGGAATGTTCTCGAGACTTTTACTGATCAAGGACTGTATCCATACGCCAAGGTTTACCTTTCCTCAGTTAAGGAAAGATTTGGGGCATACTGGAAAAACCACTTTAATACAATTGGACTTTGTGGAATGAACGAAGCGATTATGAATTTCATGAGGAAGAATATTGCTTCGGATGAAGGGCGGGAGTTCGCGGTGGAGGTGCTAGATTTTATGCGGGAGAAATTGGGGGATTTTCAAAAAGAGCAGAATGAGCTTTATAACCTGGAGGCAACTCCAGCGGAAGGCACTAGCTTTAGCTTGGCCAAGAAAGATAAGCAGATGTATCCCGATATTGTAGTTGCCAATGAGCTTGACTACTTGCAAAAGCGAGCCGCTCCTTTTTACACCAACTCCTCTCAACTGCCGGTAAACTATACCGATGATTTATTTGCTGCCCTTACCCTTCAGGACGAAATTCAGACTAAATACACCGGGGGAACGGTTTTGCACGGATTTGTGGGGGAGAAGCTTCCCTCGATTGAGGCAGTAAAATCTTTGGTAAGAAAGATTTCTTCGAATTACCACTTGCCCTACTTTACTCTAACGCCAACATTCAGCATTTGCCCAACTCATGGGTATATTGCGGGAGAGCATTTTGAATGTCCGGATTGCAAGGCAGAGTGTGAAGTATTCTCAAGGATTGTTGGTTATTTGCGCCCGGTAAAGCAGTGGAATGATGGAAAGCAATCCGAATTTGCGATGAGGAAGGAATATAAGGTCTAAGGTTGATATCGGTCGGCGCAATTTTCCCTCAGGATTATGTACGGTTTTATCGACGACCGTCGATAATTTCGTACACTAATAAAATGAAGTAACATATAGAGTGATGAGAACAAAAGATAAAATCCTAATAGAACTTGCGGAAACGGTTGATTATTGGAGTTATGTTTCTGGTCTTTACAATAAAAGATCTCACGATATTCTTGGTCTGAGAATGGGTAAGAAGGATCGGAAAGTAGAGCAGGCGGTAAGAAGGTTAGTGTCTGTTGGTGAAATAGAAAAAGAAGTATCTCAAGAGGGAGAGATTCGTTATAAAATAACTAGTTTAGGCCTTAAGACTCTAAACAGAACAATAAATATTAACAAGATTAATAAAAAACCATGGGATAAGAAGTGGAGAATTGTGATTTTTGACATAGAAGAAAAAAGTAGAAATGCGCGAGAACGTGTTAGAAATCATCTTCGCCAACTTGGGTTTGGTTTACTTCAAGAAAGCGTTTGGATATCCCCGCATCCAGTTATTGACGAGATAGAAGAATTGTTTAAAACGGAAAATATCGAAATAGGAGTTTTGTTTTTTGAAGCGGAGAAAGTCGGATCTTACTCGAATGAAGAAATAGCTATGAAGGCGTGGGATCTTCCTGCGATTTCTGAAAGATACTCCCTCCTCATAGAAAATTGCAAAAAGAATATAAACGTGAATTCATCGGTAGTTAATACTTCATTTTTTGGTCAATATTTAGAAATACTGAAAGAAGACCCATATCTTCCTGACGAAATTTTGCCTGCTGATTGGGGAGGCAGAGAAGCAAGGAAAATATTCGACGAAATACGAAAAAAAATCGAAGTAAATCTTTGACTCTTAATTAAAGTACCAGAAGTTACCAGAGTGTCTGTTTCCCCAAAATAACGATGTACGGTTTTATCGACGACCGTCGATGTTTTCGTACATAAATTAGCCTGCTCTTTTGGCGCGTCTTCTGTCTAAGTCAGTTAGAAATTTTTTACGGAGCCTCAATGACTTTGGGGTAATTTCGAGAAGTTCATCGTTCTCTAAGAAATCAAGCGATTGCTCCAAACTCAAAATGGTTGAGGGGGCTAGTTGGATCATTTTATCGGCGGAAGCGGCGCGAATGTTAGTCAAATGCTTGCCTTTACAGACATTGATGTCAATGTCATTTTCCTTAGCCCCAAGACCAATAATCATTCCTTCGTATACTTGAATTCCAGGGTCTACGAAAGTAATTCCCCGGCCTTGGGCGTTTTCCAGACCATAAGAAAGGGCGGGTCCGGTCTCTGCGGAAACCAACGCACCTTGGCGGAGTTTTTGTAAAGGCTTTCCTAAAGGAGCATATCCGGTCACAATTGAATTAAAAACCACCGTCCCTTTTGTTTGGGTTAGAAGCAGACTCCTTAATCCAATTAAAGCCCTAGTTGGAATTTCATAAATAAATTCCATTTCTGTTTCCGTTAATGGGCTCATTTTAATTAAACTACCGCCCCTTGCTCCAAGCTCTCGATTAATTGTCCCAACATGCATTTCCGGAACGATAATATCAACCTCTTCGACAGGCTCAGAGTCGGCTCCGTCGATATTTTTAACGATGACTTCTGGTTTCCCAACTTCCATTTCGTAGCCTTCTCGTCTCATTGTTTCAAGCAGAATTGCTAGATGTAGTTCTCCCCGTCCCGAAATTTTAAATTTATTATTGTCCATTTTTTCTACCCTTAAGCTTAAATTTTTCTTGAGTTCCCGGTTTAGTCTTTCCTCAAGTTGCCTGGCGGTGCAAAATTGCCCCTCTTTCCCAGAGAATGGGGAAGTATTAGGTCCAAGGCTCATATGAAGGGTTGGTTCCGAGATTTTTGGCGCGGGTAGTGGGGAAGGCTCTTTTGGGTCGGTTAAAGTCATTCCGATTTCCACCTCTTGAATTCCGGAGAGAGCGACAATATCGCCCGCTTCAGCTTTTTCTGTTTTTATTCTCGTTAGTCCAGAATTAACCATTACCCGTTCAATCTTTAATTTTGTTTCTGGCTTTTGGGCAAGGATAACTTCTTGGCCTTCAGAAATCGTACCGGAATAAATTTTTCCAAGAATGATTTGTCCTAGATGAATATCATGATCGAGAGAGGAAACAACCATTTTAAAAAGGCCAGAAGATTCACCTTTTGGCGCGGGAACGTAATCGATTATTTTATCCAAAAGCTGTAGGGCATTTTGCGGCTCGTTAAGATCACTCGGAACTTCATTATAAACCGCCCCTGCCCGACCGACGGCGTAAAGAACGGGAAAATCTATTTGAGTTTCATCTGTTGCGATATCCAAAAATAAATCGCTTGTTTTGGAAATTGCTCGGTCGACATCGGCAAACTGCTTGTCAATTTTATTGATAACGACAATGATTTTTAATCCTAGTTCAAGGGCTTTTTTAAGCACAAATCTGGTTTGGGGCATTGGCCCTTCTTGGGCGTCGATAATAAGAAGGGCTCCGTCCGCCATTCCAAGCGTGCGTTCTACTTCCCCCGAAAAATCGGCGTGACCTGGAGTATCAATAATGTTAATTTTTATGCCTTTATAAAAAACGGTGCAGTTTTTGGCCAAGATGGTAATTCCTTTTTCTCGTTCAAGATCCGAACTATCGAGAATACATTGTTCGCTCATTTCCTTTTCGTTGTCGCGAAAAACATGAGTTTGCTTAAGAAGAGCGTCTATTAAAGTGGTTTTGCCGTGATCAACGTGGGCGATAACCGCGACATTTCTAATGTTTTCTTTTGCCATACGTTATAAAAAATACTTCTAACAACCAAAAAAGGCAAATCCTGCCTTTTGTTATCTTCATTTTACCATAAATATCAAAAAGTGTTAAATTTAGGTACTTATGGAGATTCGAGGACTACAAAAAATTACTTTGATGGATTTTCCGAACAAAGTCGCCTGCATCATTTTTACCCAATATTGCAACCTCCGTTGCCCTTTTTGTTATAACCAAGAATTAGTTTTAACTCCAGAAAAGTTGCCAAAGATAGATGAAACCTACTTTTTTAAGTTTTTAGAAAGCCGAAAAGGACTTTTGGACGGAATAGTTATCTCCGGCGGTGAGCCCACCCTTCAATCGGATCTTTTTGAATTTATCAAAAAATGTCGCAGTTTAGGTTTTCTTATTAAACTTGACACCAATGGGCTTAACTTCGAGGTATTAAGTAGGTTAACATCAGAAAAGTTACTTGATTATGTTGCCCTTGATTTTAAAGAAGTGAGGGAAAGTGGAAAAATTTATAAGGAGTCAGATTACGAAAACTTTCTAAAATCGTTTGAGATTCTTAGAAAGAGCGGAATTACCTTTGAGATTAGAACGACAGTTGTTCCGGGAATTCATAACGAAGAGGGTCTTTTAGCGATGGCGAGGATTATTGGAAAGAAAGATAAATGGTTTCTACAGAACTTTAACCCTATTTCTACGCTCGACCCGTTTTTTAAAAGTGTAAAACCTTACAAGCGGGAGTTTTTTGATATTCTTTTTCCGAAGATAAAAGCGATTGCGCCTAAGGTGGCGCTTAGATTCTAGTCAATTTTTATGGTAGTATAGTCCCAATTTATGAATCGACTTTACCTAGGTTTTTTGGGATTGGTATTTGTTTGCACTCTACTTTTAGGCGTTTTGATTTTACGAGCGCGTCGGGTGGATTTGATGTTTAGCCAAAATTATGTCGGAAACTCAAAGTAACTCCCCAAATTTTATAGAAATAGAACACAAAACCCTTAAATTTTGGGAAGAAAACGGAGTTTTACAGAAATATCTCAAAAAGAATGAAAAATCGGAAAAGCAATTTTCCTTTTTGGATGGCCCAATTACCGCCAATAATCCGATGGCAGTCCATCATGCTTGGGGAAGGACTTTAAAAGACCTTTATCAGAGATATAAAACGATGAAGGGATATCGACAGAGGTATCAAAACGGGTTTGATAACCAAGGGCTTTGGGTGGAGGTAGAGGTGGAGAAAAAATTAGGATTTAAATCAAAAACGGAGATCGAAAAATACGGGATTGCGAAGTTCGTTGAAGATTGTAAAGAACACACGAAACACTTCGCCGATGTTCAGACAAAGCAGAGTCAGCGTTTAGGCTATTTTATGGATTGGGGGAACGATTATTTTACGATGAGCGAAGAGAATAATTATGCGATTTGGGCCTTCCTCAAGAAATGTTGGGAAAGTAATTGGTTATACAAAGGCAAAGATAGCGTTCCCTGGTGCCCGAGGTGTGGGACAGCCATTTCCCAACATGAAATTTTAACGGAGGAATACAAAGAGCTTACTCACAAATCTGTTTTTATGAGGTTTCCTCTCGTAAAATACGGCGAGTTCCTCTTGGTTTGGACAACTACCCCCTGGACCATCCCAGGAAACACTCTAGTTGCCGTTAATCCAAAGATGGAATACGCCTTGATTTCTTATGAAGGAAAAAAGTATTGGGTTTCTAGGAAGCTTGGGAGTGAGATATTTGGGGGCATTGCTCCGGAAAAGGTAGTTTTGGGGGAGAAACTTTCAGGATTAAATTACAAAGGTCCGTTTGATTCGCTTCCGGAAGTGGCAAAGATGGCGAAAGACCAAGGAAACAGATTTCATCAAGTGGTTTTGAGTGAGGATTTGGTTAATGAAGAAGAGGGTACTGGTTTGGTCCACATCGCCCCCGGGTGCGGAACGGAAGATTTTCGCTTAGCGAGGTATCTTCAGCTTCTTGGGTGTGTTCTTCCTCTAGTGGACGAGGCGGGCAATTATCTTACCGGTTTCGGCAATTTATCCAAGAAAAACGCAAAGGATGATCCTCCACTGATATTTGATTACCTTGGAAAAGTTGAAAAAGGACTTTATCTTTTTGGGCTTAAAAATGTAACTCATCGTTACCCTGTCTGCTGGCGCTGCAAAACCGAACTAATTTGGCGGGTGGTTGATGAATGGTACATCTCTATGGGAGCCAAAGAGGGAGAGCGGGATTTTAAAAAGGATAGTCCGCGAGAGATGATGAAGAAAGTGATTAAGGAAATAAAGTGGGCACCGGATTTTGGTTATAGAAGAGAGCTGGATTGGCTAAATAATATGGAAGATTGGCTGATTTCCAAAAAGCGTTATTGGGGATTAGCCCTTCCAATTTGGGAGTGTTCTTGTGGAAATTTTGAGGTGATCGGATCTTTAGAAGAGCTTAAAAGACGAGCGGTTTCTGGGTGGGATAAGTTTGAAGGGCACACTCCTCATCGGCCTTATGTGGATGAGATAAAAATAAAGTGTGAAAAATGTGGGAAACTAGCCTCTAGGATTCCAGATGTTGGTAACCCTTGGCTTGATGCGGGGATTGTTGCCTATTCAACCCTGAAGTATTTTACGGATGAGAAATACTTTAAAAAGTGGTTTCCGGCTGATTTAGTTTTGGAATGCTTCCCCGGGCAATTTAAAAATTGGTTTTACTCTTTGATTGCGATGAGTACCGTTCTAACCGGCAAGCCTCCTTTTAAACAACTTGTAGGACACGGTCTCGTAAAGGACGAAAAGGGCGAAGAGATGCACAAAAGCAAAGGGAACGCGATTTGGTTTGATGATGCGGCCGAGAAAATGGGGGTGGACGTGATGCGATGGCTTTATGTGACTCAACCGATTGAATTAAATCTAAACTTTGGTTACACGCCTGCGAATGAAGTAAGACGACGTTTTATACTTCCTCTTTGGAATTGCTACCAATTTTACGATCAAGCTAAAGCTGGGACCAAGTCTTTATTCGAACTTAAAATCACGGAAAAAACAAAATTTAAGAACGTTTTGGACCGATGGATTATCTCCCGCCTACACTCACTAATAAGAGAAGTGACCGAAAGGCTCGACCATTATGATCACGTTAAGGCATCTCAGGCAATAGAAAATTTCGTTATAAATGACCTTTCTGGTTGGTACATCAGGCGTTCGCGAGATCGGTTGTCTTATGAAGCTAAAGATACCCCCGATGGTAAAGAGTGTCTCTCGGTTCTTCACTACGTTCTTACGAACTTGGTTCGTCTCTTAGCTCCGTTTACTCCGTTTATAAGCGAAGAACTTTGGCAAAGATTTAATGAAAAAAACGAAAAAAGTATCTCTGTTCATTTGTCCGATTTCCCTACCCCACTGTCTCTATGTATCGATACACAGTTGATGGAGGAAATGGGGACGGTTAGGGAAGTTTGCGCTTTGGGGCACGCGGAGCGTAAGGATCAACAACTTAAGGTTCGCCAGCCTCTCGCCAAAGTGACAGTTGAATATTCAAAAACAGTCGCTGACACCCTTTTTCCTCTTATTAAAGACGAGCTAAATGTGAAGGAGGTAGTTTTTGAGGTTAATAAAAGAGCGGATCTTAAGGTTACTCTCGATACGAAACTTTCAGACGAGCTTAAAGCGGAAGGAACCGCAAGAGATATGATGCGGACGATTCAAACTTTAAGAAAAGATTCCGTGTTCGCAATATCCGATAAAATCAAGGTAGTTTATAAAGATACTCCCGAAAATGTCAAGGCAGTAGAGCTTTTTAAAGACAAAATTATGGCAAAAACTTTAGCCGTCTCAATGACCAAAGGAGAGAATTTCTCGATAGAGAAGGTTTGATTTACAAACATTTCTGATGTTAAAAACATTACCCCGATTCGATTTTTTGCTCTTTCTTCCGATGGTTTTTCTGTTCATGCTTGGGTATTCGGCGCTTTATTCGACGAGTCGTGCCTCGGCCGATAATCAAATTGTTTTTTTCAGTGTCTCTTTGGTCTTTTATTTTCTTTTTTCTTTTATTGATTATCATTCTCTCGTGGCTTTAAAAAATCCTATCTTTATATTATCTGTTTTTTCTTTAGTTGCTGTTTATGTTCTTGGGGAGGTAACCAGAGGTTCTTCTCGCTGGTTTACTTTCGGGGAGTTTGGGTTGCAACCATCAGAATTTGCAAAAATAACCCTCGTCATTTCTTTGGCAGGTTACCTTTCAAAAGTTTTCGTGAAAATTTCTTTGTCTAAACTTTTAGGTACTCTTACCATCACTTTACCTTTAGCAGCATTAGTTTTTATACAACCCGATCTTGGAACTTCAATTGTTTTAATCGCCGTTTGGTTTTTTATGGTTTTTTACTCGGGAATACCTATTCCTTACATAATTTCCATATTTTCGTTGGGGGGAATTATTTCTTACCCGTTTTGGAATATTTTGAAAGAATACCAGAAAAATCGGCTTATTTCTTTTTTTAATCCGGCCTTGGATCCTCTTGGGCGAGGCTATAATGTAATTCAAGCAAAGATTGCGGTTGGTAGTGGAAAGATACTAGGAAGGGGATTTGGGAGAGGGACCCAATCGCACTTAAGGTTTTTGCCAGAATACCATACGGACTTCATTTTTGCTTCCTTCGCCGAAGAGTGGGGTTTTTTGGGAACGATTTTGATGCTTTTTCTCTTCCTTTTTTTGCTACTTAGAATTCTTCAGATCGCCAAATCCGCGGATTGCTTGGGTTCTTTAATTTGTGTGGGGGTTTTTTCCATTATTCTTGTGCAGCTTGTGGTTAATGTCGGCATGAACATTGGTATTATGCCGATCACCGGAATCCCTTTGCCTTTAATTTCCTATGGTGGTAGCTCTCTGCTTACGATGATGATTTTTCTGGGAGTTGTCCAGAGTGTGGCCATTCATAAATCACTTGATGCGAACGACAAGGCCCTTTTTGATAACGTTGTATCTTGTGGTTGACGGAAAGATGGAAAAAGGGTAGAATCCCCCAGTCTATGGCAAAACAAGCAGTAATAAAACTAAATGGCGCGCAATATATTGTTTCGGAAGGAGATACCTTTGAGGTTAAAAAAACCGAAAAACCAGAGGCAACGGTACTTATGACAATGGATGGGGATAAAATGGAGGTCGGCACGCCAACGTTGACTGGAGCTAAAGTTGACCTTTCCGTAGCCGAACAAAAAAGAGGAGAAAAGATGCATGTTCGAAGATTTAGGGCAAAAAGCAGGCATCGAAGACGAATTGGCAGCCGATCTTTTTTAACTGTTCTTAAAGTGGACAAAATTTCATAAAAATCTATGGCGCATAAAAAATCCGGCGGTTCTGGAGCATCACAAGGAGTTAAGGTTAAGGGCAAGCGTTTAGGCGTTAAGCTTTATGATGGCCAAACTGTTTTGGCCGGCAACATTATTGTTCGCCAAAGAGGCACCAAGGTAGTTGCCGGAAAAAACGTTGGGATGGGAAAGGACCATACTCTGTTTGCGGAAAAGGAGGGGAAAATTCTATTCGGTCATCGAAAAACTGGTAAACAGAAAGTTTCCGTTATCGCTTCTTAATTTTTTAGTAGGTTGGGTTCTTGATTAACCCCAGTTCTTTTGGTGGCCAATATCTTACCCAGGCTTTCCCAATTAAATTTCTTCTTGGCACAAACCCCCATTCCCTTGAATCGGAGCTTCTTGAACGATTATCTCCAAACGTAATGTAATTATTCTTTGGAATTAAAACTTTTTTTCCTTCAGGTAAGAAAGATTTCCCGGCGGTAATTGTTCCTTCTGGCAAGTATGTTTCATTTAGAACAAATCCTTCCGGGTTTTCTTTGTTATAAATATAAATTTTATTATCCTTTAGCATTATTTGCTCTTCCGGTAGGCCAACAATTCTTTTAATGTAATCAAATTGAGGCGCTTTGGGGAATTTAAAAGTAACTACATCCCCACGTTGAGGTTCTTTGACAGAATAAAGAATTTTATTAGTTAAAAGGTGTTCTCCGTTAACAAAATTTGGGAGCATCGAATCCCCGACCACTTCGTGAGGAATGGCGAAGAAAAAATAAAAAACCACTAAAATGGCGGAGAAAAAAAGAAAAGTTTCCATGAAGTCGCCGGCGGCGACGAGAAGTCCTTTAAGAGCTTTAAACATACTCGATTATTTTATTCTTAAAGGGGGTAGGGTTCAAGAGGGAGTTTGTTTGTGTTTTTACTTTCCTTTATACTCTTCGGTTGACGTGATATTGGGTGGGTGCATTACAAATTGGTCTTCATCCAACCTGTAACCTCCTCGGATATGTTGAAAGTTGGGCTTAATAGACATGTATGTTGGTAAAAACGAGGGTTTTGCTTGTTACTGGGCTTTAATCTGGTAAAATCTCAAAATGATTAAAAAAAGTATGGTCAAAAGTGCCCTTTTTGTGATGGGAAATCGGTTAAGTGGGGTTTCTCTTCTAACTACTAAAGATATAGATGCTTAACTTGTTTTAAAACATTTTCTCCTAAATACGAGATCAAGACTGGTTTGTACTTTTCCCTGTTTACCAAATGGGTAGATTCAGGAATTTCCATTGCCAATTTAATAGATCCAACCAAAACTAGAGTCTCTGAAAAACAGCTATCTAGATATTTTCAGGTGTTTTTAGATCAGAAACCCCTTCCAGAGAGGGTTTCTAATCCACCTTCTTTTAAGGAAATTAACTTGAAGTGTGATGCTAAATACTTTGGGAGGTGCGGTTGCACCATGGTGTTTAAGGAGGGGGAAAATATAATCTTCTGGCATTATGCTCTTAGGGAAAACTACTTCAACTATCTTTTCTGTTTTTCAAAGCTTAATGAGCTTGGATACATAATAAAATCAGTTACCTCGGATAAGCACGGATCCCTTGTTTCTGCTGTAAAGGTAACCTTCCCAAACATTCCCCATCAATATTGCATGGTTCATCTTCAAAAGAGGTGTCAAACCCTTTTAACCGAGAATAAGAGACCGAAGCAGGCATAAAACTTCTTGAAATAGTTAGATTTTTAAATCAAATAAAAACCCTGGGAGAAAAGCAAGTATTTCTAAACTGGTTTAAAAGATTTGAGGAGGAGAATAAGGAAATAATAAACAACAGGACATACAATAAAGACCCAAACTCAAAAAGAAGCTGGTGGTACACCCACAGAAATTTAAGACTGGCTTTTAGAACGATTAAAAGCTCCCTAGACAATATCTTCTTCTACCTAGATGATCAATCAATCCCCAAAGACACTAATGGTCTTGAAGCAGAATTCACCCACCTAAAAGGAAAAATAAACATGCATACAGGCCTTTCAAGAAATAGAAGGGAGAATTTTGTCGCTTGGTATTGGTACCTAAAATCTCTAAAAAGCAAACAAATTACCAACACGGATGTCCATTAAGCCCAATAACATAGGGAGCGGAGGCGGACATAAATGAACCCCAGGCAGTGCGACGCGATATATTTCCTTCGTTCCAGATAATTGTTGAATGGTATTTCCATCCTATATCTTTTGCGATTTTTGTAATATCCGCACCAACTGATTTTTGTCCACCTTTATTCTTATCAAGTGGGATATTGAGCAAAAATCTCCCTTCACTTTTCGCTAGGTCGAAACATTTTTTGATCCATTTTTGAGTAAACTCCAAGTAATCTTCATATGTTAAGTCGTCGGCGTGGGTATTATAATGAATGTCAACATTGTAGGGTGGTGAGGTGACGATTAAGTCAATCGAATTATTTGGAATTGCGGAAATTTTTAAAATATCATCCCTGAATATCAAAATATTATTCGCTTAAAAAAACGGAGTGGTGGCTATTTTCTCTTTTGTGTTTATTGTGACTACGGTGTCTAGCATAATTAGATAGGATAATTTTAACATGAAAACACCGAGAATTTTGTTTGATTTTGGTGGGCGATGCAGGAATCGAACCTGCGACCTTCCCGATGTGACCGGGACGCTCTAACCAGCTGAGCTAATCACCCAACCTGCTTAATTATAACAGTAACCAGTTAAGTGGTAAAATCTTAATATGTCATCTTTAAGCGGACTATCAGTAAAAATAGCCAAAAACACCCTTTATCAACTTATTGGTAAGGCGATCACGACGACTTCAACGCTTTTCATCACCTTTCTTTTGACTAGGCGTTTTGGTCCATCGGGGTACGGTGAATTTAGTTTAATGCTGGCTTTCCCCGCCTTTTTTTATATGGCGGTTGATTTTGGGTTAAACGCGATTTTTGCCAAGAAATCCATTACTGAAAATGACGAAACTCTCCATATTAATTTTGGAAAATTAGTTTCATTAAGATTTTTCTGGTCACTTTCGTTAATTGCGCTAGCGCTTTTGTTGCTTATTCTCTTTCCCTATTCCCAAAACCTTAAAATTGGGATCGCGATCGGGCTTTTTTCGATTCTGACTCAAGGGTTAATAACTTCCGCCAACGCCATTTTTCAACTTAAAGCTCGTTATGATCTTTCGACAATATCTGTTTTTTTCGGAAGCGCACTTTTTTTGGTTTTAATATATTTCGGATTAACTTCTTTGAATTTTGCTATCTTTGCTTATTCGGCTGGTGGTTTAGTCACCGCGTTAACCTCTTTATTTTTAGCCAAGCGATTGATTTCAAAGAATACTTTTTCGGCTCCAATAATTGATACAAATTATTGGCGGGAACTTTTTTTGCCTTCGATTCCTCTTGGAATGACCGCCTTTTTAAGTGTCACCACTGGCAAGGCGGATTCGATTCTGCTATCCCTCCTTAAAAAGACTGAGGATGTAGGATATTACGGTATTGCTTACAAAATATTTGAAGTTATTCTCGTCTTTCCCACTTTTTTTATGAATGTGGTTTATCCGATCCTTTTAGGAAAGAAAGAGGAAAGTACTGGTGAGTTTGCTACTTTGACTAAAAAGATTTTTGTTTTTTTGGGGGGATTGGGAATGTTAGGGGGTTTGGTGGGGATTTTATTAGCTCCGTATCTAATTAGACTAATAGGAGGTGACTCTTTTTCCCCTTCCGTTTTGGCGCTCAGACTTCTTTTGGCGGGACTCCCGATATTTTTCTTAACTTCAATGCTTTTTTGGTACCTAATCATTTTTGATCGTCAAAAATATTTACCCTTTATCTACGGGGCTTCGGCTATATTTAATATTCTTGGAAACCTGTTGATTATTCCTCGTTATAGTTTCTATGGAGCAGCCGTTTGGACTTCCGTCACTGAAGGATTGATTTTAATTTTGCTTGTTATTTTCCTCTTGCCTGTTATAAAAAAAACAAATGGTTCCACGAATTAGTGTTGTGCTTCCTACTTATAAAAGAGAAAAAGAATTGTTAAATGTTCTTGAGATGCTTAAATCACAGACCATTTCTGATTTTGAGGTGATAATTGCTGATCAATCGGAAACTCATTCTGATGGCTTTAAAAAGAATTTGGAAAAATACCTTATGGATAAGCGATTTCGTTATTTTTGTTTTTCGCCTCCTCATATCACAAAAGCGAAAAACAAAGCGATAAGCCTTGCGAAATCTGGAATTGTTCTAACTTTAGATGATGACGTTTCTTTTGGGAGCCAGCTTATCGGAGCTCATTTAAACCAATATCTTGATCAAAAGGTCGTTGCGGTTGGTGGTAAAGTGATTAACCAAAAAGATGGGAGTGAGATTACAGGAACAAGGCAGAATAAAATGAACCTTCTTGGAAATTTCTCCTGGGTTAAGGTTGATAAGGCAACTGAGGTTTCTTTAGTAGGGGGCGGTTGTGATCTTTCTTTTCGGAAGGAGGTTTGGGAACGATCGGGCGGATACGACGAAAATTTTTATGGGAATTGCGCATACGAAGACATAGATTTCTGCTTTTCGTTAAAGCGTTTTGGGAAGATTATCTATGAGCCTAAGGCGGAAGTGCTGCATTTAAAGGCCACTGGCGGCTCCAGAAGTTTTGGTGATAAATTAAGTTGGTTTGAGCAATTATTTGCAAATTATTTGTATTTTAGCCTTAAAAATTATGGCAGTTTTTGGCCAATTCACATTTTAAAGCATTGGCGGGCAGTTGGAAGATGTGTTGTTTTAGGGGGATTTAGGGGTATTAAGGTGGCTATAAATGGATACGCGCGAGGTTATCAGATTTACCAGCAATATTTTATAAGAAACTAATATGAAAATCACGAAAATACTTTTATTGTCGTTGGTACTTTCCCTGACTCTTGGACAGATCGCTCGGGTAAGCGTTGCTTCCGCAGTTTTGTATTTTTCCGATTTTTTGATCCTTATATTAATTTTTTGGTCAGTTCTCTTTTTTGTTACGTCGAGCAGAAAATTATACGTTCCAAAAGTATTTCTTCTTGTATTTTTATTTTGCCTGATTGCTTTTATTTCTTTACTTTTTTCGCTGAATCGGCTTGCGTTTGGCTCCTTCTTGGTTTCTTCTTTATACTTGATTCGGTTTGTCCTATATGCTATGTCCGGCCTTCTAGTTTCAAATTATCTTAGAATAGAGGACTTTAAAGACGATCTACTGAAGTGGATTACGCTATCTGGTTTATTACTTTCTATTTTTGGTTTTTTCCAACTGATTTTCCTTCCCGATTTTTCAATTCTTGATCCTTCATTAGGTTGGGATCCTCACAAAAATCGATTAGCAGCTACCTTTTTTGATCCTAACTTCACCGGGGCTTACCTGGTAATTGCTTTTGTATTAAGCTTTGGGCAAAGAATAAAAAATTTGTGGGTAACGACTGTATTAAGGGGGATTATACTATTAGGGATTTTTCTTACTTTTTCCCGAAGTGCTTGGGGAATGTTAGGTATCGCTTTATTTACATTGCTTCTTTTCTCAAAAAGAAAAATTTATGAAAAAGCGCTCTTTTTTTTGTTTATCGCCTTTTTGGCCTTTGCTTCTTATCGATTAATTCCAAGGGTACAAACTAGATTGACTGGGATTACGGATCCTTCTGATTCTGCTCGGTTTCGTTTGATTTCTTGGAAAAACACGCTAGGTTTTGTAAAGGATAATCCGATTATTGGGGTTGGATTTAATACGTATCGCTTTGCCCAAGAAAGGAAGGGGCTTTTTGATATCACCAACCCCTTAGGGGGACATAGCGGTTCCGGAGCGGATTCCAGCTTACTTCTTGTTCTAGCTACCACAGGAGTTATTGGCTTCATTTCTTATATTTCCATTCACTTATTTTCCATTTTTCGGGGAATTCAAGAAAAAGCCCCCCCATTTCTTGCGATTTCGTTCTCGCTTTTGGCAGAATCCAATTTTATTAACTCACTTTTTTATGCTCCAATATTACTCGTTTGGTTTTTTCTTCTGGGGATTTACCTTTTTAGGGACTAAAGAAAATTGTCAACTCTCTGTTCTCTTCATTGCCGGCTTGATCTTCCGCTTTTATTTTAATTTTATTCTCTCCTTGGGTGAGTGTGAAGGTGTAGGTGAAATTTCCGGCCGAATTAACGATGGCGTAAGCGTCGTTAACAAAAATAACACCGCCAAGCTCTGTTGTTCCTGCAATGTTGACTTGTTTCTTATCTTCTCCTACAAAGCGACTTCCGTTGATAGGTTCGTTTATCTCTAGTTTAGGCTTTTCGTTATCAAAGATGACTAGGATTTCCTCTGATTTTTCACTTTCATTGTCAGATTTATCTTTGGCGGTTAAGTAAAATCTGTTTTGCTTTCCACTTAGGGGAATTTCATTAAAGGCAAATCTTCCGTCGTTATCAACAATCACCTCCCGTTTTTTGAGATTTCCCGAAAATAAGATAACGGTGGCGCCTTTTTCTGAATAACCTTCAATTGTTATTTCGCTCTTGTTAGTATATTTTTGAACGGGAATTATGACTGGGGCGGAGGGGGCGATTTGATCATCTTTGACGGCGGCTTCTTCTGGGTTAAAGAAACTCCAGAGAATGTCCAGATTAGAGAGGATTTTTATCATTCCAAGGACGGCAACGGTGCCTATTACCAGGGTAATTAAGAATAGAGTAAAAAACTGTTTGGAGTTTTCTTTGATTTTTTTCTTATTTGGCATAATTTTTTATGGAGCCCACTGTCGGACTCGAACCGACTACCTGCGATTTACGAAACCGCTGCTCTACCAGTTGAGCTAAGTGGGCATTTAGGTTTAAAATGCTCTACCAGCCTCGACTCGCCGTTTCGGCGAGGCGGGCCACTAAGCTACATTTGTATGGAGCGATGGGCCGGATTCGAACCGGTGACCTCCTGCTTGGGAAGCAGGCGTTCTGCCAACTGAACTACCATCGCAACAAAACCATTATACCTTAAAGGGTTTACAAAATCGAAACACACAAAACACATCTAATAAATTATTAGATTTAACGACTAGCTACTTCAAACAACCCAAGGGGTACCCCGAGGATTATTTGGATACAAGGTTAGGGAAGTTTAAGAACTTGCCCCGGTTCGATCAAAGCCTGGGTTCCGTTGGCTAAAAACCCGATGGCGTCCTTGTTAGCTTCGACAATTTTCCCGTAATCAAATCCGGTCCCATATCTCGCTTCCGCTATTTCCCAAAGGGTGTCCCCCCATTTAACGGTGTGTTTTTTACCGGTAATTTGATCCTTCTGATAATCAATTGCTACCCAAGAAGTGGTTTCTCCCGTGGCCCCTCCTGTTCCTAATGTTCCAGTTTCGGTCGTTCCTGTTCCCCCGTTGGTTCCGGCAACTTCCTCAGAAGGAACTTCTTCCTCTTCAAGAGTGACTTCTTCTGTTTTATTATTTTCTCCTTCCGGAAGTTTTCCTACTTTGGAAAAGTAATTGTAAACTAAAAAGCCGGCAATAATGACCAAAACTCCGGCAGTAATCGCTGCGAGGGCGCCCTTTGTGGACTGTTCTTCAATTTGTTCGCTCATGTGTAAATCACCTCCTTGCACTGTATATTTTCTTGGGCAGTCAAGGTTTTGGCAGGTATTGAGGGTGGCCTGCCACGTTAAATCTTGGTGACATGCCATCTCCAGCCCCGTAATATCCTTCGCTGCGCTCGGGATAAACGAGGGCACTGTAAAACTCTAGACTCACCCCGATGTAATCGGGGTTCATCAAGATTTTTACGTGGCGGAGCTGACGGGGCTCGAACCCGCAACCTCTGCCGTGACAGGGCAGCGCTCTAACCAACTGAGCTACAGCTCCAAAATTATTTGAATGTTCAACCTCATTGTATAGCAATTTATTGAGAGATAGTCAACAATTTACCTTGTTTAAAAGATTCGTCCGATTTGCTAAATTATATCTAAAGAAATTATGAAAATTCCAAAATATTCTAACAAAGCGGTATCTAATATGCTTCGAGAAGTTGAGGCGGCCTATGAGGTTAAAGGGGGAGATTTGTTTAGAATTCGGGCTTACGGAAATGCGGCAACTTCAATTGAGCATACTTCAAATGATATTAAAGAGCTTTGGGAAGAGCGTTCTCTTGATGAAGTTCCGGGAATTGGAAAAGGGATTTCTTCTTATCTTGATGAATATTTTAAAACAGGGAGAGTTACTCATTTTGAAGAGGTTAAAAAAGGTTTGCCGGAGGGAATGTTTAAACTGTTAGATGTGTCTGGTATTGGCCCCAAAAGAGCGTTTCGTCTGGCAAAAGAGCTTAAAGTTGAAAGTATAGATGATCTAAAGTGTGCCGCCTCCTTACACAAAGTTTCTGAACTTTCTGGTTTTGGGGAAGAGTCCGAACGGGATATTCTTAGAAGAATTAAAGAACTTGAATCTTTAGGCGACCGGTTACTTTTTCCGGAGGCTTTAATTGTTGCCGAGAATGTAATTTCTTATCTAAAAAAGAACCCTAATGTTAAAAGGGCGGATCCTTTGGGATCATTAAGGCGCGGAGTTTCCACTATTGGAGATGTTGATATCAGCGTCGCTTGCGAAAACAGTAAAAATGTTATCAACTATTTTGTTCATTGGGAAATGGTTCGGGAGGTTGTTAGTGCGGGAGATGTCAAGGCAACAGTACTCTTAAAATCTGGCAGGCAGGTCGATGTTGTAACGGAGAACCCGTCTTCTTACGGCAGTCTTCTCCAATACTTCACCGGTTCTAGGTCGCATAATATTCACTTGAGGGGGATTGCTAAACAAAAAGGATTTACCGCTTCTGAGCATGGAATTAAATCACTAGAAAGTGATAAGGAAACGGTTTTTTCCGACGAAAAAGGATTTTATAATTTTTTGGGATTTGATTATATTCCTCCAGAAATAAGGGAAGATACGGGTGAGGTTGATGCGGCCCAAAAGGGCGGGTTACCCGATCTAATCGAGCTTTCCGATATCAAAGGGGATTTTCACATGCATAGCGACTTTTTGGAAGGGGAAAACTCAATCGAAGATATGATTTTGGCGGGTGAGAAGATGGGATACCAGTATATCGGAATTTCTGACCACAACCCGAGTGTCAAATCAAGAGGGGAGGTCCGGGCGGGAAGGGATCTTTCGGAGAGAGCAAAAATTATTAAAGAAACGGCGAAAAGACATGGAATCCAAGTATTTAATGGGCTTGAGGTAAGTATCACTGCCGAAGGTAAGATGTCTCTGCCTGATACTTTGCTTCAGCCCCTAGATTATGTAATTGCCTCGATTCACACCAGTTTTGGTTTACCAAAGGAGAAACAAACGGAAAGGCTTCTTGCGGCGATCAAAAACCCGTATGTTGATATTATTGGTCACCCAACCGGAAGGCTTTTGAAAGAGCGAGAAGGGTATGAACTTGATTTTGATGTGATTTTTGCCGCTTGCGCGAGGTATGACAAAGCGCTTGAGATTAATGCTTATCCGAAAAGATTAGATCTTTCCGAAGGGCCCATTCGCGAAGCAATTCGCCGGGGAGTAAAACTGGTGATTGGAAGCGATGCTCATGACACGCAAAGTTTACCTGGGATTCGCTATGGTGTAACTATGGCTCGGCGAGGTTGGGCGGAAAAAGGTGATATACTTAATACTTGGGATTTAGAAAATGTCGAAAAGTGGTTAGTCGGTCGTCGTAAATAGTTATTTAAGGAGGTGAAAAATAATATGATCTATTTTTTATTAGTACCGTTAGTTTTGCTCGTCTTGTACGCCCTATCTATCTACAACAAACTTCAGGGTCTTAAAGTGAGGATAGTGCAATCGATTCAGGAGATTGGTAATCAGCTTAAAAGGCAAGCGGAGTTAATTCCGAACTTGGTAGAAGCGGCAAAGGGGATGATGAAGCAGGAGAAGGGTATTTTTGAGGATTTAACAAACGCGAGAAAATCGATCTCGGAAGCGGCCTCTTCAGGAGACGTCGACAAAATGTCAAAAACCGCGGAGGTTAGTAGCAAGCTTTTCGGTTCTTTCTTTGCTCTTATGGAGAGTAATCCTGCAATTATTTCTTCAACCGTGGTTCAGGATTTGATGGCTAATCTTCGTGACTCATCTGATAAACTAATGTACGCAAGGAGGCTTCTCATCGAGCTTACTACCCAATATAACACGATGTTGGTAACGATTCCATCAAGTCTGATCGCGTCGTTATTTGGTTTCAAGGCGGAGAAAGGTCTTTCTACCCCAATGGAGGGTGAGCATGTTACGGTCTCTTCCGAAGAAACAAAGACACCGAGGGTTAGTCTTTGACTTACGCTTTCATTTAGGACACTCGGAAGGATCTTCCTTCCGAGTTTTCTGGGTGTAAGAAATATATGACATTCTATGAACAAATTGATCAAAATAAGAGAAACACCCTACTGATTATTTCTATATTCTTTGTTTTAATAGGGGCAGTTGCTTGTGTCTTTGGACAGGCATCAGATGCCGGTTTTGCTTATATCATCCCCGCCTTTGTTTTTTCATTATTTTCTTCTTTTGGGAGCTATTTTTTTGGTGATAAGATAATACTTGCTCTCTCCGGAGCCCGGCCGGCCGATAAAAATCGGGATTTTAATTTCTTTACTGTTACAGAAAACCTTGCCCTTGGTTCCGGGATGCCGATGCCGAAGCTCTACGTGATTCCCGATTCCGCCCCAAATGCCTTTGCAACTGGCAGAGATCCAAATCACGCGATAATTTGCACTACTACTGGTCTTTTAGGAAAACTTGATAGAACGGAACTTGAGGCAGTTGTTGCTCACGAACTCTCTCATATTAGAAATTACGATATTCGCTTAATGATGATAGTTTCTGTTTTGGTCGGGATGGTTGTTCTTTTGGCAGATCTGTTTAATCGTCGGATGTTTTGGGGTGGGCGCCGCAGTTCAAAAAGTAGAGACCGCAGTGGTATATTTGTCATATTAGGTCTTATATTGGCAATATTTGCCCCAATTTTTGCCAAGCTAATTCAACTTGCGCTTTCTCGGCAAAGAGAGTATCTTGCGGACGCTTCTGCGGTTTCTTTGACAAAGCAGCCAAACGGATTAATCTCCGCCCTGGAAAAGATTTCCGCTGACCCAGAACCATTGGAAGCAGCAAATAGAGCTACTGCTCACTTATACATTGTTAATCCGTTTAAGGGCAACCTTTCGAGGGCAGTTAGCACCGCTTTTTCGACTCATCCGCCAATTGCTGATAGAATAAGTAGGCTCAAGGAACTCTAAAGATATGATTTCTATAGAAGAAACGACCCATATTGGAAAATTAGCAAATTTGTCTCTTTCAAATGAGGAGCTCGCAAAGCTTCAAGAGAGCCTTTCGGAAGCGCTTGATTACGTTTCCATTTTAGACGGGCTTGATATTAGTCCCTTTTCTGCTACTTCCCAGGTTACCGGACTGACCAATGTTTTTCGGGACGATTCCAAAGCCATGGCAACTTTATCCCTCGAGAAAGCTCTCGCTAACGCGAGAAAGGTGAAGAATAATATGTTTGAAACGAGACTGGCTCTTTCACAAGCTTGATTTATATGAATTTAGCGAAGATTACTTTAACTGAAGCGGTTGCCGGATTAAAGGCTAAAAAATTTAGCCAAGGCGAGTTGTTTTCCGCTTGCATTGACAACATTAAAGAGAAAAATGGCGAAATTAACGCTTTTCTAACTGTAACACCGGATCAGAAGGCCAAAGAGGGAATTTTTTCCGGAATTCCTTTTGCGGTTAAAGATAATTATTGTACAGAAGGGATTTTAACAACCGCATCTTCCAAAGTTCTTGCAGACTTTAAGCCTCCCTACAGCGCGACTGCTTTTAAGAAAATTGAATCGGCAGGAGCCTCTTTAATCGGAAAGACTAACATGGACGCTTGGGCGCACGGATCATCCACGGAAACTTCTGATTTCGGGCCAACAAAAAACCCGTTTGATTTAACCCGCTCTGCCGGCGGTTCCTCTGGGGGCTCGGCGGCGGCGGTTGCTACCAATATGTGTACTTTTGCTTTGGGAAGTGAAACGGCTGGCTCTATCCGTCAACCGGCAAGTTGGTGTGGCGTGGTAGGTCTTAAGCCAACATACGGGCGAGTCAGTCGTTATGGAATTATTGCGATGTGCTCTTCCACCGATTCCCCTGGCCCGATTACAAAAACAGTCGAGGACGCCGCTTTGGTTTTTCAGGCAATGAGTGGGTTTGATCCCCTTGATGCTACTTCTAGCAGAGAATTTATTCCCTTAATGAAAACTCTTAAAGATGGAGTGAGGGACTTAAAAATAGGCATCCCCAAGGAATATTTTGAAATAGAGATTGAAGCGGGAGTACGAAAAAAAGTAGAAGAGGCAATTGAACTCTTTAAAAAGTTAGGGGCAAAGATTGTTCCGGTTTCCATTCTTCCCCCAAAATATTCAATTGGCGTTTACACGATTATTCAGCGTTCGGAAGTTTCCTCAAACCTTGCTCGTTATGATGGGATTCGCTTCGGCAACGACCGATCATTCTTCGGAGATGAGGCAAAAAGAAGAATACTGCTTGGAACTTATACTCTCTCGGCTGGATATTATGATCAATATTACACAAAAGCTCAAAAAGTGAGGACCCTTATTGTTAACGATTTTAATAGAATTTTTAAAGAAGTCGATCTTTTGATTGCGCCAACTTCTCCTAGTGTGGCTTTGCCTCTTGGTTCCTCAAAAGATTCGGCAATGTTTGGCGAACTTCAGGATGTTCTGGTTGAAGCTTCAAGCTTAGCCGGATTACCGGGTATTTCTATCCCATGCGGACTTTCAGAAGGACTTCCCGTGGGGGTTCAGCTGATTGGACCGATGTTTTCAGAAGAATTAATTTTACGAGGAGCTTACGCTTTAGAGAATGCAATTTCACACTAATTATGTTTAACTTTTTAAAAAAATTATTTGGACCGGGGTTATTTTCCACAATCACAAAACATAATTTAACTTCCGCCGAAGAAGAAAGCATTAAAATTGCTTGGGCAAGAGTAGAAAATTATTTAAGTATTTCTTCCCCGAGCAGCCTTCGGCAGGCGGTGGTTGAGGCAGACAAGATTTTTGATAAAGCATTAAAATCTTTGGTGACGGG